>Ga0099797_100777_pt1 | contig 19285 bp, 15 predicted proteins | sample Uncmet_Sort48C_1_FD_89871 | JGI IMG/M metagenome (GOLD analysis project Ga0099797, IMG submission 89871) | Marine eukaryotic communities from CALCOFI LINE 67, Pacific Ocean - C012_Sort48C_1 | ecosystem: Environmental > Aquatic > Marine > Oceanic | place: Pacific Ocean: Monterey Bay | collected...
CCTTGAAGGCACTTGCTTCTACTGCGGCCCCGCAATCCCACAACATAAATGCATCTTCTGTGCCAAAGAAGTCACACAACCACATTATATTGCATTCATTGAGCAGTGTATTCAATTCTTCTTGAACAATCAACAGCTCGTCCAGAAAAAGGTAATGACGGAAACGTCTCATTATTGTTTCGTGACTATCGTAAATATTCAAAAACCCTATGCAGTGTGCAAGATTTGTGAGAAAAAGGAAGTCATTGTGAGAGAGAGGGACAGCATTTGCTACCAAAAGTTGACCTTGATACTTGGTAATAAAAACTATAGCAAGGAGAGTAGCTGTGTTTGTCTGGATTGATTTGTCTTTTAGTAGTATGATAATCCTATCTAGGACATCTGCTTTGTCCAAATAATGAATTGTTTTCTTCAGTGCTGTTGGTATATGATTTCTTGTTGCGTTTCTTTGTACCGAAGCTGTAGTCACTTTGTGGTTGATTTGTACTGTGGCCAAAAGAAGCACTCAAGTGCAACGTCAAATCTACATATATTCTTCCTGGTTGGTTTCTGTACAGATTCTGGTTTTCACGTTCAAGTAATCCAAACACAGCAGCCTTACCGTCATACAATATCACCCTAATGCACCCCTTATCGGGCTTATCATTCAAACTCTCAAACTTATCCTTACCATCATGATACACAAGTGTCTTGAATGTGAACATCAACTCTTCATGTCGTGGAACTTTGCCAACCCAGTCTTTACCCTCCTTTCTAAAACGGAACATTGCATCTTGTTCAAGTCCAAAAGTCCTGATTCCAGCTCTCTTGAATGCTTTTGCAATTCGTTGTCTGCCATCTGCAGAGTCTAATTGTAATTTTCTAACAATGTCGTTTGTTGTCTGATGTTGTGCACCCTCATGGTGTGTGTCGTGTACTGGAATGATCCACAAATCAGCTGTTATTACACCAAATTCTATATATTGCTCCAATACAACATCAGTTTTACTGACTTTGATTCTGGTACGTGAGATAAACTGAACATCAAATACTCCCTCATTACCTATTGTAATTTGACTATCTGTCTTTGCATTGTTTAATGTGAACTGGAATGAATTATTAGTGTTCAGAAGCCAGCCAGTATATTGGTACAGTCTTCTTGTACGCTCAAATTTAATTTGGCAACCTTTTGTTAAGCCATACATGCTCGCAAGGTGTCTTTGATCCATTCTGTATTTACCAAAGCACATATTAAAATTTTTATTGAAATATTTGTTCATTTGTTGATCAATTCAAAAATCTTTGCCATACAAAAATGAAGTCACACAGGCATCTAGAACGAGCCATTGAATTACTGCAGCCAAGGTTGGAGTTTGGTGCGTACAAAGAGAGTCAAGAAGACATAAAACTTGTGAGTACACAGGCTTCAATATCGCGTGGACAGCAGGAAGGCATAATTGTTGGTTATCAAGTTACACTCCAGCCAATTAAAGTTGGAAAATTCCCAAAACCAGATCCTGAAAATCCTCAAGATAGAAGTAAGTACGTGAAATATATGGATGAAAGGCTGAATAGACAGGCAAAGCATCAAAAGGACAGAGATAGAGTGTATGCAGGAAAGTTTGATGAAGTGATTGATGAGATTTTGCAAAACAACGACATTTTCACAGTTGAAGAACCCATCCTTTCTTACAATTTTGATTACCATTTTGATGGGTACATTGTAGCATTGATTACTGACATAAAAGAACCTGATGGGTCTGAATTAGCCAAAACGATTGAAGAGGCAAGATTGCGCAAGAATTACCAGAGATCAGACAGGATAAGCAGATTGCTAAACAAACCATGGAGTAATCCAGTCATTGCAAGACGCCTGCAGTGTAATTTGCGTATGCTTAAGTTGCTACACAAGCCTATGTTGCTTGTCTGTGAGAAATTTGGTAATTGGAGTCGAATATGTATGTGCCACATTAATGGAATGGATTTAAATATATTACCTGGCAGTGAAGATCATTATGAAAACATTCACATTCAAAAAAACCAACATTTAGCCAGGGATTGGGAGCTATTAGATCCCCTGTGGAATGACAAACATCCAATGTTGCACACACATTCACCATGGGAATACATTTTTCATAAAAGTAAAAAGGCAAACCATTTGGTCACTAAAAGAAATTTTTACAGATAAATGTTCGCGTTGCTTTCAAATTGTGCTACTGATAGAAGAGAAGGTGACCGTCTGATGCCATGGTGTTATACCACCTCCTGCCTCAGCTGTACAACCTTCCGAACTTGTTCAACAGGGAGAAAATGACAAGCTCGATCAGGATTGTGGGTCAGTCATTCTCATCATGATCATCATCAATAATCATGCGACGCCTCTTTCTCCTTGTTGTAGGTATCTCTGGTGGTGATACTGAGGGAAATGTCATTAACGTGGACTGAGGGAATTTTCTGAGGTATGTACTGCCCTTCTCAAAACTAATTGCCTTACAAAGGTCAATCTTCATTTTTGCCATTTCAAAAGGAACTTCTCCATTCATAAACTTCTTCTCTTTATCCCTTTCAATTATGGATAACTTTGTATGATCAGATTCCACAAATCTAAAGAGTGACACAATGGACTTGCCATGCCTTACACCTGCATGCACTATAACATTTTTGAAGCGCCCCCTTGCACTCATGGACCCCCTTGTCATTCGCAGGAAGGTATATATATCCATTGCTCTACGGCAAGCAGAAAATATGCCTACTCTCCACCAATAATCGTTTCCTTCAATGAGACCTTGATCAATGCGTATCTGCTTTTCCTTTGCAGTTGCATTCTCGAACCAAGTCCGAAACAATGACCCGCGATAAATACTTCTCCGAAGTTGATCTGCAATGTATGGGTTTGCTTCTATAATATCATACAGGTTACTTTCTTCCGATTGCATGTATTGGTTTGCTTCTAAATGGGCAGCAATATGAGGGAACTGTTGTTTGAAAGTTGTAAGGGTTGTTTTAGATCTGAAGTCCAGTTGAACTGTGTGAGCTTCAATAAGCCACTCTGGATTTTCCTGGTACGACATGCCAGATACAAGGTCATTCTTAGATTTTGACCACAATATACCAAAATAGCCAGGATCAGCCCAATGTACGTGAGTGTGTTTGTACGGGCAAGTGGTCAGCTGATCACTTAACGCAGTTGAGTCTTTACCAGTAATGTATTCAATATCCTCCAGACTTGCATAGCACCCTCTTAGATGAATTCGAAGTTTGTCAATCCATTCAGCACTGAGGATATGGTTTGATGATATGTGTTTGTTTATTATAAGTGCATCTGTAGGAAAGTTGTTATCTTCAATGAAGAAGTCAATACGGTCAGGATCCTCAGATTTGTCATTTGCTGTCAATAATTGCTTGTATTGTGTTAAATAGTCAGTATCGGCTTTTTGGTTACCATGCAACTCACCAACACAGTAGATCTTCTGATTTCTGCTCAAATTCGTGATTTCGGCAAAGTAAACTATACCAGCAACACTGGAAGCACCTCGTCCATAAATTGCTTCAAGCCTGCGTTTCGATTTTTGCTTGTTCCTTTGATAAGCTTCGTACTCAGAATTCTTTTGCATCTCATATTTGATCCTTTTATTTGACTTAGATTCTTCAGTGTCAGATGTCATACCAAACCCACCAAGATATCGCAATGCACTCTCCAGATGTGCATATGCCTTGTTCGCTGCTCTCATTTGTTATAAAAAATATATAAAAATAAAATTGTGCGTAATTGTTTTGTATGACCACATACATGTGGCATAATTGCAGGTTGTGCTTAAAGGTTCATTTATTGACACTCTGCAGGGTTGGATCTCATCCGATTGGAAGATAAATGACCCGAAGAGACGTATAGTCAAAGCTGAGCAAAACAAAAAAAATGTTGCTAAATAGAAAATGGACAATCGCAATCGTATAGATGCAGCACTTCTCGCCAACAACTTAGATCACTACATATCAAGTTATGTCTATAAGGAAATACTTACAACATTTAAGCAAATTCCTATTCATTTCAATCATGATGGACTTGCAAACCACCTCATGATTCTGTTACCGGGAAATGCCTTTGATCACCGCTACGTTAGTTTCAGTACAATGGCGCGGGGGGTGGTCAATGGAAATGATTGGTGGTATTGTATGGGGAAAATGCCAAAAAACTCTACAGGTACTTACAAAAACTTGCAAAAATATACTGTGGTTCAACCAAATACACACCCTGACGAACCAGCTATATCGTACATTAAAGGCCCAAACTACAATCCAACATCAGGACCTACATATGTTGGCATTGCAATGGGGAGAAGATACCCCGCAGCATTACCTGCACCATTCAACAGAATTCTTACACTTCTTGCCAATGATAGGGATTGCAAACCCCTTCTCGAATTGCACTACAGTCGCCTAGTTGAAATGGTTTCATCCAACACTAAAAAAACAAAATTGAAGAACTTAACTCCAACATGGACAGAAAAGCAAGAGGACTTTCAAAATGAGTTGATGGATATAGATCCAGTTACTGATGATGATGATGATACTGAATATGTTACACCTGATATTAGTCAGGCAGTAAGTCGTCAAAACCCAGCAGCGAACATTTCGCAAAAGTTCATTGACGCAACGATTACCTTTTTTCAACACGGATTCGGCATGAACTATATTGATGCTGATAGTCAAAACAACTTATCTGATGTTCCCAAGTATTGGACCAAGGTACTGGACCTGCCTACTGCAAGAGTGAAATCAGTAAAGCTTTGATACAACCAAAAGTGCTGCCTGAGTTCATACAGAAAAAATATGTGTGGTACAAAGAAATGCGGTATTTCCCCGTGCTAAAAGAAGCCGCAAGGCGAAATCTTTATCGATTTCTTTTGTTTACTGTGTGGAACCTTCCTTTTGTATACGAACTAGAAGAAGATTCTGTATATAATCGACTTCGTCCATGTGATAACATGGCTATCATTGAATTAAGTGGTCGACTTGCAGCTATCTATGGAATCTTGAAAGAAGTAGGTCAATTGCAAGTGGACCGTTCGGCAAGAAATGACAGAGCATTTAGTTGTGGCAGTAACGAATATTCATTTAAAATTACAAGAACAAGAGACGGCCCTTCATTTGTCAAATGGACAGATGTACATGAAAATATAACTTCGATATATGACATAATTCAAGAAGAATTGCAAAGAGACATAATCAGATTTCTGAGTACAGTCAATGCAATTCTGAAAGAGCTGAGCATACCACAAATAATAGCAAATATAGCCATTGTTCAAAACAGTACTGATTGGGATTTTGAACTTGATTTCAGATTCAAGCAGCTTTTGAGAAAAAAGAGTGCTGGTTTAGGTGCATTGCACATGCACATCTGTGATATTTCAAGCACAGTACAAGACATCCCCTACATGCTGAAAGAAGTCGCAAGCCGAAATCTTTACCGATTTCTTTTGTTTGCTATGTGGAAACTTCATTCTGTAGTCCAAGTCACAGATTACAAGCGTGTATATAATCTATTTGATCAATGCAATAACATGACTATCCTTGAATTAAGTGGTCGACTCTCAGCTATCTCGGAATTGTTGAATGAAAGGGCAAATGGATTGAACGTAGACAAATCAAAATTAATTGATGTACCATTTATTTCTGGTGGAAAAAAATACTCATTCAAAATCAAAAGAGCAAGCAAAGGCCCTGCATTTGTGAAATTTACAGATGCACATGAAAGTATAATTTCCATATATGACATGATTCAAGAAGAATTGCAAAAAGACATGATCAGGTTTCTTAGTATAGTCAATGCAGTTTTAAAAGAGCTGAGTATAGAACAAATAACAGATATGTTCATTGTTCAAAACAGTGATAATAATGCTGATGATGAATTTGTTGAGCTTTTAAGAACCAAAAGTGCTGGTTTAGGTGCATTACACATGCGCCTATGTGATATTTCGAGGAGAGTACAAAACAAAGATCGAACTGCTGGCGCCAGACGAAGAGACGCTTGGAGACGACCATTACCATAAAATGTATGTTTTGACACTTTACAATTGGCCAGCACTAAACTTTGACAGCAATGTATTTCATATGTGGATTTGTCATAGGTGTACCATTCACAGCAATGTTAGTTATTCGTCCAATCCTTCCATCTAAGCTTGGATCTGCTTCATTTCCATTGCCTGGGACACTATGTGGGTCCCATGCATTAATGAACAGAGTTTTTGGCTTGGACACCCATGGATCATCCAAGAGAGAAGGAAAAAATCCAAGATCTGAGATATTTTTATTGTAGGCCTTTTTAATGGAGGCCTTAACAATTGCAAATGCTGTGCTAGTAGCAGCTCCCATAAACTTCCATTCCAGTTCTTTGTAACTTTTTAGCGCTTCCTTATAAACTGTGAGAAATGCCGGTGCCCAAACTGTTCTTTGGAAATAATCTCTTGGATCTTCAGAATCTGGTTTTTCCGGATGATCATACGCACTGGCAAAACTGTCACCGCCTACCAGGGAGACAACAATCTTTGTAAGATCTAAGTTGGTGGCACATTGAACCATCAAACGAAAGATCGACTCATACTTTTTGATCAACTCTTGAGTTAAGTTGTGCTTGGGCTTTTTAATAAAATACTGGTGATCTGCCTGACGATGATTGTCAAATGCATACCCAACAGAATTAAGCACGTGAATGAAAGTGTTTGTATTTCCTTTATATTTCACATATGTTGGGGTATACACTGCAATATTCGGGGCCAGCTCTCCCTCCATCTGATAATGTGTTGCATAAAAACTTTGATCATTTCCAAAATATTCTTGTAGTTTCCAATCATCATAACATTTGTCCATTCCTATATTCGCTGGCTCTCTTTGAGTAACTACCTGTTGTACTAAGTGCTTATTATCATTCTTTGAGTAAAATACACGTGCTTCTTTCATTAGCTGATCCCAATTTTTCTTTGCCTTTTCTATTGTCCATTCAGGGAACCAAGTCATTTTACCGTGCCACGGCTCATAAATCGTACGTAAAATTGTCATGTAATCTATGTGAACATTTTTGACTGACTTTGCTGACTTATCCACGGCATCGTCTTCGGAAGAGTCAAGTGATTTCACAGTGTCGCCTTTTGGTTTGGATTTCAATAATGCCTTTACGGGTGCTTTCTTAAGTGCTTTCTTCAGTACTTTCTTTGCTTTATGTCGTGTTGGCAGTGCCTTTGGTTTTGATTTTGCTGGTGCTCTTACTGGTGCTTTCTTTACTTTGTGACCTGTTGTCTTCGCCTTTTGTTTTGATTTCGCTCGTGGCTTCACTGGTGTTGCTTTCTTTTGTGCTTTCTTTACTTTGTGACCTGTTGTCTTCGCCTTTGGTTTTAATTTCGCTCGTGGCTTCACTGGTGTTGCTTTCTTTTGTGCTTTCTTTACTTTGTGACCTGTTGTCTTCGCCTTTGGTTTTAATTTCGCTCGTGGCTTCACTGGTGTTGCTTTCTTTTGTGCTTTCTTTACTTTGTGACCTGTTGTCTTCGCCTTTGGTTTTAATTTCGCTCGTGGCTTCACTGGTGTTGCTTTCTTTTGTGCTTTCTTTACTTTGTGACCTGTTGTCTTCGCCTTTGGTTTTAATTTCGCTCGTGGCTTCACTGGTGTCTTCACCATTGAAGCTCTCTCTTTCAGTAATTTCTTCCATGTTCCTTTATGGATGCATTTATTTTTGTTTTTGCATTTCGAAGTTGCTTTATACTTTCTTTTTAATTCACATGTCTTATGATAAGTTGTATACTCATCCACCTTTTTTCTTTTTCCACACGAATAATGTTTGCTCATTGTCTGTATCATCATAAATTTTATTTTACTATTAAATATATTTTGGTACTAAAAAATGGAAAAGGTCATCAGGCATCTGAATGCAGCAAGGTCGTACTATAATTTTGGTGTTTATCATGAGCGGCAGCATGAATTAAACTGCGCTGTGCATGCTATTAATCATCTTCTTCAAGAACCCCTTGTCATCTCAGACAAAGAATACTTGAGAAAAATAATTAAAACCGAGACAGGAAACAAGGTGAATATGCACTGGTTTTGTTTAGAAAAAACAATAGAGGAGTTCATGTTTGTGTTTGAAAGTGCTGATGACTTTAAAGATCTAAGTGTGCTAGCAGAAAAAGAATGGAACACAGAAGAAGACAGAGTAGCGGACCTGCAGGAAAAGTACCCAATCATGTACAACCAGTACGACAGAAAGACAAATCAATGGCCTCATGATAGGTTCAATCATTTAGAAATTCCAAAGGGCCGAGACCACGCAGCAGAGCAGAGAAACAGGGCAAAGTGTAGTTCATCAGGAATGTATGCACTTCCTGTTGTGAGAGGTGTATTAGAAGAATTGCAGTTAGATCATCAACAGCACTCTGCAGGTGGAAATGATGTAGACTACAACATACTTCTGTCGAACTTAAATACGAAAAATTGTGTTGGTGTTGTTTTACAGATTACCCATCCTCCACATTGGGTTGCAATAACTCGTGGTGTAAGGGAGCGCAGAAGTAATGGTAAAGATTGTTGGTTATATATCGATTCAATAGGCGAAGACGGTCCGACAGAACACGAATTGAAGCATGGGTATTTGGAAGAACAACTCAAAAACATTTGGACGAAAACAAGCACATACAGATATTGTGGTGGGGCATTTTCTGTTTTTTACAGAGACGACTCGCCAAATTACGAGGCAATCCTGGCAATAAAAGGTTTACCTAGCACAAGTCCCAATGCAGTGGTCACAGTACCAACAAATAAGCGCAAAGATTCACATGTATCACCTGATAGACCCATGAAATACCACAAAGCATCAACATCGGGCACCAAAAACAAAACTAAAGATAAATCATCAAGGTACATTCATACATTACCAGAACTTGATCACGACATTGTCGATAACGCACTGAACGCAAAAAATAAGAGTGATCTCGAAACTGTTATTTCAGCTTGTTATGGCCTAAAAATTACCAAAGATAAGATTCAATGCCTCAGGTCCGTCAAAAACAAAAACAAAGGTTACAAAGGTTGGCTGAACTCAGATGTGATTGCATTTTATATGGAAATATTGCAGGATAAATGTACACTTTCGTCGAAATCAGCATTGAAGTGTCATATTATGGGATCCTTTTTTTATGAAAAACTGTCACCACTTGAGAACAAGAAAAAAGAGACACATTCATATCATTATGAAGGTATACAACAATGGTACAAAGAGGCAAGGTTACAAGATCGACATGGTTGCACAGAAGCAAATATTATGTTATTTGATAAATTACTTGTTCCAATCAACCATTCCAAGGAACACTGGGTCCTTGCAGAGATTGACATGCATAATGGAATAATACGATACTATGACTCACTGAAATCGGATCCAAAATCGGAAAAACGGTACACACAGGTCGCGAGGGATTTGATACAATGGATAAAAGATGAGGAAAAGCACAATGATAAGGCAAAGCACATGAGATTTCCAAGTAAAGATTTTATAGCATTAAATGTGGAAGATTGCCCACAACAAGATAATGGAATAGACTGTGGTGTTTTTGTGTGTATGTGCGCTTTACACATTATTAATGATAAACCACTCAATTTTGATCAAAATGATGTGAATTTGTTTCGTAAACGCATGGTACATGATATTGTCGGGGCTAGTTGTGAGAAAAAGGAAGATGAGAAAATTGATGAAGAAGAGGACGTATTGATAGAAAGAATAAAACGTATTTCAAAACTAGAGTCTGACAAGCAAAATATGAAAGACATCATAAATAAAATAAAAATCACTCTTAAAAATTCAGATATCGATCCTGCACAGTCACAACAGTTTCATGACAAACTAGATCGTGTACGTAAGGAATATGCAATCATTAAAGAAAAAATTGAAGATCTTAACGATGTCCCTACCGAGATAATTCCTCTCGACTGAAATTTCTATTTCATCGACTGAACTATTCCAGAACGAGGTAACATGTTTATGTACGCAACAAATTGCGACCCAGTGCGAACGTTAGTGGGTTCATTTCTTCATCAAAGAATATTATCACAAACTTAAAGATCAATTGCTCATCATTGCTTGATCTAAGATACCAATTGTCACCTATCCAATTATTAATTACACGTCCTAATTCTTTTGGAAATTCTTTATCTCTACGTGGATGTTTTGGAGAGTGAATCTCAATAATTACCATGTTAATATCATTTCTTATGTCGGCTAAATCAAAGAGGGTTTGATCGTTGTGATCACATTGTCTAAAAGTAAATGAACAATTTGTGGCAAATATCACTTTAGGATCCTCTTCAAATGCAGTGATCAGATTCCTCTTAAGACTTTTCGCTAGCGAGTGGTGGCCTCTAGGAATGGTTTGCACCAAAGTACACCCTTGAAGGATTTGAAACATTAGAAATATATAGTTTATCTCAATACCTGCAAAGTGGTACTTCTCATGATGTGTCACTTCTTTTGTGTATACTTGTTTGTATGATCGGACACAGGAACCTTTCTTTTCTTTTTGCATTTCTTGCATGCACGACCTACACATTGCTTCTTTGTTATCTTGCAGTCCGTCTTGACTTTCACAAGTGTAGTCTGCATTTGTGCCGTAGCACACAATACATTCGTTAGGGTGTTTGTTGTCAGATTCGGCATTTGGTTTGTCATCCTTGTCAGATTCAGCATTTGTGTCCATGATGTGATGATCTATGAGTTGTTTTTTGTATACTTGCTTGTATGATTGAATACACGAAGCTTTGCAGTGTGGACACCTCAGGTAGTCTCCTTTTTGAATATTTTCCATGCATGACCTGCACATTGCATGTTTCGGATGTTTACATTCACAAACGTAGTCTAAAGCTGTAGCGTGGCACATAGAGCATTCAGGGGTTGCATTTGGTTCAGGACCTAAATGGGCTTTTCTCTTTACTCCAAATGCTTTGCTCTTTTTCCAACTGAATTTGTGTTGCATAACATTGGTAAAATTATTCGCGGCATGTTGCAGGTGCATCAATGCTTTTCTGTGTTCCATTAGGAATTAGAAACACATTTTTCTGAAATATAAAACAAAATAAAAAAAAACCACAGGGGGTTCCTTTTTCAGTCAATGCTGCTTTATGACATGTGTGTCATCTTGTGTTTGCTCCGTTTGTTGCATTTGTTGTGTGTGTGTGTTTGCAATGGCAGATATTTTTGTATGAGTAAATAATTTATTGGAAGCATTTCCAATCGAAGAGTCACTTCTTGCGGATGCCCTTGGTGTTCTTCTTGGCGTACGGGCACCTCGGCCAGGCGACAAAGCTCTGGCCTTCCTTCCTGGTAGGGTCACTGAGTTAGGAACATCACATGGCATGAGTTGTTGACATGAGAACCACCAATCAAATACATGTAGGCAATAAAAATGTATACCGGGACGGGTACTGGCCCGCCCGCATGAGCCGCAACTGCTTCGCCCGAGCTTTCTCCGCATGAGTGGCCGAACAGCAATGGTAATGGTGCTTGTCCTTGTCGGCAAGGCATCCAATGCACTGATTGCGGGGACCTTCTCCTTCGTTTGGGAACTCACCATCTTCGTGGTGGTGTTTGCACCTGCAGAAGCATGGCACATCATGCATTTTGTGAACACACAATCCAATGAAAAGGCGTACAAATGGCAGAAAATTCTTTTCCGCAGGAGACGCTGGCATCTCTTGCATGCCCTCATGCGTGGTGCAGCTCCGACAACTGGGAAACACATCTTGAGTTCTGATCGGCTCTTCTGGTGGTGCTCAATGGGCGCGACTCTTCCGTATAGTGAGGTGCCATTCCTGTAGGTCCACCTCTTGAAGGCGTACGGAGGCACTTGCTCGCCATCTCGCAGGAACACCATTTCCTTCGCATGGAGGCCCGTTCGGACAAGTGAGAGACCATTAGACGCCACCTGGAGTTCTTGCAGCTTCGTGTAGTCCGCTCGCTTTTGCATTATTTCCAACAGGGTAGGATGCAAAGCTGGAGCGATGTTCATGGTGACGTTGAGGTTTTGGGGATCGAAGGGATCTTTGATGTTCATCGGAAGCTTTGCGATCTTGCGCATATTGTGAACAGTACATGCGATCGTCTTTGCCTGTTCAGCCTTCTCGACGAGATCACATAGTGGCGAGGATGGACTCACATACGGCAGGAGACGAAGATGATGCGCGGGTGTGTAGTGCATCAGATACGCTTGTTGGACAAGTTGCAGCACTCTGCAGCGTCGCACCGTATGAAGGTGCATGCAAGATCTGAAAAACAAACACACTGACCTTGGTGGTGCGTGTTGATCTTCATGCAGAAAACTACATGGTAGGCCCTTCCCACAATGACCGTAGAACTCGACGAAGTCCGCCAGGGGTCCAGCAACCAGCTTGCGAATGGCTGGCTGTTCGGCGACTTGCAGCCAGAGGTCTCGGAACTCCTTGCATACTAACGCGACAGGGTTTGCGTCGGTGACGCGAAAGTGATACTTGAATATTATCACAGCAATGCTCTCCTGCTTGGTCACTATGCGAGGCGGCAACATGCGGGCGGGCAGTGCACCCCATTGCAACAGGGACACGGTCACTCCTGCCTGAGCGGAAGGGCCCGACATCGTGCGCACGTGTGAACGCGGATGCGGTTCCCGTCGCAATTTATACCCCTCCAGCTCAACTTTGTGTCTCTTTCTCATTAAAAATATGTCTCTTCTGTCTCATCCAATAGGTCGCTAAAAATAACACGACACGTGGGCCACAAAATTTGGTTTATAAATAAGGCCTTTCCATCCTTGCGTCTGCCCGCGCGCATTGGTACGATGAGCGAATGTGATTCCGCGACAGGCATTGGCCGCTTTCTCAAGCTATCCGACAAAGCTCTCCATCTGATCTTCGGCAACTTCGAATTCTCCCACGCGTGGCTTGCGCTTGTGTCACCTGCATTCCGGAAGTTCTATTGGGAATACGTAGTTCCGCCGGCGGCATCGCGGTTCGTCTCAAAGGACAAGGTCGCATTCTTGCACTTGTATGACATCTGCCCTCTCAATCTGAGCTGTCAATTGTCGTCTACGGAGGTAATGCCGCCAAAGAAGCTCACCCACGCGATCTTCGTTGCGTTTTGCAAGCAGTTCGACTACAGTAAGGTGAAGTCACTCGCTGCATTCGTTCCTACGGCAACGCAGCGTCACAAGGAATTTGCAAACGATTTCGCGGATCTCGTCGAGAGCTTGCATATGCTTACAGTCGCTGCCACGTTTCTGAACAATGACGCTCTGATGGCTGGTCAGATACCTCAGATCCCCAACCCCTACGCTGAAGAGAACAAAGGCGAGATTTTGGATTTATCTGGGGTGCTAAACGGAGTACCATGTGATGGTTTTCAGTTTATGGTGTGGGACCACCACTTCGCATCTCGACCTGATGAAGAAGTGCTTTGTGACATCCTAGCAAACAGCAAGTCATTCTCGACCTTTGTCACCCACATAGAGTTTTCCAAAGTGTTGCCGGTCCAGGACAGTCGTTACACATACGCAGATGGAACGAAACTGATGATCAACACAGAGCCTGTCTGGCATCCCTTGTTCCACAGGAACGACCTCCAGAAGGTGCTTCCAGTAGCCGTCCCACCAGACAGTGGCTTAACGGGTCTCCCGAGTAAGAAGACTGGTTTGAATGGCATTCGGTCGTGCAAGAAATGCATCTTGAAGAAGAAGAAGACGCAGAAGTATCGTCGATGCGATGGTTGCAGGCACCTTCACCATGAGCGAGAGTTCACACCTGATGGACCAAGAAACCGATGTGTCGGGTGCCTTGTTGACTAGACGAAAAACAAACGACAATTCCATGCTGAAAGTGCAGGGGCTCTGCAGCTGGAGCTCATGCGCAAGGGTCAGTACCCGGCTTCCCAGCAGACAGGGTATGTTTTTGCTTGTAAATCTGTCTATTGACTATGCTTGTAAGATTTTTCAAGTGAGTGTTCTGCTTTTTACAACATAGTTGATGTCAGCTGGCATGATATATCGTTCGCCAATATCAATCGTCTGGCCAAACTCGTCTTTTTCTCTTGTTACATGTATTAGTGGCTTATCACCGTGCATAGAGGGATCTTTGACTCGGCAAAAAAAGTTCGTTGGTATAATGTGTGGGAGGCCTGATTTCTCATATGGTCTAGCATACATACCCAATCCCTTATCCCAATCCCCACACAGATCCTCCACATGTGCACCTGGCTTTGGTATACATGATCTGTCACTTATAATTACATTTTCTCCTTGACATGGCACTTCTGATTCAGCAGGACCTTGACATGGCACTTCTGATTCAGCAGGAACACACTCTCCATTCTTTAGTATCACACCCGTACCTACGCACCTCTTATCTTTCCATTTCTTAAACACTGTTAGGTACAATAGCACAAATGCTCCTATTGTGAAGACCCAAGTTAAAATAGAGATTGAAATACCTATAGCCAGAGCGCTCATTTATGTGTATACAGACATATTTTTTCAGAACAACATCAAAGCCAAATTAGTGTATGCACGTTTTGCAGATGTCCGTTCACAACCAAGCGCCAAAAGACTTGAATTGGATCGGAGGAGAAGGTTCAACAATGTTTCATTAGTGTAAAATAAATGATGGATTTGTGTTCTTTTAGATCTTCATTATTGGACAGTAGCCTTTTGGTTTGTTATCATGTTCTTCCAGTCTACACATAGTCAGCACATAAAAAAAATGCAACTAAAAAGCGCTTCCCACTGGGTTTGAACCAGTGACCTTATGGTTAACAGCCATACGCTCTGCCAGCTGAGCTAGAGAAGCACTCATTCATTGAGAGCAAGCAATTCCTCATCAAACCATGTGCTAAATTCCTCATCAAACTCATCGCCTATATCTGGCCCAATGCCTTCGATTTCAGAAGGCTGAGAATTATCATCATCGCCGTATTCTCTGTTAATGTATAAATCATCATCATCGCAGTATTTTCTACATGAGTTAATGTACACCAACAGTTTGGATTCTTTGTCTGTTAAGGAACGTGCTTGAGTAATAATTTCGTCCAAGGTCATTTCATCTTTAATTTCAAACGAAGTGTAATCACCAGATCGATTTAAAATCAAAACATCATTCATCACACCTGTTGTTGTCCCATTTTGTAAATGCCAGTATCTTACACGACGGCTTTCATCATTCTCAGTAAAAAACAAAACGTTCTCCATAAAGGATCCTCCAGCTACAATTTCTGACTCACTCAGATTTTTTGCCGATGAAGCAGTTACATCGGGTGTGTGCGAAAAAAATGGGTGGTGTTGTATACCATGTTTTGCGAGAAAGCTGTACACTCTCAGTCCAAAATCATTTTTTATGAGACAGTTATGTTGTGAAGCAAAGGAAATTTTTTCAACATATGCAGGTACATCATAAAGTCCATAGTGCCTTTGTGGCATTGTGCATGCATGCGATGATATAATGACAACATGCGGTTTCTTATGTTCAGCATGTACCTCTCCAAATGATAGTTCATATGCTCTCTTCAGGTGTCGAAGTGACCTTCGATGAAGAGACTTTTGCTCAATTGATTTTTGCATTTTTAACTTTGAGTATATTTTTATTTGAGCAAATGTATGTTTCATTGTTTTCGTATTACTGAAGCATTGCATTGCGCATAGTAAAAATAGATTCAAAATAAAATATTCTGACATACAATAAATGAAGTATCGTGAACTGAATGCACCTTCAATGACATTTTATTCCTTAGCAGGTTGCCCACACTGTACAAATGCACTCCCTTCATTCAAAGAAGCAGTGGCACACTCTTCAATAAACTCTTCAATTGTGGATAATACAACACCTCATGGTCAAAAGCAAATTCGGGATGCTGGTATAACATCGTTCCCTACTATTGTAGGTACTAAGAAGAACCAGAATTACCTTTACAGAGGTGATCGATCATCTGAATCTTTTGTTGATTTTGCCAATTACTTGAAATAGTATCCAAATCATCTTTCATAAATCCCTTCTAAGTGACGATCGTGTTTCTCTGGCAACAAACTTATACTGCCGACTTGTAATGACCTTTGCTATACATTTAGCCTTGCCAAAATAACCCAAAAATAAATTGTTTGGAAGAACTTGTTCTAACGCACTTGCAGCCGAGTTTTGAATGTCCTGTTCCAGTGACAAAGGAAGATTTTTTAGTTTCTCTGTGTTGTTTATCTCTTTAACTTTCTGTTTTCTTTGACAGTTTTTTTGGGTAACACATTGAGAACTGCACTTTTGCGTTATTAGAAGTGAGAGGTTTTGTCAACGTAGGAATTGTCGGAGGTTCATCTCAACCTCCTTTGTGAGTTCCTTGCCTTTTGGTCTATCCTTTTTTCTCCATTCAAACATTTTTAGTGTTCTACTGTAACCCAAACCTCTATCTTCAATCTCTTTTGGGTAAAAGTTTTTGAATCTTTCAGGATGGTCAGTTCTCGACATAGCACCGACAAGATCCATTTTGTTATCGTATTCAATAAGCAGCCATTTGTCTTTTCTTTGATTTCGATCAGTTACACGATACCCCGCTGATTTTCCGTCTATGATAAGAAGAACTTTTGACATTTTTTGGACATTCTCGTTCAAATCCTTGGATATGTGCAAGTCCCTAAAAACTGCATCTTCATCATGAACAAAAAGGCCATGACTTTGGCGAATTCCCAATTTTGCAACTTCAACTGTTTTAGGTTCGTCATCGATATCAATACTCTGACTTAGTTGTAAAAATCTTGTGAAGTCATTTACATCGATCACAACTTTCTGGTCTAGTTGTAAAAATGTTATGAAGTCCTTTTGAATCGAATCACTTGTAGCTTTGCCATCTTTGATCCACTTTATAAAAGCTTTGGCAACCTTAATCTTATTTTGATCAACAGCGTCACCATCATTACTACCAGCACCAAACCTCTGTTCATTTAGATATTTGCCAAAGGCAAGCAGGTCTACTGCATGTTGCAAATGCTTTGCAGATTTACCGTTCATTTTTGTTTTAATAAGAGATTTTTATTTGTAATTTATGGTAAGCTTTCATCTTGGGGTCTGCGCTTTTTCGTCAAAAAATACTTTCATATTGCGCGCAAATGTGGGCAGTGTTGCGTGTTATCACAAGAACTCTTCTTGTGAATGGTGATGGGACTGAATGGCATGAGAAACTGAGTGTCAAAGCTAAAGTCCAAGATTATCCTGACAACGTGAAGATGGAAACTGTGGCGAACCCAACACCACCTGCATCTCAAGTTGAAAAGTGTACCTTCACCACCAGTCAGTTTCCAGCTGACCTGGACAAAGCTATTGTCAACAAAATCAAAGGCAAGAAGGTGCTCCAAAAGCTTGATTCAGATGACTTTCCAGGAGACATTTATAAAGGCATGGACAAAATCACAAGTATCAATCAAATTCACATGCAGACCTCTCATCCCCAGAAAAACAAATGCTTGGATGACATTTTCATCGATCTGCCACTCATGCTTGAATGGATTTGCAAGGAGGGTTGGCATCTGGAACAGATGTCACAAGACATGTACAGAAGCACATACATATTCAAACAAGTGAATTAACTTTTCAAGTAGTACTCAAACTTGTCTGGATATTTCTGCATAAACACTTCAAATTGTGTTCTCATATATTCTTTTGAAAGCTGCTTTAGATTCTTTTGGTAATTCTCCAAGGTCCATCCAAGCCATTTACCAGGTCGTGTTTTGTAATGTGGTCGTTTGTTGTTGTTCTGTTGCATGTATTCATCAACTTCATGCAGGGCATCTCTCCACTGTTGCTCATCTTTCTCCTCTCCACTCAGAAGTTGCTCAGGAAATGCATTCTTCAGTTTCTTAAACTCTTCCCTCAAATGAGGTCTCATTTTATTTGTTTTGTACTCATGTTTTTGATTTCTAAGCCATGTTACAAACTCTTTTGAAATTTCTTCTTTATTGGTCCACATATCTTGCAGCTTCTTGCAGGTATACATCCACTTCTCTTCATCAGTCATGAACTCTGCAGGAAATTGATCTGTCATTTTCTCGAACATCTTTCTCAACTCAACTCGCTTCATTATATTTTTTTTATGGCTGTAACTGTAGGTTTGATTGGACAGCCACCTCTTCAGTTCAGGTTGCAATTCACTTCGTTTATTGCCAGATGCAAAATGTTGTTGCACTTGTGTGTATTGTTCCTTCCACCTTTCCACTGGGTATTGCAGTTGAGTTACAATACATGGAAAATCCTTCATCAAAGCTCCCCACTGAGCTCTTAACATTGGTAGTTTCATGCTGTATATGTTATCTCTGTAGTCCCTATGTCGGCTATTTATCCAGCAGTAAAGTTTCGGCTCTTTCTTTTTGGTCGGTTTTCCATGGGTAACCAAATAGTCACGCAGTTTGTTGAATTGTGCCATGAATACTTCTTCAACTGTTGCTGCCTTTAGATGAACAGTCTGAACAACTTGAGGCAGCTGTTCTTCGATTTTTGTGGTTGTCGATGTACTATACTTGGTGTCATAGTTGCCGGAAATCAGCCGAATCTTTGATTTAAAATCTGGATCACAATGCTTGAGAGAAGCCAACATGCCAATACAGTCATCCAGCTTTGAGAACACAAAAACTTGACCAACTTTATTTGGGTTCTGATCATTTTTCCTCAAGCACCTTCCAACTCTTTGTAAAGCAACTGTTTCACTGGAAGTATTTTTCGTGAAAAGCACTGAGTCGCATTCCACCACATCAATACCTTCATTCAGGATACGGACAGAGAATATAACAGCAAGCTTTGTTGTTGTGCTGAAGTCTTTCAGTAACATTTCACGATGCTTCGTTTTCGTTTCTGATGTGATAATATCACTAAAAGTTTGTAGACCATGAAACTTCAAAGCTGTTGTGGTGAATGATGACTGCATTTTTGTACATTCTGCAATACTGCTGCAATAAACAATACATTTCTTAGTACCTGTCTCCAGCATTCCAGAAAGAAGAAATAATGAGCATGAAGTAAAGTCATCATTCAAGCCTCTCAACTCTTCAGGCACAGCAATTTCCTCATTGACAGGTAAACGAATTTCATAATCACAGATGAGGTTGTCGTTGATCGCGTCACGCATACTGTACTCAAATATGGTTGGAGCACCATTTTCAAGAAGAAATGCAGGTGTTGCTGTGATTAACAGTGCATTATTGACAATCGCAAAATCCAGCATTTCTGCGCTTAAGTTGTGTGCTTCATCAAATACATAGAACGCATCAATGTGTGTCAATATATG
>Ga0099797_100778_pt1 | contig 19261 bp, 15 predicted proteins | sample Uncmet_Sort48C_1_FD_89871 | JGI IMG/M metagenome (GOLD analysis project Ga0099797, IMG submission 89871) | Marine eukaryotic communities from CALCOFI LINE 67, Pacific Ocean - C012_Sort48C_1 | ecosystem: Environmental > Aquatic > Marine > Oceanic | place: Pacific Ocean: Monterey Bay | collected...
GATTAGCAGCATTGAGGAGAGGATACGACCGATGGTTACTGCTGTCGTAGAGAACTTAAAAAGCCTCAGACAAAAAGGTCAAGAACGAGAAGCTGCTCACGATCGCGATGGAGACACGTTTTCTTCTATCGAAAGTATCGACAACATCGTTGCCATGCTTGAGCCCCAAGCGGCCGGCACGAAGTTTCAGCAAGGTAGTGCCAAAGAAGGAAGTAGGAGAGGGAGTAGGGCGCCGAGCAGGATAGCCAGTCAAGATGGCGGTGGCTCTATGAAAGAGGACGACGAACCTCCGCAGGTGTTGGTGACTGATAGTGACGTTAAATTACTCTTGGATACGGCACAACAATTACCCCCACCTGGAGGGGTGGGTAATGTGAGGATTAAAGCAAGAAAAGTGATAGTGAGGGAGTATTTGGACGCGAAAGGGGTCCCACAGTATGATTATGAATACATCAGCGAAGATGATGAGGCAGTGTCTAATGAAAACGACAATAGCAATGGGAACGTTGCAATTCAAAAGGAAAGCCCGGAACGAAACGAATGGAATAATGTACGAAAAGAATCAAGGGAACGTTCCATTTCGATTGCGGACATTTACAAACGACGGTCATCTTCCTCTGTGCACGCGGATCCGTCCAAAATGATCTTCGACCGTGACTGGGAGATTGATGATGAATTCAAAAATTTAGATGCGGTTGCTGATTTTACGAGACAAACGATGTCGTTCGAGAATGATGTAGTAGAAATGTCGAAGTTAGCTCGGCGCCAAAGTGGATCTTGGCGCAAAAAGTTAAAGGCACAGAAGGCTCAAGAAGAAGCTCTCCGAAACATCAGTTCGACCAAAATGAAGAAGCGGGGGCTGAGCGTTGAGAACGATTGACCGTCGATAATCTTCAAATCAATATATACAAAACTAATATGATATGTATGATATAATGATAAAACTAAATATATCGATCGGTTGTATTAGACTTATATTTAACATTGTTTATCGTATAAATGGTCAGTGCCCACCCACCCCTTCCACAGGGTGCAGGGCCATGGACAGTTTAAACGAATGCAAGTCTTTAACAACTGTGGCTGCAGATGACTGCGACGAGTCGCTCTCACTAGTGCAGGACGCGCTGCAGAGTTGAACGCTCAATTTCCTTCTCGTTTTACTGTCATTCGCAACATGGGAATCGAACATCGATAGAACGTCGTCAAGCGACAAATGGTCAAGTTCATTCGCTTCTTTCCATGCCCGGTCAAAGACGTACGTGTTGGATTCGATTTCATCCAAGAATGCATATGATTCTTCGCGCATACGTTTGGGCTTCTTGATTTTCTCGATAATCAAGCTATCACGATGATTGACAAAATCTTCTTCGCTCATGTTCTTCAAAGTGTCCCGAAATTCGCTTAAAAATGCCTCAATATGCAAATCCAATGCAGCTGGCGAGCATTTTCCTGATTGAACAATAATCCGAAGGCCTAACACACCCTCGTCGCAGGCTGTGCCCGACCAAACAATATACCCGAGCTGTTGCTTCGTTCGCAACTGATCAAAACATGGTTCGTCTAGGATAGAAGCAAGTAAACGCAAGCAAGCACTCTCTTTGTGTGTTCTCTTACCAACTTGATAATAGTTTTGGATGGCAGAATTCACGTTTTCTGTATCATGGACCGGTTCTGAGTAAACGAACGAGCTCGACGGTGGCAAGCAAACAATTCGTTGTTTCCCCCCTGACACCGTGTTTGTAACAGTGCTTTTCTTGACAATTCCTAGAATTCCTTCGACCAACGCTAGGGCTTCCTTTTCCGTGGCATTTCCATGCACGAGAGCTTGGACCTTCACATCACTCAACAGCAGGGGAATAAAGTCCTGGACATCCTTCATGCTAGTAGATTCAACCGCCACGAGTTTGTCCGAGTTGTGCCACCTAGGCGTGCGCAAAGCATGCATGGTGTTGTACGACGCCCACTGATAAGGTTGCTCCTTCTCAAAATTTTTATACGACAACCGACGCTTTTCTTGGAGCACTGCAAATCGCTCTTTGCGAATGACCAAATTAGACAAGGTTTTCGCAACGCGGCCGACAAGCACGGGCATTTTGTCATTGTACCCCTGGAAAACTAATCGCAAACCATCGACGGTGTTGTACACGTCGTAACACAGTCCCGCCACTTCAGCACTGTAAGTGAACTCATTTATTGCATCTTTCACTAAGACTGCAAATATATCTGTCATGACACAGCTTTTTACAGTATTGTACGCCAAAGGAGTGACCAAATCCACAAAAAAGCCCAGTTTGGGTTGTTGAAAGACATTGTCTTGTTTGAACCAAACTTCAGCCATAGAATCATGACGAATTCGATGAGGAGCAACGGGAGGGCTGCCACGTGCAGCGGGGTCAGCAGTAACACTTTCCTTCTCCTCTTCGAAGGGCAGGCCTTCTGCTGTCCGTCGCAACGAAAAGTCCGAGGCAATAAATAAATTTTTTGCGGGAAGGCGCAAACCCGGATGAATTGTGGTCGGCGATGCCCATTTTGACATCAAATCTGCTGGAATGGGTTCTCGTTTGAATGGAGTTCCATACCATGTTTCTTCTTGATCGCACACATGTTCATATTTTTGTCCGATGAACACGACACGACAATTTTCAGGAGACAAACTTGCCATAAGATCTCCGATGAGCCTCTCATCGTATTCACGAGTAAGATATCGCCCACAAACGGTATCTTCAGGCGCATATACACCCATCGATGACGCCAAAGTTGACACGTAGGAAGCCGGAGATGATTTGGGAAGAAAACGAAAATTGATGTCATTGATGGTCTTCATTTCATCCCATATCCATTTCTGAGGTGTTGCTTCTCTCATGATATGGATATACTGGAAGACAAGGTCCACCACCTCCATGACATGATCAATGCCATCTTCTGTTAGCTCAATGGAAATGCCCATCATACTAAAACTTTTTGTGTGAGTCGTTAAGCCCGCCATTAACTCTAAAGCCCAGCCATTCGCTTTAAGGACGGCCAGAATTGATCCAGGACCCTCATCGCCCAGCAAATGTGAGATGTATCCACTTGCATCTTTTCGATATTCCTTTTTGAGGGAAGGAAATTGAAAAGAAAGATCAACTCGGCGCGTATCTTTTATAGGCACAGTAAATAGCTGTTCTCCTTTCTCCTCTTCACCCCAAGGCAAAGAGCCAGAGAAGTTTGGTATTTGGGCCCCAGTGTTGGTAATGGGAGAAAACATGGAGGACACCATTTCTTCAAGAACATCCAAACTGTCCGATCCAAGCACGCACAAATGCATGACGTTTGCACTGTAGTACGTTTTATGAAACGACAGAAGAGCGTCACGGGTCGCCGGTGTTTGCAATGTTTCCTTGCTGCCAGTGCCAAATTTGCTGTTTGGGTGGCCCTTGTTGCATGTTGTTTGAAAAAGCTGCTGAAGACGCCAAACATCGCTCTGTATATTTTTTTCGTGCTCGCTATTCACTGCCTCCAGCTCTCGTTCCGTCGACCCTTCGGCAAAAGTAGGGGCGATGAAAAATTGGGCGAAACGGTCAAGAGAGGGCTCCAAATGCGCCTGCGAGACCTGGAAATAGTAGTTCGTGTCCTCCGACGACGTGTACGCATTCGATCCGCCTCCGTGCTCAGAAAGGAAGGAGCTGTATTCGTTTTCATTTGGGTATTTTTCGGTTCCCATGAAGAGCATGTGCTCACAAAAATGAGCGACACCAGGCAAGCTTTCTGGGTCACAGTAATACCCAACACCAACAGACATAGCCGCAGCCGCTACATCAGTAGTCCGGTCGGAAATTAAGAGGACGGATAACTCGTTCGGGAGTTTCAAATATCGGTACTTTCGGGTATCCGAAGCGGATGTGACGACAGTGTATTCCGCGCTCGCTAAGGAAGCCATGTTGTAATATCGGCGGTAGCTGGGTTGTGTGTGACTTGCCAAGCGTCGTCAACGTGTAAAGCGAGCACTAGTACTGACGACTTCAACTGGATGCATGCAACGCGTCCAAGTGGTTGTAGATGGTGCCCACAGATCGAAACCGTCCGTCCGTCCGTCCGTCCGTCCGTCCGTCCGTCCGTCCGTCCGTTGGCAGGCATCGTTTGGTTATGAGGGCCTGCCTCCCCTGCATGCACGCTCAACGCTGTGGTTGCTGTGTTCCCTCTGAACACAAGTGTCATCAAAAACAAGGAAAGATGGACCTGCGACGCTTGATATCATCATACAAGCAAACAGCTCCTTGAAAACAGTACAACTTATAGATACTTACCTTGAACCTTGACGAGTTCAAACGATTCCTTCACTATTCTCCGACCAAACAGGAAAGCAGTGTAGAGTCTAGAGCGGCGAGTAGAATTCTGGAGTCTAATCATGTAGTAAGTAGTATGTACGTACGGTCTAAGCGGCTTTGACTTTTTGCTCCCCTCGACGCCTGCACAGGGTCGCCAAACTGTACACTAGAAGGCAAACACTTGCAAAGAGGGTCAAGTATGCGCCCGGTTGTGCAGTCACAAGTTGAAGGTAGTGTGTCGCCGTTAACGACAGAGACTGGTTGTCATCCAATGTCTGCGGCAAAGCGCAGTGTTTTGGCGACGTAAAGATATTTGAACGCTCTGGCGGCATATACAACGGCATGTAACAATAGTTCAGGTATGGCTCCGTCAGGTGAAATTTGTTGTACCAACCACCCCCATTCCCGGAAAATAAATAGGTGGGCTCCTGCCGTGCAAACATTCGTGCAAAAAAGATGCGCGCATTCGTAAATTCGACGTTGATGATGCCCATATGAGCTTCTACATTTTCATAGTATCCAACGATTGAGTCCCAGTCGTTTTGGCTGTATGGCGGGGCAACCTTTTCCACAGACGAACCATACAACACAATGTGGTCGCGAAAAATGTGATTCTCAGGATCGAATTGTGCTTCGCCACTGTCGTACAGGACCCACAGTGCTTCGGTGACAAAATCGTGACAAATGGTGGACGGCACGACCGTGCCTTCCCCTTCAACGGCAATTTCCAGCGGCTCAAATGTGTCGTGGGTTTGATTGTAGGTATAAATCCACTGCGACAGCTGGTTGACAGCTTTCCCAGTAGCTTCGCCGAGAAAAGTAATATTTTTATACCTCTCCCTGTCTATGTTGACGTCCAGGTTCACATACGCCTTGTTGTTCCAGTCGAGCTGGTGACGCGACTTGTCCGCCCTAATGCCAAGGAGGTTCATCAGCGAATTCAAGAAGCTCGGGTACGGGGAAATGACTGCAGGATGAACAACGTGTCTAATTTCGTCGGTTTCCCGTGGCGCATAGTCAGCGACCAATGCTACGCCCTGGTCAGCTTGATTTACGTTTCGAACAGCTATCGCAGAATGATACGCGTTCCAAGGAGTACCGCTCAAATTCCAGGAAGCAATCACATATTCTAGGTATAGCACCTCGAAATGGTCTTCTTCGTTTTGTTTCGTCCAAGCGAACAAAGGCTCCTGCCCAGCCCCAGAGTCGGAGCCGTTAACGGCAGGGACAACGACGAAACATACAGTCCATAGGAACCACACACTTGATACTCTAGCAACCATTGGTGGAGAACAGAACAACAGTGCCCCCTGAAAGCAATGTCTTCCGCGCCTAACTTGGTCAACGTTTCAAAATATCCTATCGACCACCGCGAACGCTTCGATTCAAGCGACCTCCACTGACTTGCCACTATCAGCCCCTCATCCATCGGCCTCGTGCCAAGAACTCCAGGTCCCCCCCCACGGAGGGAGAGGCCATGCAAAGGAGTCGTGTCGTCGTGTCGCTTAGGTCGCGTCCGACGGATCGGTCATCTGTGACGACGACATACAAGTACACATTATCTGTAGACTACGTCCGACCTCCTATAGGCCATCCACGTTAGTTGGAAACGTCAGTCTACATATCTTGGCGGTTTATTGACCGACACCACCACGGCCGGAGGTGGAAGTCTTGTCCTCGTGCCTCCCTCAAACACTCGGCCGTGACGTCGATTGCGACTTCTGTTGACTCAGCGCGAGACATAGCTTTGAGCATGAAACGATCCACAACGCCCGCAAAGTCGCTGTTTGAAAGTTGATCTGGACGATCAACACACTTTCCGCATGCCAAGGTTGGCGACGACCCGTCCGGGAGCTGTCTCGCGGGAATGCAATGGTCTCACTCCCCAAACGGTTTGCCTTTTCTTGCTCGTTATTTTTTTTGCCACGCACTATTTCACCGGGGGGTGTTGTGTTTCTTCGGTCAACACGTTGTCCACACTGCTGCCCACAACCTTGGAAATTAACGCGCGGTATAACCTCGTGAGCACACAGGACCGGCAGAGGTGCCACTCGCTGTCATCTTCTCGACGAAAACGAGGTCTCTTGGCAATGCCTGTTGGGCAACCGTTGAAAATAAAAAAAAGCTTGTTCGAGATGGTCAAAAGATTCGATAAGAGGCGGTTCGACGTAATTCTTTTTCATTATGATCCAGATGACAATATAGGGAATTGGGAAGAGCTCAACAAGCACGCAAACTTTCCCCGCGTGCGCCACATTTTTGATCCTCATAAAATTAAACTCGACTATGCTCGAGCATACTTGACGCCGACTGTTGTGTGCGCTTACGATTACGTATTTTTATGGGACGAAGATGGTATTGTCCCACGCCCAGGTCTTGGTTACGGTGTTTTTTCGGCCGACGCCTATCTAGATATTGTTGAGAGGGATAACTTGAGTGTCTCGGGCCCTGCGTTTACGAGTGATAGCACGGTATCGTATCCGTCTTCCTTGCGGACAGCCACTTCCCGCAAAGATTCGGAAGAACAGGAGTTTTTCATAGAGATAGGCTTCCAAGTCTGGAAATCTGAAGCTTGGCTATATGCACACGCTGTGCTCCAACGGTTCCCGTTCCGTTTGTGGTACTTTGATACTCTGCCATGGAAGTGTGTTGCGTCACCGGCCGTGAAAAAAATTGGGCTCGTGAACGCTTTTCCTCTTCAGCATGTTCGACAGTCGGACGAAGGTCGTCTGAGATTGGATACGAACACTATTCACAACGACCGTGCCTACTGGGATCGCGTGATTGGCTTAACTGGGTGTTGTTTTCATTTGCAGCGGATACAATATTTGCATCGCGAGAAAGATGAGAAAAAATGGCCATTTTTGACGTGTTCGAGGACGCCTGAACAAGGGTCTTAATGTACAAAGTGTAAGATAGTAGTAGTAACTTAGTTATCCATCATATCGTTCTTAGCTTGGTGTTATTCGTTGGCAAAAGTATAGTTACTCAGTATGATATGATACCAAGAAGTAAGTTGATGAAAAAACGAACAAAATGATGAGAAAGGAAAATCTTACAACGAGTATTGTACGCGCATTCTATTTGAATGATCAAGACACACTCTGAGACGCACTTTACATTCTACATAGCTCCCGATCACCATTTTCGGTGGCCCTTTAAAAGTACATCTACTCTGCTCATCATCCTCTCATATGCCAGCCGACTTGATTCAAATGAACGCCTGTATGCAGTTCGAATGAATTTCCATACTTCATAAATATGCTAGCTGCAGTCTGCGCGGAACGTATACCGTAAAAATCCTTCGTCATAAACGCTGAAGAAGAGGAGTCGCAGTTTACGTATGGTTCCAAGAAAAGCAAGACGTCGGCCATTTGCACTAGGTCAGGACAGCTCACGTACAGTATAGGAGATTGATCTTTGCTCTTCGCTTTATGGTGCTTTAGTTTGATACGAAAGCATAGATAACCTTCTTTTCCCAGCTCACAGGTCTCCTCGCTGTCAAAAATCCCTTGTTTCGTCAAAGTGCGGAAGCTTGCCATGATATCCTCATCATCTTCATCGCTTTGAAAGAATACGTTAATTTGACCGCCCTCGTTTCCCTGCCATTTTTTCAGCAGCGCAGGCGACCCAGAAGTTGCCATTGCGGACTCTGCGTGATTTTGGAACTAGTCTCCGATCGCTCTTCGTCCAATCGATGGTGGTCAGTGGTGTGAACGTCGCACGCCGGGAGGAAGACGTCCTCCACCCCCGCCTGCCCGCCCGCCCGGACGGGACGGGAAATGGGACGGAGCCCTCCTCGATAGATTACCATTCGATGTACTCATACATCTAACAACTACGAATAACGTTAAATATTTAAAAAATCCAACCCAGGAAATATACAGTATTCATACAGAAATGAGTAATTAACAAGGGACGGCTTTTTTAAATGTTTAACGTTGTTTGGAGTTGGTACAAGGCAATCCCCCAAGGTAGGACCAACAACCAAGCTCTAACCGTCGAGCCGTGCCATTCATTCGTTATGTGTGGAAGGCCCCGGACACACAGCGTGGTTCTGGCGTCGCAGCGTGGAGAGTGTGTTGCCATCGCACCTACGATTACCCTGGCCTCGCCTGGCACAGCCTCTGCTGTGTTTCTAGAGGGTGCAGAGATGATGTCGTCGCGTCTGTCTCCTCAGGTACGAGCAAACCTGACCAAGAAGTGTCAGGAGTTTTTGAACAACCATACTTCTGCACGGCCATCGTCTTCTTCCCGTTCGTATGGAAGGAATTATTCAGCAAGCACCGTTCCCGATGTCTTGAATTCATTCATTCGAGATACAAATGCACATGTAGACAAGATCATGGAAGACACTACCCTGCGCCAGCGTACCTTGTATCTCGAAATGAAAAGTCGGACTCCTGCTGATTCCGCCAGCGTACCAGAAACGGTTGACATGTACGATTACTACTCACGGTACGAGACAAATGATATCTTTCCGATATACTGTCGGGCGAAGAATGAACCAGGCTCACAAAGTGGGGAAGAAGTCGTCTTAAATATCAACGAGCTTGGTCGCCATGTTGACTATGTACATGTTGGAATACTGAAGATGTCTGCTGACCATCATTTTCTCGGTTACACCCTCGCCACATCCGCAGCGACCGCATCCTTCGATCTCTATTTGAAAGACCTGCGAGGGAACAAGAGTTATGGTCAAGTCGTTCAGGACATTACTGGGTTTGAGTGGTCTCACATATTTTACGACCAGAAAAAAGTGCACACCACATTATTTTTTACCAAAGCTGATATGAACAATCGACCATTTCAGGCGTGGTCGGTTCAGATTGAAATTTGCAATGAGGCAGTGACATACATGAGTGAGCCCGATCTCGTTTTTGAAGAACCCGACGAAGCTTGCTATGTCGATCTCCAGCGCACCAAAGATGGAAAATTTATAACGATAACCAGTAATAGTAAATCGAGCTCGGAAGTCCATGTGGTAGAGAGCCAGTCACCGACACTCCCACCGAAATGCATTTCCCCACGAGTCGCGAATGTGGAATATTACATTGATCACGTGCAAAATTCATTCTACATTGTTCACAACGGTCGCCCGGCGTCGGCAGAAACCGCGGGGGATCCTGCTGACTACACCTTGTCAACACTTTCTGACAAGGATTTAAGACACCAAAACCACCCGTCAAAACCATTTTTAGGATGGAAAAACGTACCGATCGAGAACTCGAGCCATGCTTCGTCGACGGCACAGATTGAAGATATCGATCTTGTGAGCGAATACTGTGCCCTGTTTGAACGTTCTACTCGAACCGGCATGCCACAGGTCCGCGTTTTCCCATTGGATGATGCGTCAAGTATAACAACATTGAATCTTCCGTCCCAAGTGTGCAATATTGAACCAGGAATGAACCAAGATTATTTTGGCCATCGATTGAGATTGACACTGTCTTCCCCACTGTCTCCTGGCAAAGTACTTTCGTATAACATGGCAGAGGACTCGTTAGAGACAATGCGAGAAGAACCTATCATTGGGTTCCCACGGCTTGATCCCCAGGAATTTCAATGTTATACGGTCATGGTGAAGTCGCACGATGGTGTGGAAGTCCCAATGACACTAGTGCATCGGAACGGTCTAGCAAATAAACACGAAGCACCTGCATTATTGCATGGTTACGGGGCATACGGGATGAATTTCGATGTAAGTTTCCATGCTGAACGACTGAGTTTGTTGACCCGAGGCTGGATCGTCGCGTTTGCACATGTTAGGGGCGGCGGCGAGCTTGGACGAGCTTGGTACAATGATGGAAAAGGTATGAAGAAGACGAATTCTATCCACGATTATCTTGCGTGCGCGGAATGGTTGATTGAAGAGGGGTTCACGCGTCCTGAGCTCCTGGCAGGTCACGGTATGAGTGCCGGTGGCCTGCTGCTGGGCGCTGCCTCCAATTGGAGACCAGAACTCTTTCGTGCAATGGTGATGAAAGTCCCTTTTGTGGATCCATTGGGGTCCATGTGTGATCCCAATGAAGCACTCACACTGCACGAATACGACGAGTGGGGCAATCCTGGCAAAGATCATTGTGTAAAACAATACATTGAGTCCTACTCACCTCTGCAAAATGTGACTTCCCAGAAATACCCAGCAATGCTTGTCACGGGGAGCACGCTGGATGACCGTGTTCCCCTGAAGCAACCGGTGAGTTGGGTTCAGCGAATTAGAGAAAGGAGAACGAACACAGACAATTCAGACCCAGCGAATCTGCTTTTGCTCCACATCGACGAAGATGTTGGACATTTTGGCGAGGGTGGACGATACGGCCATTTAAAAGAGGCGGCGTTTGAGTATTCATTTCTGGAGAAAGCGCTGGGCTTGTGACGACATAAATATATAGAAAAATTCGGAATGGGACAGGACCTCAGTTGATGATCAAGATTTAACTGCCAGGGCTCTATCCTCGGAGGAGAATACTGATGAAGAATTGTGATTTTTACAACAGACAATTGTGTAATTTAATACAACCAACAGTATGTACTTCGTACTCTTAAAAGGTTTCATTTTACTCTCTCGTCGTAAGTTATGATAAGTTACGAAGTACCTGGATGGTGCCTTCCAGGCAATAAGGACGTCGTACACGACAACCACCAATCAAACACGTTCATGTATCATCCACATCAATATCTCTCATTTCTTCCCGCATGCACAATTGTTCCCCAAGAATACACGTCACGATAAAGCAACCGATCGTGGCCGCCCACCATTCCAAGCCCGTAGGCAAACCCTGTAGCAAAAGAAGAAAGAGAAGTCGTTAATACATGGAAACGGTGGTTTCATCATTGTTGCGGACCATCCTTACTTACGCTGTATGCCCATGAAAGCAGAAAATGCACAAAGAAAAGTGTAAACGAAAAATCTAAACATTTCTTCGCACGCTCGACGACGACGACAAGAAGAAAAGCAATAACGATGGAAGACGCAAGCAAGGAAAACGCCACCAGCCACCCACCCGTGTTAGAAAAGGAGACTCTTTTCCAATTCAGAATTTCATCCAACGAAAAATGGCTGCCAAACAATAGATAAAACCCTCCCAAAATAACACCCTCGGACAAGTAAAAGGCCGACTGCAACACAAAAATTTGACTCCATATTAAAGTGGGATCAAACTTTTGATTGCCGTAGAAAGGCATGCGGCAAATACAAACCGCGGTTCCACGGGCGACTCGGCAGGGTACACTATGAAGCCGACACGGCAAAGGGGTGTGTCCCTGGACGTTCGCTCATGGAATCACGGGTGGCCTTCGAAAACGTAGGTCACATGATCACCGACGGCGGCGGGCCAAACGTCAACATGCCCACGCAAGCAGTCACCGCGGCATCACGTCTGTCGGTACATAAGGAAAAGTCAACATATCATGGACACCTTCGTGGCGCCATCCGCTTGATTACGTCCATATACATCCGTCGACCCGCGGCTCGTCTGCATCCACGACCTCCCTCGTCATCATGGGAATAGCATGTAATACTATTAAGGAAGTGTTCCTTTCTGCTTCCCACTCGTGACGCAATCATGGATGGTGGTTGGTGACGAATCAGTCAGTCCATCCCTCGGTCCCTCGGGTATACTCGGTGAGTGTCGAGATACAGATTCTGTACAGGCGTTGGTCGTTCTCGTCCCGAATGTGTAGTAGGTAGGTGACACACGAGCAATCGTTGGCGATCGTCGAAGTGGGAACGGGCTCCACCAACGGCTGCCGTAAATCAGTGACGCACGCTCACCCCCACCCGCATAGTATGGCGGACGTCTTTGCATCAACGTTTCTGCAGAAGCTGTCTGCTTTGGAATCTTCGCAGAAAAGTATTTCTGAAGCCTCGGCGTTTATGTTGCAGCATGCTCAGTTTTGTAAGCTTCAAAGTGAGATTATACTGAAAACATTTAAAGGCACATCTTTGGAGAAACAAATCAACCTTATCTACTTAGTGAACGATGTCGTCCAGACATCAAAAAGGTCGCACGGGGAGTTGTTTACGGCGGGTCTGCACACTTTCCTGGGTCGTGCCTTTTGTATCCTCGCAAAAACGAAAGATAACGGTTCATTGCAAAAGCTGCAGCGTCTGTGTCAAATTTGGACGGAACGGAACATATTTCGGTACGACCAAATCCACTCATTTCAGCAGATTTTATCTGGAAACATCCCAGATTTACTAGAGGACCAGCCTATGCCCCCCTTGATAGAACTAGATTCGCGCGCGAGCTGGACAGACAGCAAAAACCCTGTAGTCAAACTGATGGGTTCTGTGAAAGCAAAAAAGCGTGAATTGACCAGTGGTATGGAGGGTGATCGCGCAAAACTTTTGCAAGACAACATCTACGCATTGATGGAGCAAATCGATAGCGAACAAGCAGCTGCTGTACTGGGTCATGACGAGACAGTTGTTGAACAACAGAACGATAGTTTCAATAGTACCGGAGACCAAGTCCAATTAGTGACAGAGGAAATCGTTATCAATTACAAGAAAAGCTACGATTTACTGAATCGGTACACCACGTCGCTTGAGAAACAAAGAAATGAAAACAAAAGACTGTTGACATTGTTACAAAAGAGGCTGAAGAGAGAAGAGAGCATGCTGGCAGCAGGTGGGGCAAGGCAACAATTTGAGGAGATCTCGAGCTCGTCTCGGCGCGCGGAACTGTTGGAAAAGGCGTCGATAGCATGGGACACAATATCACGCTACGAACAAATGGCCATGTTGCCCCCGCCACCGCATGGTCGCCCACCCCCACCAGCGGCTGTTCCAGGAATGGGGCATCCCTACCCTGTAGGCAACCCACGCGGGCCTCCCCCTCCCCCTCCTCCCTATGGGCGCCCTCCTCCTGGAGGAGCATACCCCCCTCAACATCACAATACGCTTGGCGTGCAGCAAACGTATTCTCAGCAGTATCTTCCCCAGCCGCCACGTGCTCCAGTAGCTGCACCAGCACCACACGTGTATAGGCCAGCTGGCCAACCGAGCGCGCCAGAGAGAGCGGCTGGACCCGGGCCTTTTGTTCCAAAAAGAGGCGCACGGCCTCTGCCAGCCTGGATGAGTCAACAACAGCAGCAGCAGCAGTAAGCAGTAGCCATCGACTGTCGACCGGTCACATTTGAGATCATCAGATGTACTTGAAAGACGTCCTTCCTTACCTAACACGTACTGTATTGTAGGAATGTATGGTGTGTTGGTGTTACACCACCGTCCACATGATGATACCATGGCGATATATCGCATCCATGATGTGATAGGTAGATATACAAGACTACAATAATATCGTACTGGTGGCGTGATCTTTTGAATGTGTGGGCTACGAGTTGAGTAACGAATTGAGTAGGCTCCTCGTATGTATGGTAGGTACCTGGTAGGTACCTGGTAGGTCCGGTGTTGATGCATCAGATCATGGCATCGATCGTATCGGGACGGCGGTCCATCCATCCATCCATCCATCCATCCAGACCTTCCTTCCATCCACGGTGGGACGATGGGATGGATGCATGTGAACGACTTTCGCGGACACGGACCCTGTGTTCTCTCCTACGAACGTGTTTAGGTAGACACTTCAAGGCGCGCAGTACATTTGTCCCGCCGCTCACAACAAACAAAGGTTGGAAACAGCGACGATGACAGCGTGGTATGGGTGGCTCCTCCTGGCCAGTATGTCCATGACTATTGGGAACAAAATAGTCGCACAATCGTATCCCTATGCAAACCTCACCATTTTATTCCAAAATTCTGTGGCTGTGTGTATCCTTCTTTGTGGGAGTCGCGTGAATGTGTTTAAATTCAAGCCATTTGATCGTTCGCAATTCATGACAATGGCTGTTCCGGCCGTGCTCCTGGCCATGCAAATTGTTGCCAGTATAAAGGCGTTGCCTCACGTTGCTGTTGCTACGACGGTGGTATTTCGCAATCTAGCGACGTTATCGGTGGCTGCGGCGGAGTTTTATGCGTTGAAGAAAAGCATTTCATGGCATAAAAAGCGATCACTTCTTATCATCTTTGCTGGCAGCGTTTTGTACGCGTGGAAAGACATCACGTTTGACGCTGTGGGCTACTTTTGGTTGACTCTGAATTGCGTCATTTATACGACCAGCTCTATCTATACCAAAGTTGCCGTGGGAAAAATCCCCCAGACAATGGATGGCACGGCTTTGATACAACAAGTGCTGACGCTCCCAATATTGGCTTGTTTCGCATACTTTTCGAAAGAGATTCCGGGCGGAATTTCAGCGTTCAAGAATATTGAAGGTGTGACGGAAGTAATATTCGTCGCTCTCGGTTTCATGGGAACACTCATTGCGTTGAGTTATATGAACTTGTACAAGTTGGTCCCGGCGACAAGTGTAGCAGTTGCCAGCAACATAAACAAGTGTTGCACGATTCTAGTGGCATGGTTTGTTTTCAAGAGACAACTGTCCCCCGCCCAGATTTTGGGACTCTCCGTATGCATTGGTGGCGGAACATTGTACGCATTGGACCCCACTCCCAAGGTGGAAAGCACGAAGGTGGTTGACAAAGAAGGTCCCGACACCACCAAAAAGGTAGGCGTTTAAATATATATAATAAAAATATATACATAGAGAGAATATATTTATTTTTAAAACAAAAAACAATACATGATACGAAGGAAATATGCATATGGTAAGTCGCGACATCAACTTCGTACTAGCTTGCGCGCAGCATTTTACGTGTCGTAGTATCATAGTAGGTATAGAACGTCACCCCTTTTCCTTATTGATCATCATCACGGCGGTAAAGGATACACCCGCAATCATCCGCAATTCAAAACAAGCTCTTCCTTCTTCTTGTTCTCTCCCACTCACGACTACTTCATTCACCGTGAATGGTAATCATTGTAGCTTCTTGATTTTCGACGTAACCACAGAATGCACTTGACCATGCAAAACTTGAGAATATTGAGTCTCCACATTGCGTATGCAGCAAGCGCAGCACACACGATAGAGCCATACCACGTCATACGAGCACTCCAAAAGATATCCGATTGCCCCCAATGGCCACGACCGAATGCCAGTGCTTTGCGCTTGTGACACGCCGTGCTCATGCACTTTTTCATGAAGAGAACGTCTTTGATCGTGACCATGCGTGGCTCCTTTTCTCTTACATGACGGTTACCACCTTCGCTTTCTGCATCTTCGTGGTGCCTTGCTTTGCGTACTAACGTAGCACTCACCATTTCGTCCGCGTCGATAAGCAGCCATTGATTGGCATAACGTTGCGACAAAGGTTCGCGGGCAAGTACAATTGCACCGATTCCGTGTATATCTTTTGACCCTCCGATGGTCATTCTGCACCGGGGTAAAAAAAATAAAAAAAATAAAACGCGTTAGGTTATCGACTGCGATCGAGGCGTTTAAAGAGAGTATTACTTACGACCCAACATCATTCCATTTTTGTCCGACTGACACATACATCGTCGGGGGCATCTCGGCACACCCACGATGCCTTGCGGCTACCATATGTATGCCATTCGTAACGACAAAGTTTAAAGACATCGCAGGGCTGGAGCTCTTCGAATCACTACCGTAACCACCACCATGGTCAGAATAGCCACCCGAGCGTAAATTCGGAGAAGGCCGAACTCGACCCGTTAAACAAAACCGTGATTCACCTAGCTCAATCCTTTCCTTTTCGTGGTCAACACCGTCCAATTCTTTGATTGTTAGCTCCATAGCCTCCTGTAGCTCAACCAGAGTGAAGGGTTCCGAGAGAACATCTCTGGTCGTTCCCACACCACGAAGAAAATTCGTGAACAAAGCAAATGCGTGCTCACTGTCAGACGTACCTTTGATCAGCGACCTGATTTCGGGCCGCAACATTTTCAACAACCGTTGCTTTACACTATTTTCAAAATGATGGATTCCACCGTCGTGCAGGAAGAGAAGTCCATGCCAAGAAAATGGAAGGGAGCTTTCTTGAACAGGGAATGACGACTGAACTTGCCCCAAAATGACTCTTGCTTGAATGTCCTTGGTCGTCTTTTGCAGGAGAGGATCGATCAGATCATTACGGTCCCCGCCGACCTCAAACACGGGGTTGTTTCTCGAATGTTTCACTTGTGGGTTCGTTGCCTTGAAGCCATTGCCCACCAAGCCCTGGTCGCCTGGAGAAGCATACCAACCAACACCCCATCCGTTGGCAGCAGCGCTCTGGGCAAATTTCTGTTCAACTTGTTCATTTGTGACACCTGCTTCCGCACCGGGTAAAAATGGGGTCGAAGATGACTGTACTATTAAACTTTTATCGGGATGCATGAAAAGGAACTCGCCAGTGACAGTCTCTTTCCCAAAGTACATCGCCCACGAAAAAGCGGAGACTGTACGCAGTGACCATGCGAGCAAGAGGGAGGCGAGCAAACGGGCACGAGCATGGATCCTGCTCAACCACATGTCGCCGCAACAGCTACTGCAGCAGAAGGTGCGTGCGTCGAAAAACAGGGGCGACAACGCAAGGTTGTGCCTTGGAGCGTCGTGCACGAAACGAACAGAGGCTGCAGTGCATCTATTGTCACGTGAATCGTGGATTCCTGTGCATACACACGCAGACCGTCACGAAGCGGTGGTCAAAATAGGTGTACACGATGGACGAGAAGGAGCGGCATGTGACGTGAGCGGGTTTTGAATTCGGGCGGTGAAAATGACTGAGGTGAATGAAGCGAAGGATGACGAGTAGATGATGACCAGGGGTGTCCGTCCTATCAAATGTATACCTGCTGGACTGTGGTACTCGTACGATGGGAACCGATTGGGAGCCGAATGGGGGTGTAGTTCTACTTCTAGTCCATGCAAGAACATGTTTACGTAGAGTATGTACTACCGGTCTTGCATCAACATACGCAACGCAACGACGACGACGAGTCGAGTGGAACCCCCCAGGTGGTCAGTAATCATCAACGGTCGCATTCGTCGCTCTCTGCTTTTTAATCCATCCACGTCGCCCTTGGTGTTTCTCCCGTGAGGAAACGCGCGCTACACGCTCTTTAAACGACAAATGTTTCATGCGGTCGGGATAAAAATGGACGGGTGGTTTCTTCTCCTCAGCCTCTAATCTGTGTTCTAAATCAGCCAAGCCTGACAAGGTCAGGACCAGCATTTCCCGATTCAAAATGCTATAGACGTTTGCGCCCCGCGCGGGCAAGATGTCTGCATAGTGCAAATTCCCCATCGCGGACCTGGCGTTGGTATTTTCGGCATCGTTTCCGTCAATAAACAGCACGCTCTCCCAGCCACGCTCATCAATGGCATACGCACTGTCGATGGTTTTGTACGACTCCAGATCGAGCGAGTCGATGAGCACCAATTTCCGCTCGCGGAACTTCACCGACAACGCTACTTTCAGTCCTAACTTACGCACTTTCTTGGGCAACTTATGTTCCCAGTTCTTATTCCCTCGGGGTCCATGCGTCGTGCCACCATGCCGCCACAACGGGGAACGTATGCTGCCGGCACGGGCCCGCCCAGTGCCTTTTTGTTTAAACGGTTTCTTGCCGCCACCACTGACTTCCCCGCGGTCTTTTGTTTTGGCCAAGCCTAACCGTCGCCGGGCCAACTGCCACCGGACTACGCGCTGCAAAATGTCCTCGCGGTAGGGCACCCCGAAAATAGCGTTCGGCAAAGTCACCTCTTTCACAATGTTTTCGGGCCGAAAAAATGTGCTCACCGGAACTGTTTTGACGTCCCGTACGTCCTCCACCACCTTTTTCTCTGGAAGCGGTTCAAGGTCACGCAAACTTTCCACCGACAAGTTCGGCGGTAAAGACGGTGGCGGAGCAGGGGCGGCGTCTACGTCTACGTCTACGTCTTCGGACGAGAACCATCTCGTTGGAACAAAAACGACAGGGGATGGATTCGCAAACGCAGGAAGCCCTCGAACACACAAACCGGCCCGTGCGCCGTGGAATGCGACCGACTTTGCGGACGCGTTGCGTTGACCGACACAACATACGCTGCGCGAGAAAAACGTCCGGCGGCCCAGCCAGCCCACGGTGCTCAGTGTTTGTCGCAGCATGTTCGTAGTATGCCCAGCTATCGTTCAGATCAGGCACAAATGGAGTGAAGACGATGCGCCAGGCAAGTTCCCTCTCTCCCAGATGAGGTCGTCCAACGCGGCAAGGTAGGTAGGTAGGTAGGTCCCCTCCCCATGACCGTCAACACGTCCGTCCCTCTTCACACGACGCCAGATGCACTCCACCGACCGACCACTCCACTCCACCGCTCCACCGCCGCACCGCCATGCACCACTGGGACACCACGGGGATGTATGCGACATACTGTACTTGTACATGTAGCCACAGTGACGGAATACTGAAATACAAGTACAACCAATCTCCATCCACACGTAGGACAGTCTACAGCAGAGCAGCGCACCAGGTAGACAGCGAGGTGTGGACACACTTGTGTCACACTTGACAGGGGACCACCGCGTGGAGGGTTCGAACAGATAGTTGACCTGGAAATGTCGGGACGGTTGTTTTTATCCATGCTGTGAGAATGTTAGTTTGTATTGTTTCCCACCACCAGTCATTTACGGAAATGATTCACTCTTGTCTCGGCACTTATTTGTATTATGATCTTGTGACTATGATAACAACCCTAGGTTGAACACGAGTTAACGAGGAGACAGGAACGCTTTCGATTTGACGAAAATGGTCGGGTGGAAGAAATCTGTTCTTGAGAAGAGAATGGAATGCTAGTGTTAATACTATGTTATTCTGCGCGTATTTCGTGGTCAATGTCGGCTTTTTCTGTGCTTCCATCCACCTCGAAGAGTAGGACCTCAGCTAATATTTGTACGTATGAATGGTATACAATGAAATACCTCAGGAAGTACGGAGCACATTGTATCCATCTCGACATCTACGGAGACAAGCAGGCATCTGTGTCCACGCACCCTATCACCCTCC
>Ga0099797_100779_pt1 | contig 19222 bp, 18 predicted proteins | sample Uncmet_Sort48C_1_FD_89871 | JGI IMG/M metagenome (GOLD analysis project Ga0099797, IMG submission 89871) | Marine eukaryotic communities from CALCOFI LINE 67, Pacific Ocean - C012_Sort48C_1 | ecosystem: Environmental > Aquatic > Marine > Oceanic | place: Pacific Ocean: Monterey Bay | collected...
ATCTTAGAAGAGTCTCAATTATACCTGAGCAAAATCCTTGCTTGGAGTGGGCTTTCTTGCCTCTTCGAGCGCACGCCTGAGCCCTTCGACCTCTCGATCCTTCTCATCGTTTTCGTCAAGCAAAGCGCGTACTTGCGATTCGAGAACCCGAACTTTCTCCTGCAATATTGCCACCATGTGTTGTGCTTCACTTTCCAGCGATGACTCAGCGCTTGATGAGCAGTGTTGTTGACTGCCCTGCTGTTGTTGACTATTCTCGTATATTATCCTTCCAGCCGCATGACTGTTCTCGTTGAAAGGCACCTGCTGCCCGTGAGCAGTGCATTGTGGGCCTTCCAAATTGTGCACTGTGGATAATTGTGACGAGAATGGCGGCCTATTTTGAACAAAGCTTGCTGAAAGATGTTGTTGCTGCGATGAGACAAGAGGTGCGCCCAACGATGGTCCGCTAAGACCGAGACCTATCGATGGCTGCGGCAATGTCGCTCCAACAAATTGCTGTTGTTGGGACAGGATTGCTCCGCCTCCACTGACACCCTGGAAGACCGCAGATGCGTCCGATGCTGTCGGATGACCAGCCAGCCCACCGGTAATTGCCACATTTCCACGGAACTGCGATGATCCCGGAACATTACGATACACTTGTCGACTGCTGGACAACTCCCCCCCAGAAAACTCTGTCGAGGAGTTCGTTGCTGTGTAAAAGTGATTACTAATCAGAAATTAGGCGCATATGGCGCATACACGTTTTGAAAACAGTCGACCAGTCAACTGGAACGAAATATGTTGGTGAGACGCTTTGCAATGTGAAACGAATGAAAAAAGAAAGTGTCGTACCTTTTGAACTTGGTTGGCTCGGTGTGCTTTGGGTTGCGTGGCTTTCTATCTTTGATGCCATTGGAACCCTTTCCATTGTCGGCGGCATTGGACCTCTTTCAATCTTTGATGCCATCGGCACTCTGACAGCGTTTGGAACGCTCGTTGCGATATACCCGCCTCCTGGTGCAAGGTTGGGCACTCTTGGCGCGACCTTCACGCTTTGGGCAACAGACGCGGGAACGAAAGATCCTGGCGAGGCGATTCAAATGCATGATATCACTTTCAAAATTCAATACTCGCAGCGAAAACGAATCTGCCAGTCATTTCTTTTTCCCTTTTTGGCGACACTATCCGGATTAAAAAATAAAATAGATACAACAGAATCGTACCAGAGTGTGGATTCGATGATGTTGTGCTGCCAACTGCAGGAACATGTCCCAATATTGGAGCGGTTAAGGTTGGTGGCGTCAAACCATTGGTACCGAAGGGATTGACAGACTGGATCGGAGTCGTATTTTGACTCTGTTGCGTGCGAGGGGGCATGTTGAAGGCTGCTGCCCCAGCAAAAGGATTGGTACCGAAAACCTGCATACTGTCCCACGTACTTTTCGCGGGTTTGCAAGTGTAACACGAGACAACTGAGCCGGAACGTGTGTGCTCAAAAGACGTCTGTATTTCATTTGAACCAATTTGAAACGATTTTACATGTGAGTGAAAATTCTCCTGAAAAACATTCGAGCCTCTGTTGGTACTTCTCTCCCATACGCATCCTCCATGTGCGTTTCTGACACGTTTTTATCTCCTCTCCTTTTTGAACCATGACACACATGAGAACATCACCGCATAGAAATCAGATGTTCAGAAACTGAGTCATAGAAATAAAATAATATTCCAAAATTTCGCATTTCCGATACCGATTCGTTTCTTGCATGGCACAGCATGCACTCCAGCTCATAATCAATATCGATGATAATGACGACTACGCTGCTCAAATACCAGATCCACGGCCCCTGGGGAAATTATCGAAGACATTTCACCTTTCATAGAGAGAATAATCACACGAAACAGAAATAGGGCTACAATGTTTCGTTTGGGGAAACAAATGTCGAAACATATGCAACACATTCTTATGCACGTCACCATGTTCAACGTCAGTATATACTCAACAAAACGAAGTTGGGCGCCTCGTATTCCAGTAGTTTCTGGATGCAGGAACCACGGTGGTCTGTCAGCAAATACAAATGACGCTGTGCATTTTATGTTTCTTATAATGACTTCTCAACAGACGACACGTAGTAAAAGAGCGATAGACAAGCAGTAATCAATATTGTCTTCTAGAATTCTTTTTGTTTTTGGATCACAATGATAATCGATAATATTTTACTGTACGGAATAAGTTGGCATCTTGGAGATAAAAGGACCTTTTACTGCCGGACTCATAGTATCCACCTCCATGATATATAAGCCCAAGCCCCTCATGCAAAGACACATCAACACTTTGTAACAACCGGACAAAAGATTGGAATATTAGACCTGCGGCAAATATGTATGATATAAAGGAACCTGTACTTATACGCTCTGAAAATTCAATCATACCTCTTAAACTGCTTGTGTGAATAGACGATACCATCACTCATACTGTAACAATGTTAGTTAGTTGTTCATAGCTACTGAATTGTATTGCATAGCTATTTGCAACACATAACAGTAATGAATTGCACACAGCTCATCGATAAAACTACACAGCTCAATCGGACTCCAAATCCATCCTAAGCATAAAATTTTGTTTCAACCGAATAAACCCACCGAATCAATATCCGTGGGACCGACAACATGACACTGAGACAGCGCCAATAGAAAGAGATTGTAAAGTTAAGTGTTGAGTTTCCACAAACATCATATTACACACGAACCACTCCCAGCCGTTACTTAGCTGCTTTTTATCCCAACATCGCAAACTTCCAGTGGCAAAATAATCCATAATCTATGACACGAACACGACTATTCGATACCTATCCATCCGTCTGATCAACAAGTGATTTTATTCAAAGTGTCGGAGCCGCCTCTTCCATCTAAAAAGCTAGTGCCCTCCTACCACCTATTTGAAAGGCATAGCGGTCTACCAATCCTGCGCGGCCAGCTGAAAAGTCCAATCCCGTTCCTCCTCTTGTTGTGATCCCAAATTGGATTTCCCATTTGACACCTAATGGCATACATGTTTCACTTACTTCCTTCCCGGTGTTTTGGAACGTGCGCGCTTTTTCATTGCGCTGCTCATAGACTTCATTGGCGATGCAGAAGCAGCACTCTTCATCATGCTCGTCGAAGGAGAAGCGCTTTTCTGCATAGGGAACCTCTCCATATAAATGTCAGCAAGGGAAGCGACCAGGAAGGCGAAGCTGGCATACGTCATCAGCCCACCCTTCAAACCGCTGAGAAAGAGAAATCAATTTCGAAGTCCTCGCATCACGTTTCAATTATATGATCATCATTGGCCGTCCACTTCTCATCGTGCGCAACAGACAAGGAAGAAGAAAAATACAGAAGCACAGAAAACATTAGCCTATTCATCAATCAAATAAATACGCAAATCCCTCGAGGCAGATGAAGAGGAAGTGTGCCACGGCGCTATATTCAACGAAGATGTGCTGTGTGTCATAGTCAGTTTGCGACACGGCCATGAACACGATAGCGATCATGATCTGATAGAGTCCGACCAAATAGCTGGTGCTGCCCGCGTGGTTGACCTCCTGGATAAGAGTTGCTGCAAGCGAGGGGTAGAAAATGTTCAAAAACCCAACGTAAAAGAAGACGGCGTAAACAGCACGGCACAACCATCTGCGATTTCCGCATGGGTAAAGCACGCTCACATTGTAGCATATGTTGATAACTTCGTAAGCAATCATGCCATATAGCTTGTTCAACCCATCAGCAGAAGCCAAGACGTTGCCGGAATTCATGCACAAAACGTGGAACAGCAGCAACAATCGACGAACCATACCTGAGTTGAGTGAATTGTAAAATTGTTTTTCTACTTTTTGTAATTAGCAGGTATTGTGATTACTTGCTTTGTCTTTTACAATTCACTCAGGGGAGTGAGCATTGCTTTTGGCCCACATTTTTTCTCTGAAGCAGTAGTAGAGAAGCAATGGCACAGAAAGCACACCCATTGATTATGCTACGAAAATATGCAACATCGATAAGGTTTCTCAGTCACATTTTCAAAAGAGATCTGCTTTTGCAATGGATAACCTATCAGCCACTTTTTCAAGACAGATTTTCTTTCCATCGCCAACCAGTCAGTCACTTTTCCAACAGAAACTTATATTCACCAGCAGGTAAATAACATAAGACGACTGAAACACCATATCCATATACCATTACACTTGATGTTCGAACGAGAAAATCTATCAGATAACAGATGGAAGAGCGAATTATAATCAGAAAGAAGAACAAAAGACACGAAAAGAGAGATACCAAATTGCAGCACGACTTTCTGCGAGGCGGCATCGGTCTGTGAGATAGCCATGTACAGAATTGCATAACCAAGAAGGACGGCACCTCGAATGGTGACAAAAAAGGTTCCCGGTTGGCCTTCAGGAAGACCTTTCAGGCTCTCCTCTCCCAACCACGGGCACAAAACGTAGGCCAAACCCCAGATCAACAATTGCCCGTACTCAATGCGAAGGCAAGTCGTGTAAGATTTATCACCTCCGCTATATGGGGCAACTGACGCGACCTTCTTTCCAGAGGGACCATAGATGGCATAAGCGTTCAGGAGTGCTCCAATCACCATCCATCCGGACTTCACGTAGAGACCCAAAGGAGGCAAATACCCCCTTCCCTGTGCTACCACGGCGAAGGCAAGGATCAACCATCCTGCGATCCCATATTGCAAAGCTTTTCGGATAGCGGCCTCCGTAGACAGCTTCGTCACAGCGTAATATCTAGAAGGAGTTATTCGTCAGGAGAAAATAGAAGACTCTGGGCAGTGCTGTCACTACTGTGACGACGTCTACCTACCATGAAACGCAAAGAAGGTTCTCTCTCTCATGATTAAAGAACAAGACTTTGATGCCATTTTTTCAAGACCGCATCACAAGAAAATTATGCTCTTGCGTGTGGTCGCAAGAGATTAGAATGAGTGCCAAATATATACAGAGCAAATCCGGCTAGGTAGAGAGTAAGGTTCAGGGTTGACATGACCTTTGCCTGAGGCGAGTCCAAATCGACGCCAGCGCAGTGACCCATGTAGGTCTGCATAGTTTCTGGAAAGAATGCTGTGGCAACAAGGTATGCAGCAACGTTTGCCGCATTGATGCGGGCCACCGTCCGCATTGTGATTTTGCCCATCTTGTGATTAAAAATGTGGACAAACTACCTGTATTGGTGATCCAAAGATCAGCGAGTCTCAATAGTACTCGGTACGATGGTAAGAGTGGGAAGTCAATACCAAATTTGGTATTGAATATTCCTGTTTTGATTCACCAGTCTGTCTTTTCAACAGAAAGCAACAGCTAAAGTGATTCAATTCGATGCATCACAAAAGAAGATGACTCACGGCATTGTGCATCCACAGCAATTCACGGAACTCATCTCTGCAACTCCGACTTTGGGAACATGCCGAAGTGCCAAGGAAGGTCTTTTTTCACAGTTAGAAGTGCCAAAAGGGTATGCGCAGATATCTCCTTTCACGTCTCTCAACTCCGAGTGGTATCTCTGTGGTTCCCATGATCTCATTGGTATTGTTTCGTCTTCAAGCAGCAGTAACTCTTTCCTCTGTGGCAAGGACACCCAGTAAGTGGACAGTAGACACACACTTCACGAGTAAATTCATACCTCCAAGACTTTTTGATCAGTGACTTTTATGACAGCTTCTTGTTACTCTGCGTCACATCTCGCTAGAATAGACAGAATGTGCGGGAACACCACTCCATGTGTTCGGAGCAAAAAAATTAGACCAGGTGGAATAGGGGAATCGCACCACTCTGGTGGATATGAATCCTTTCGAATCGCTTTTTTTGGATAGAAATAGGAGTCATGGACAACACTATTCTTAGATTTCTGGAAATTAGAGAGCGTTTTCAATATTCTGTAAGGATCGTGAGAGCGTCTTCAATATTCTCCCATGATGTTAAGAAGACGCTCGAAACAGACCTATCGCATTGATTTGGATCCATAATATACCGAATAATACTGCTTTTCAAGTCAAATGCTTTCGATGCGCACCACAAAATTATCTCCTCCCGCGTACTAGAAAAATAATAAGTAAATGGATGTTGATATAGAAACAGTACTACCGTCCATAAATTTATTGTACCCTGTTTGTGTCACCTAGGACACGGAATGGGGACAGCAGATATTCAGAAACATTCACACAGGATAGTCCCGTATATGCAGCCCTAGTAGTAGCTCCTTATCATAATATATAAGAGCGTCAATCAAAAGAGTCACTGGTTGGCGTTAATATACACTCACAGGTTGCGCCATATTGATTCACTGGTGTCATTGTATCTGATCAGAATCTTTCAAGATTCGACTGAGGAAAGCCCAAAAAACCATCAAGGAAAGCTCAAACCTCCTCATTCAGAGGAAAGCGCCTTTCTTGCCGCCTCGTTTTCTGTTACCTTGCTCCAACAACAGATCCCACTGATGCTATTTGATGTTACTTAACCCGACTTCATCTTCATCATACTCGCTGTTGGAAACAATCCACCAACTGTCACCATCTTCCAACCCTTGTAATCTGCGACAACGTCGTAAGCCTTGTTTTTTAGAGAAAGTTTCCAAGTTTAGAAATTCTTTAATGAATTCGCATTCACAAAACAATCCAGTGTCCAGACAAGTTCGGCTCACATTACAGAACCGCTACCACCTTACGTCGAAAGATACAAGTGTAAAATGTATATACACGGCACACCACAAAAACACCACAAACAACAAATTCAAATTGGTATACCTTGAATAATAACAAATTCAAATTGGTATACCTTGAATAACAACAAATTCAAATTGGTATACCTTGAATAACAACAAATTCAAATTGGTATACCTTGATTAAGACAGATTTGATGGCAACCAAACCCAAGACAGCCGGCATATCTTTCTGAAGGAAAGCCCACACTGCGAGCATAGCACAGTCACCACACAAAGTGTATTCAATGATCTTGAGTTGACTGTAACCAACATCGGTCCTGCAAGCTGCCACGTAAAGAAAGCTGAGACTGACCATAGCAAACCCGATTTGCTGCGCACCTTCGACTTCGTCCTTGTACATGAACAGAAAACCACAGACCTCCGGAGCGTAGAGATGCAACCATCCCGCAATCCCAAAAAATAACCACGAGCATCGGAGAACCATTGTGCGCAGAGTGCAAGGATAGCAGACAACGACGGGAACGACAATGCGGAGCCACATCACCATGATATTGAAATAGGCCATCATCCAGCCGTTTGCTCCAGAGTTCCAAACTGAAGCAGCCACCAAAGGCATAACATAAGTCATCTGGACAATCGGTTGCACAATGGAATATTGCATAAATTTCTTCTGCGACTCGAAACCACACTGCGCTGCGGCCATGAACGCCGCGGCCCAGAGGAAGTGGACGCACACGACACGGCAAAAGTATCCCTCAACAGCGGCACTTTCCGAGAAACCGAGTTTACCTGTTATTGATGATGAGAGATTTGTTTAGGCTGCCTTATTTATTTTTTTATTTGGAAAATGTTAGCGTTTCAATTTTGGTTGAGATGGGCACACACTGTTCGTGTATCAGCGCCTGTCTTTGCTGTCTGTCAGTCGGTACATCTCTCGACTATATAGACGGCTACAAGTATACAAGTTAACGAATGTAAAAAGGATGTCTGTGGTGGACTGCGATACTGATCCCTATCGAGTCTTCTCAAGGCAATTTACATTGTAAAGTCAGAGTGAAAATAAATAAACTATATACCCATCATGCTTGCAGACTTGCTCAGAAACACGCATGCGCCCAAGACCATCCCAACGTAGAAGAGTCTGGTTGCGTAGAGCATAGTTTTTGGACCCGATGCCGAGACGACTTTTGCCTTTTTGTTGAAGACGTAGAGGGTGAGGAGGGCGAATGCCAGAACAGACACACTCTTGAAAGCGGCGCTCTCATGTCTGGTCTCTGGTTGAGATCCCCAAGCACGCCAGATGCAGAAGAGCTCTGTGACAGGATGGATCATCGAATACTGGATGAATTTTCGCTGAGATCCCTCACTACTGAGTTGGCTCGCTGCAGCGTAAACAGCTCCTCCAGTCAAGAAGAGCAAACCACAACAAGCGCTCAAAAGTTTCGTGTCGTTTTCAGATGCACCCCTTGGCCAATCATAGTAATCCAAACCAGACATCACCTCAGGTCTGAAGAAGGACAACACCGAAAAGATGAAGTATCCGGTGTACATCACCCGACAATACGTCGTATAATTCAACTCCATGTTGCCAATCAGTCCCATCCTTTTTGTCCCTTTTTGGAGCAAATAGTCAGCAGAGTAAGTATGGCTGAGTACACTCAGTGGACGTGTAGCACTTTGAGAAGAGCACTCTCTTCCAACGCAGATGTTCCGCTATTTCCACGAAGAATGTGATTTTTATTTTTTTTACAATGTGACAACACCCAGCCAACGCATATTTTTCAGTCAGGCAAGCAGTCTGATTGCCACAGATCCAAATTCGTAGCAACTTATGTTTCTCACTCTGATGTCAACTCCCTCTCGGCAAATCTATTCAAATGATTATTCTGATCTCCTTCTCTAACACAGATGCGTGAGTCTGAATCTCTAAGTCACAATGCGTGCGTGCTCGTACATATGCTGATGCGTGCGCTGTTTCTGGCTCAAAGTTGTTCCTGTGTTGTTGCACAACACCTACCATCAGACTGGAACTCTCGCAGTGCTCTCTTTTCTCAAGAACAATTTCCATGCCCATACTCACGGTAGCTGCGCAACTCGTACGAAACATACCTCCGCTGATACTTTTCATCCTCACAGAAGATTAGTTTTTCTTCCTCACATACAGTCATCTCACCTCTCTACAAAAATGAACTCGTTGTACCTTCGAGTTTCTTCGTGCATTTTCCTGGTTGGGCCTCTCTAGCAAGACATCTCCTTGAAGATCTTTTCAGCAAGAGTAGAAACACAAAGCGCTTCTCCTGTCGAATTCACTTGCAAAGTTTTTTGCCGATTTTTGTGTCCGGTGATAAGTACGACGTTCTTCTTCGGCAATTTCAAGAGCCGCGAAAAAAATCGGACTATTTCCTCATTGGCTTCACCATCCCGCGCCTGAGCGCCCACCTCTACAAGAAGCTGTGGCGCGGTCTCCAGCTCCTCAGCCGACATGGCACAAATTCGAGTCGCTGATTTTCCAGGTTTTACTTGAATACTGATTTTCGTTGCCGTCCCATCGCCAATGGGTTCCAAGAAGTCATACTTTCTTCTGGTCCCAGTCTCCATGTTCCGAACAAGGGCGTTCTTCGCTCTATCAATTAACGCAACACTTTTGCGAAACAGTAGTCTTCTGTGCATGACGTTTTGTGCTTGCTGCCTTCAGAGTTTAAGCCCATATTGGTTGACCCAGTCTGTCAGTTGCGGCCCACAGGTTGCATACCTATAACAGGTACTAAAAGACATCGTCTGGCATTCACCACAAGAAGGAGTTCGCGATATCAGCGAAGTCACAATGATTCAATCAGATATGTTCAGCGCAGTCATATTAGCAGAAACATCATAGTCGTGCAACGACGCCATGGTGGTTGAAGCGCACTTTCTTTTTCTTGATGCAATGACTCTACACAGATTATCGCTCAGCACTGTCTCAGTTGTGCTGATTTGGAGCAGCAGTCGCTCCTGCGGTCGCAACAGTCAAGATTCTCTCTCTTCTAACACATTGATATATTTGTTCAACAAAACCATGTCGGCTGTACGACACTCTTAAATCACTTCTGTCTGTTATAGACATGGAGACATGTCGGCTCGCAATTCACAAAATAACCTGACGAATGTAGAAAACCATCCCAAAAAATCGAAAATAGGAACACAAAAACGGCGTTAGTGTCAGAGCGCAAGTGTTGATCATGTTGTGAAACTCTATGTAGAGACTGGCGATTCCGTTTCAGTGGGCGCGGCGCCTGTTCTTGTTATGTATAGAACGGCTATTCTTTTTTGTGGAAAAATTTCCTCCATGAAGCTCTCATTGATTTCAGAAAATGCGATTTTGCCTCTGGAATATTGAAAAGTACTTTCCAAATCAGCACCACTCCTTTCAGAATATTGAAAAGTACTTTTCCTCAGAGAAGCTGACGACAAATGATCTGAAGACCAGACTACTTCTCGCACTGTTAGGCCCTTCTTGGCACAAGTTTCCAGGAAAAGAACATCGAGGTGGTCGTACCGGTGAAACGTATGTGCATAGAGAAGGGGTCGCCCGAATTCCTGCACTACCTGAGGAAGAAACGTCGCTCCTATGTGATTGTAGATCAGGTCACTTCCGATAAGCAGGTCCAGATCACTTGAGCGTTCCAGCAACTTCGGTGCGCACTTCGCGATATCAGCCCAGTCTAATTCTATCACGCGCACAGGAAGTTCCTTCTTCCCTCTTTTGGATGATAGACTACTGTGTGTCGTCAAGTCATTTTCATCCAGTGAATTTTCGCCACTGTGTGACGTTGTTGGCGATTCCACCTCTGTCGTGACACTTGCTGAGTTTCGTCTTCTTTCATTCTGATGCTGGCCGATATTGTGCTGCAACCAATCCAATGCCTGACCCCCTTGCTCCGAGGCTATGATTTCAGTGGTGGGCATGGTGGCGTCGTTGACATCATCAGCGAGGCCATGGCCCGGGTGGGAGGGCGATTCTTGGTCCGACAACACTTGCGAGATTGAATTCGCAAGATTTAGAGCCAACCAGCCGCAACCGGAGCCCAGTTCCAGAATGCGACGTGGAGTTTTTCCGTCGATGATCTGGATATCATTGTTGCCACCTGTATTCGCACAAGAGTTTCGTGCACCACTCCACAGTTTGAGCAAGTCGATCTCAGCCACGAAGTCAAACAATACCCCAGCTGCTTCCCAAGTGTGTCCCCCTGTTGTAGCAAGCGGTGTATTCTCGATACCCAAATCCTTACGATAAAGACTCTTAACGTTCGCCATCGTTGAATAACTCTAGAAACGTAGAACCGCTGCTCAGTCGTTCGCCCATCTGTGGTTTGGCGGAACAAAGCACCCAGAGTCTCTTTGTAACCTGACCGACTTTATGTGTGATGACGCACTGATCCTAATGAGGCCGCTATATGCCATCGCTATGAGGGAATCCTTTCCCTAAAAACCAGAACTCAGACTACGTTTCGAAATGGGGACTCAGACTACGTTCGACGGAAAACCATAACTCTAGTAGTACGCACTATTTTTCGCGAAGTCATCATAAGACTTGCTGCGCTTCGCAACAGAAAACAACCGCACAACAGAAAACAACAGACGCCAATTTCTACACCTGTCAGAATGCACAGAGTGCCTGCATTGCTGTCTGCACTGCAGTGGGAATCTTCGTCACCTCGAAGATATGAAGACACAAGAGGAACACGGATACAATACACCCAACTTAAAAGGTCGAATGTGATGGCGATGAGTTGTCGGTGGGGACTTATGGACTGCAGACCATGTGACGTCGATGCTCGAGTGAGTCCACAGCAGGTCGCGGCGAACGCAACAGCTGCCACCATGTTAAAGTATCGAATTCTGGTCATGACCGGGCATTGAATTCTGTGGGGAGAGATCTTTTGTCCGTCTCTTGTTCCGGATCGAGTACCCAACTCGATGTCGAATCGACTCGATCTCGCCTCCCCAACGGACCATTAATCCCAAACAAATGAGTCATTACTGATCCGATGGGTCGCTTGGCCGGATTACTGATCCGAGGGCAGTCAGTCACTCACGTTTCTGCGTCTGAGTCAGATATGCCTTCTGTCGTCTTGTCAAGACCTTGGATATTTCAAAGTCTCAAGCGAAATTTTCTGTCATGAAACTATCGTGGCCTATCATGAAGCCGGCTGTGTCTCGTCCGGGAGTTGCAGCATTTTTAGTTTTTGGATGACCGTGCCCTTATCTTGCAGAAACTGTTGATCCATACTTCGTTCTGGTACCAAAAATGTATCCAAGAACTGTATAAGCTTTGCACGGTTTTGGTGCCTGTTGTGTGATTTTTTTTTTCCTAATGAAAAGAGGCATATGCGTGAAGACGACAGCAACCAAAGTACTAAAACCAGAATGCAGACGACAGCAACAGAAAGCCTAATAATTTTATAACTGGCGTCCAATTGTGTAGTAGAGAGGTCACAGATAAAGAAACAGACACGAATTTTTTTATACAGTATTCGTGTCACCCGTGGCTTCTTCTGGGGATTCGCCGCAAATATTTTGAAGACGTGAAAGGCTTCAAATTGGATGGTCTTTGAGCTACTTCTCAGAAACTGCATATGAACCTTCAAATACCTGAGGACAATGGGAAAAAAAATAAGACGCTCAGAAACGAGTCGACCCGGATTGACATTTTCCAATATCACCAGAGTTATTAGCTTTGCTTATAGTAGTGAAGTAATCGTTGTTCATTTGCGCCTTCACAAAAGATCCAAACAAATGCAAGAAGTTTATACTCATCGTTGTTGATGTATTTGAGCATGATGGACATGAAGGCTCGGTCCAGCAACATGTCGGATAGCAGCTTTAGTGACTGTCGCTGACACACGTATAAATCATCAGTGGACGTGGCGGCTCCGGCTTCTCCTCCTCCCAAAACAACGTCATCAACAAGAAGGACCTCGTGATACTGTTGAAAAAACTCATCGAAATTATCCAGGATATATTTTGCAGCGATAGCCTTGTGCTTTGTCAGCATGTCCTTGATAGACAGGAAGGCATCCGAGGCGAGGTCAAAATTTGTATTGTGTCGAGCAATAGCGAAAAGTTGGTACAGTGCTTTCGCTTCCAAAACGGACTGGCATAGTTCCTGGTACTTGCACAACTCCCGCAATATGATGCCATAGTTCAGTGACAGCTCCGGTATTGTTGCGTATGAATCGATTATCCGACTGAGCACTGACTTGTCGTTGGCCTCCTTGCTTTCTACCTGTCAAACGAAGCAAATATGAGCAATCAGGTCACCAAATATCGGACGCATTCCATTGGTATCTATTAATTCACCATCAAATACTCATAAACACTGATCGTCAAGTTGAAGTGAATCTGAAGAATAATATTCATCAGATTCACTTCCAACATCTCTCTTTTTTCGTGCCTATTTGCCAGACATTTTCTGAAAACAAAAGGCATAAAAATACCAAATATTTCTGGAATGGTGTTAGTGCATCACTGCTTGCTGTATTTGCTGGTGGTACAGCATTGTCTGACTTTTGTTGATTGTTGGACAGACAGGATCCTAGCTTGATGATGAGCGAAAACAGTGTGACCACATCCTTTCGCCCTTCAAATTCCACAGTCGGCAGGTGGTCAAGAAGCAACGAAAGAACATCCGTCCTTTTATCGGTGAACAAGCTCAACATGTGTCGCAGGCCCTCTACTTGTACAGCGTCCAGATTATCCGCAAATTCAAAAAACTGCGCAGCATTCTTTTCTGTCGGCGTCACAGCCTTACTCTTTTCCGTCGGTGTCATCACCTTTTCTGTTGCCTGTGGTATACTCTTTTCGGCTTGGTGACCGGGACTATTCGTGGGAGGCGTTGACAGATTGTCACCCATCTCAATCAGTTTCTCCATACTTTTTATAGCATTAGCAGGGGTCTTGCCGGATTGCGATTCCGCCAGCGCCCCACATAGCGTTTTCACCTCTTCCTCAATCGCTTCCTTGCTGGGAATAACATCATCGGTGATCATGTTTACGTCAATACAATGAGTGACGTCCTATCCCCTGTGCGCGACTCTCGTTGGAATTTGAGCCGAGTGATAAATGACAACCGCCAGGGCTGTCTGCGAGCAACCAGCTGACTCGCTCCAGTCTTTTGTTATTTGGTATATGTTGTTATACGGAAACCCAAAGCCCAGAATTCAGGTGATACTACGCTAACACCAAAATTCGGGTGAGTTGGAAGGAAAGGCTCAGACCTTTACTTTGACAGAATGTTTAGTCTAGTGAAATTGAATCGAATATGTACAACGACTTTACTGTGAGAAATTAGAGAAACAGAAGAAACCTGGCCTGAGATTAATTGCAAAAAGTTTTGCTGTACATGCACTACTATTAGGTGGCGTTTGTACCAACCAGCAGCCTTTTTAGTTACGGAAAAAAACAAACCCTATATTTTACGCATAAAACATTTTCGATTGTGTATCAATTACTGCACCTTGGAGAGTTGACGCAGGTTACTGGTTGGAATACATAGACAATGGTTGGCAATATCTATGATGCTATGTCAAGTGAATAACGCTTCCCGCAAAGCCGTGATGTGATTCTATCTCCATTTTCTAGGTCCTGTCTCCACTGGGCGAAACCAGTTTCGCCCAGTGGAGGAAACACCTCCTGACAGTGATGAAATTTCGTGAAACACCTCCTGACAATTCTGCCAACTATTGAAACTTATTGAAACTCACAACATTTGACATCAACGTTTTTGAAACTTGGCAAAATTAGTACAAATTGAGTCGATAGCAACCAAGATAACATGAGTACGCTCCCGGAAAGTTTCGCACTACTCGTACCTTGGTAAGTCGATGAGATGCGGAAAGACTTTGCAGACATGGTAGACAGACATCAGATTCCAAATACATTGGGCCAACAGGTCGTCGTTGGTAGGTTCACTCGCAAGTCCCCGCAAGTGTCTCTTGAGGCTATCTACACGCTTCGACGCCACGAAACCCTTTGTCAACCATTCTTGCGCGCGCTTTTCGCCCGATTTTGCCTGAAAGATAGTAATTCATTTTGCCTGAATGATAAGATATCGAGCGAGAATCATATGCATGTAGCAAAGACAAGGGCACTTGGTTGAGAAAAGTATTTGCGAAGGTGTATTGATCCTCCCAAAATATGGTGAAGTCCTGGCGTGCTGCCAGCCTTGCAATGAATTACCTGGAATTTCCTGTTGTGTGTATCAAGTCTTCGCAATCCTTCAGGGGGTATGAGATCCAGTCGAGAAAGTGGCGCTATAACGTGACTCTCATGGGCAGAAGGCACCTGTTCCGATTTTTTTTCTACACCGAAAATTGTTTGCCAGTCTTCTTGTAAAAGCATGGAGTCTTGCGGTTGCTTCGAGACAGCGGGAGGACTTCGGAGCGCTTCTATCTTGCCTGTTGGTGAATGTTTTGGACTTCTGCCTTCTTTCGGACTTTCTTCGTTGGACTGAAGCTGATTATTGCTGTCACGGGAACGTATTTCGTGATTGCTGCTGTTGTCAGCATTGCTGTGTGGATCCACGGTTAGCGCTCTCGATTTCTTTTCAGTTTTGCCGCGCAATGTCACACTGCCAATTTTGCCAGGGAGCGCTACGCTTATCTTGCCCGGAGAGCCAGTGGTGGAAACAATGGATCCACCTCGGGGTGCCCCACCCACACTCGAACTCGATGAGATTCGACCGGGCACGCCGGCATTTTTTGGCGACGGCTCGCGACTGTTATCGGTATCCAAATTCGCATCGTTCATGTACAGAAACGGTCGACCACCAGTAGCAGTGGGCGCCCGGTGTCTTTCAAAGTAATTTAACAACACTCCATTTCCGCCTGCAAAAAATCGGGATTCCGAACCGCCCGTGTTTTGCCCACTTTGCTCGAAGGTCACAGTGGCGTCTTTCTGCTTTTTGATAATGGCTCCGCTTTTGTTGCTCTCAGGTTCTTTCTTCTCCTTGGGGCCTGTCCTGTTCTCCTCGTTGTTGGTGGTCAGCTCGTCAAGACGATTCATTGTGTCACTTGTTGCATCTTTGAAGCGACGTTCCGATGGTGTCAATGTACGATCGTCATACTCCTCTCTGTTGATAGTCCCATAGTTTGTCGCATCTCTGGAATTCACGGAGCCTCCTGGCTTATTCAGTTCTATGTTACACGAAAGTGGGTTGCCTCGCACTCCATTCAAAATGGCGGTCATGCTGACGTTTCCTGCATTGCGAAGCCCTAAAATGTCAAGTTTCTTGTAAAATCCAGTGTTGAAGTATGTTTGTGTTCCATGAGGAGAGCCCTGTGCATGCAGTTCCAGATTTAGCTCACCCCCGAAATGAGCACTGGCATCAGCGACGCCCGCATTCCTTTTTTGGTTCGCGGGTGGACTTTTCATATTGGGAAAGTTTAATGCTACTCGTGGAGTCGAGGTCTCCCAGTCCACAGGACTTGGCCGTTTCAAAAGATTTGTATTGTCAATGCTATATTTGTTGACACTGCTGAGAGGACTATCACTGTTGAAATTGCTATTGCTCCATATCGGGTTGCTCAGTGGAATCTCACCAAATTCCGTCGGCTGCGCAAGAGTAGGAAAGAGCGTGACAGCTTCTGCGTTGTTCCCGAGAAAATTTTTTTCTCGTTCCTCCCCTCCGATCTCTGAATATTTTTCCTGGAGTCGTTCGACGCCCTTTTGTGTTGAAACCTGCGCAGCCGTCATCAGACACCAAGCACTGATCAACCAGTGTTTTAGACTTTTTTCCGTCCTGAGACCTTGTTTCAGAGCTCTTATCACAGACATGTGGGCTTGGTTCAACAAGAAGATAGTCTGTCTGTCAATGACAGTCTGTCTGTCAATCTTCCGTGTTTTCTCTAGACTCTTAGATGGGCTTTGTTTTACATTTTCAGTGGAAGAGCCTCCTACACGTGCCAAAGCGCTGATGTGTCGCAAAATCTTCCACAAATGAGGCTGAACCTCGCGAATCAACTTCCCCAAGTCTTCTATGAAATAGTCGGACGTCAGGTGCTGTACACCTTTCTCCTCAGACGCCAAAAGACTCCCCCCTGCAGCATCCATCCTCAAGTTTTTGTTGCCACTCACAAGTCCGCCATCCATCCCACAGTGACAGTGGACGATCAAAACAGAAGCCTTTACTTTCGAAAAAGAAAAAAAAGAGACCGCTTGTGTTTGCTTGTATCCAGGCTCAGAAAAAAATCATGAATGAGTCATGCGAAAATGTCTCTCATAAAGGCTTGACGCCTGACTTCTTCTGTGACTCCTGGTATTCTCAATGGGTAGGCTTTATTTCCCCACCATCTCAGTTGCTCAGTGAATATATACGCCTTCGCGTGTGTATCTCTCAGCAGAGAAACGCTGTTTCAGACAAGAGTCATGTCGGCACGACGAACACACTCGATTCGTTACAAAAACATGCAGATTTGGGATCAATCACGGGAACTCCCCGATGATTTGGAATATGTTTCGGACCTGTATCAGGTGTTGAGCAATGTCGCCCAACCAGCCCAGGAGTGTTGGCGAGTTCGTGTTGTTTGATACAATGCAACGGTCTCCTCCTATAAACTCTAAGTCGTGCATCCATTCCTGTTCCATGGCGGTTATCTTTCATTCTCGTCTGTATCTCTTGTTTGCCATTCGGTGTTCCACCTCCCGCTTTGCCATCCGTGTCATCCGCCCTGTGGGTTTTTTGGAACTTCCTCTTTTGGATGTTTGGAATTGTAATGCTGGACCAAACAGTTGTAATTGGTCATTGGAGCCTAGAGATTGTAATTTATAGGATTTTCGATAGATTCAGACATCATTGCGAGCGGTGTTGTTTTTTCAGTCGAAAGTTTGAAGCCAAGCGTGAGCGATTCCTTCACATTTCAAGAAATACATATGATAGGCATTCTGGTGGCAGTTGCGTAGATATCAGACAAGAACGAAATTTTGAAAAGTTTATACGAAGCAGATTTGGCAGGTCAATTTGAGACCAGCCTTCTGAGCATCCAGTTGACTGCCTTTTTCACTTTTTTGGTTTTTCAAGTTGCGCTGTTTGGCCTGTTCCTTTTGATGCCCGCGCGTCATCTTGTTCCAAAATATTAATCGTACGAAGAGTGTGCCTCGATATTCCACAACTTTTGACTTCTGGCAAATCCTTGCGCCCAGAGGGCCACAAAATTGCTGAAAGATATAGTTAGGTTGCTGAAAGATGTACTTAATTGTTCGGATGCTTTCCGATCTCGAGTCGGTTTCTATTGCAAAGTTTCAAATGCTCAGACGTTTGGTTTGTGTATATCTGCTACCGCACGCTTATGAATAAGGATGGACTCGCAAGTTGTGGAATCGCCAATTAGTCGGAAGATGCAGTTTCTTCCTTCTCGCTTTACTACATCGTTTGTATACTTCCAATGCACACGAGTGTGTAAGTATTGGAGACATGTGACTCACCTCCTATTAGTGAAAAGCGTCTGAGAGGTAATCCAAATGCTCTTCCGAAGCTCTATAATGAATTCTGAAGACACTTTTTTTTTACAAACGACTTTACAACACCGCTCTTTGTCGAAACACATCCTAAGACTCGCGCTTCACATTTCACAACAAAACTCGAAGCCGCTCGCTTGAAGCGCGAAATTCACAATTGCGTCCGACGCACATGACACGAGAAAGACTTGGACACAGCTGAGCCGGACCAAATGACAGGAAATAGCTTGCACAGTGTTTGTCTTCTATCGCGGTTTTCGCGAGCTTCTCGCTTGAAATTTGTTCAATTTTTGCGTGCGTGGCCTGGCAGCCTCTGCATCTCGCAGTCTATGACGTCTGAAGCTTTTCGCTCTCAGTGTCGATTTTGCATTTGATTCATATTTTGAAAAGCACGCACACTCGCGTACAATCACTCTTTTCGAGCGAGACAAAAAGCGCTGCAATCATCATCGCGTATTCTGAGTACGAGCAAAGAGCGCGCCTATAATGGCTGGCGCTGTGTTTCTTGCAGTTGTAATCTGATTTCTTTTGGGAAACTACTTTTTTTGTTTTCTACTCGCTACTCTTTTTTCCTTAATCGTGCTTTTGTTTTTTCCGCTTTTTATTTTCTGTTTTTTTTTTGTTGTTTTCCACTGGTTTTGTTTTCCACTGGTTTCGTTTTCCACTGGTTTTGGTTTCCACTGGTTTTGGTTTCCACTGGTTTTGGTTTCCACTGGTTTTGGTTTCCACTCGTTTTGTTTTCCACTCGTTTTGTTTTCCGCTCGTTTTGTTTTCCGCTTGTTTTGTTTTCCGCTCGTTTTGTTTTCCGCTCGTTTTGTTTTCCACTCGTTTTGTTTTCCGCTCGTTTTGTTTTCCGCTCGTTTTGTTTTCCGCTCGTTTTGTTTTCCGCTCGTTTTGTTTTCCGCTCGTTTTGTTTTCCACTCGTTTTGTTTTCCACTCTTTTCGTTTTCCACTCTTTTCGTTTTCCACTCTTTTCGTTTTCCACTCTTTTCGTTTTCCACTCTTTTTGGTTTCCACTCTTTTTGGTTTCCAC
>Ga0099797_100434_pt2 | contig 19221 bp, 14 predicted proteins | sample Uncmet_Sort48C_1_FD_89871 | JGI IMG/M metagenome (GOLD analysis project Ga0099797, IMG submission 89871) | Marine eukaryotic communities from CALCOFI LINE 67, Pacific Ocean - C012_Sort48C_1 | ecosystem: Environmental > Aquatic > Marine > Oceanic | place: Pacific Ocean: Monterey Bay | collected...
CCCCCCCCCCACCCCTTTTTTTAAAAAGAACAATCTCCTTTATCATATTCACAAGATGCTATATTACATCCAGAATTCATTTTTGGTTTAAGATTTGCATTTGACCTTTTTAACATTTGATAAATTCCATTGTCATCACAATAACCATCGCCTACAAAGACATTGTGACAGTCTGCAGAACATTGTTCTTCACATAAACCTTCCGCTTCCTTCAAATTATTCGGGATATTTAAATGATTACACAATGGATTCCCTGCTAAATATAAATATTTAATTTTATTCCATTCCCCAACAGACAATGGTAAAGTAGCCAAATAATTATGACGTAAATCTACATTTATTGCCGACATGATTCCACCGATATTTTCAGGCAACGAAGTCAAGTTATTATTTCGAAGATGTAACCAATTTACCGTCTTTAATTTTCCGACACCTTCTGGTAATTTTGTTAATTGATTATTAGAAAGTTCCAGCGTTTCCAAATTTTTTAACATTCCTATACTTTTCGGCAATGATGCTAATTGATTATTGGCAGCATAAAAATTAACCATATTCTCCAACTTACCTATACTGTCTGGTAAAACTGTCATTCTGTTGCGTCTGATCAAAATATTAACCATACTCTCCAATTTCCCTACACTTTCTGGCAACATCGTTAGTAGATTATCGGAGACAAATAATACCATTAAATTTTTCAAATCCCCAATATTTTTTGGTAATTCAGTCAATTGATTGTCTGGAAGCCAAAGATAAATTAAATATTGCAATTTTCCAATACTGGCTGGTACCTTCTGCAGCTTGTTTCCTACCACCGATATCATAGTTAAACTCTGATGATTGTTGCCCAATCCATCAGGTAATTCTTCCAACTTCCCTATACTAATACCTAATTTTACTAATGAGGACAAATTTCCAAATGATTCAGGTAGCGTTTTCTGTGTGTAATTATTTATTTCTAGGACCGAACAATCGCATTTCGCATTATATACATTTTCACAAAACGGCACAGGAACTTGGCATCCATTCCATACTTCATTTGTAAAGAAAAAACTACATTCTTTCATAGACGGTTGTGTTGCTAATTGAAAACAACACAAACTGACAAAAAAGAGAACAAAACAAATATTTAGCATTACAAAGCTATTGCGGAGCCAACTTGGAAAATATTTTAATTGCATCTCAATCATTTCTTTATTGTGAGATAACTTCAAAATACTTTTCCTCCTTCTTGAACTTCGCGTATTATTTTCTACATTTTTCATATTTATAACACGCTGCAAATCCATTTTAAAATAATCTTCCCAAATGTCATTTAACTTTGATAATACTGATATTACAGGATATACCATTATGAAAATCATTTTATTTATGTCAATTGGAACATCAAAGGTTAACCGAATATACAACAAAGGAAACCCAAGACAAAATAGGTCGGTTATAATATCTAATAATATTATTCTATCTCTCATCTCTTGCGAACCGATATGAAAGGAAGCCCATATATTAATAATCAATTCAATAGCTAAAATACCACATACAACGGAAGATATACCAACAGGCATCAAGCAAAGGTAGATGGTAACTAAGGAATACACTTGCTGCGTATGTTCAAATAATTCTGCAAAATACATTTTTGCTAAATAGTATTTGCCATTAACATCAGTGAAATCGTAGTAAAACGTTTTGATACAGATGCAGACTTGTACAAATCCTTTTTTTTCCTTTTCTTCGTCTTGGTCTTCTTCTTCTTCTTCTGTATTTTTAGCTCTATTACAAATAGCAATGCAACTTCGAATAAAAAATGATACAACAAGCAACCAAGACATTGTTCCTAAAGTAAAAAATACCCAATTTCCTTTTCGCCGAAAGCCTCCCGTGAAGCTGGTAAATACGAAAAATTGGCTCCCACCAATAAGAAAAACTAGCAAAGAAACGAGGATATGTTCGCAGCTACATAAAATACGACATTGTTGACATAGTGATAGACGATTTATAACTTTCTTGTTTTCACTTATAACTTCCAATTGCACTTGTTTCTTGGATTGGAGAGGATTTTCGATTGTTTTCATTATTGTTGAACCCGTGATGTTGATGTACAGGCTTTTCAATCGATTTGAACAGGTTTGATAAATTATATATACTTAGTATTTTGAAGTAATGCAAATTGAAAGTATTGTTTTTAGCACATAGTAAAGTTGTTACTTCTTATTCCAGCATTCCAGCAGTACTTTAATAATTAACAATTATTAACCCCGATCCGCACATTAACATCCCCGATGATGACTTTATTATTATTCATTGTAATTGGCATTCTGGCATTCCAGGCATTCCACAGGCATTCCAGGCATTCCAGGCATTCCAGGCATTCTGTGGCATTCCAGCATTCCTGCATTCCAGCATTCCAGCATTCTGTGGCATTCTAGCATGCATTCAACCACCTCCTTATCCTGTTTTTTTTGTTAAGTGCTTATTGCATGCTATTAATAATTACTGAAAAAGTTATTATTAATTACTATTATTATAATACTGTGTAGCTGCTATTTCTGGGATAATATTAACATGCTAATATGGAAATGAAGTAGGAAGAAGAAACTTTGGATGTTGTTTTATTATAAAAAGAAGGGCGCTTTGCCAGTTCCATCAGAGTTGTTTCGTATAAAAAATATACATATAGAAAGGATAGATTGGTAAAGTATATGTAGTTACATATATATATACTTATCTTCATCATATAATATAATAATAATAATATATATATATATATATAATAATTATTATTTGATTTTCCAAGATGAATAAATTTATATCGATCGCATCATTATTCATTATATATGCAATATTGATTGTAAGTAGTAATGGTAAAACAACAACAATGTTACAAGAAAACTTAAAGAAACGTGCAACTAGTACAAGTGAACAAAGTATGTATATTCAAAAAATGATTAGTAAGAAACGTTTTGGAGCCAGTAGTGCCGGTGCAATCGCTACAGATGATAAACAATGCGATGAAGAAAAAAGCCGTTTGCAAGATGAGATTGATGGATTACGTGCAGAAGTGAAAGACTTGAAAGAAAAAGCGGAAAAAGAGCCTGTGAAGATTGTACCAACACCTACGAAACCATCTAGATGCCCTATGCCAATGTGTGCTGCAGTAATGCCAAGACCTGGCTGCAAGCATGTTATGACGAAAGAGAAAAATAAACGTGGATGTCCAAAATATCCATGTGGTAAAGTAGAGTGTGAAACTGAAATAATCGGCAAACCTGATACAAAGAAATGCCCTGTAAAAGAACCAAGACACTGCCCAGTAGCAAGGTGTACGAGGCGTAGACCTCCATCAAAAGGGTGTAAATATGTTCAAGATGACGAAAGAAAAGAAAATTGCTGTCGTAAACATATATGTGCTATAGAGAAATGTTATATTGAATATGATGCAAAAAAATTAGAGAGATATTTAAAAGACAATTTGAAGTGTGATGACGCGGGTGTAGAAAAAATGAAAAACTTGCTAGATACAACTCCTAAGGATGATAAAGGTAGAGTACTTTTGAGTGCAAATTGCGATAAGGATGGAAAATGCGATTGTATGAGCGCTGGAACGTACACCGGTTCATTCACAGGTAATATTGATAAAATGAGTGAGTGTACGGGGGAGGATCAGGATACGAAAATTCAACATATTATTACAATTGATAAACCTGCAACGATCCTAGAATGGTGTTTTGTTAAGAAGTCAACAAATATGTGTAAGGTTCCAGTTAGGTATTGCCCTAGATTACGCCGTAGGTTGCTGCAAAAAGGAAATTGTGGATCATAAAAAAAATACGACACTAATCATAAAATATATATATATAAATAAATAATGGGTATATCAACACACTAGTGTGAGATAGATTATTTCAATTATCATATTGTATTCTTTTGAAGAGTAGGAATTATTATATGAGTAAATATTATAAAAAAATAAATTTATTACGTAAACTTAATTACATGTATATATATATATATATATATACAGGGTCACTAGTAATATTATGTATCATATCCGTTCTTATTGATACCATAGGTATCATAGAAATAAATTTTAATATACCGTATGATACACTTTCTGTTCTGTTTCCATCATCTTATTAAAAGAACTTGCAAAAGTGAAATTTAAAAAGACTCCGGGATCGAAAGAATCCAGGGAGCTTGCTGCCTCGAATTGGGTTAAAAACACATGTCGAGACATTCAAACAGCGGTTATTGAGACGTGCGCCTATATACTAATCGTTATGCTTTAAAAATGTGCATTTGGCGAGAATTACAATAAATTATACACCATGGTACAATTTATTCATATTTTTCATCAACAGAAGGTTGATAATATCTATTTACCTCATCAGTAATTTTCTGTTTGCTTGTAGAGTATTAGAGTGCAGACGTGCATTAGAGCTTTACTGTATGCATAGTAGGATTGACTATAATTTCTGAGATAGACTATGATATTGAGCATCATAGTATTTACCACGGGAAGTAAAATTATTACGAGCGCGTATTAAACTTGTTGTAGATTTTAACCCATCATTTTGTTTACGTATAGTAATACCATATACATCTAACCTCCAATGTTAATACTCCTTCACACAATCTGCACCATCATAGTCACACTTTTCAGAATTGCACGCAGGATCGCAATATTTATTTTTATGGTTCCTTGAATAACAATATTCAGTACAGAGCGGTTGGCACTCCAATTCGAATAAGATACTCTGCTCCTCACAAAGCGGATTACCTGAAAAGTATTTTTCCACAATATTTTTATTGAATTCAACTCCAATTTTTGAAATACTATTATTCCTGGCATCTATATATTTTAACAAATTAAATTCAGACAGCGAAGATGGTAGTACACGTAGTCCACAACGAGCAATGCCCAATTCCACTACCGTATTTTTCAAGGTTTCAAATGTATCCGGGAACTTTGATATACTGTTCCCATTTATGTATAAGAACATGATTCCAGGTAATTGTTCTCTTCCAAGAATAGATGTAATATCTACACTGTTGTTACCAGCATGAAAAAAATGTAAATTTGGCAAATATACATCTTCAGGGTTTTGTGGAATTCTAAAGCCGACGTTACTACTAATGGCTAATTCAGCTAATGTAGCATGCTTCCATAATGATTTAGATGCATTTTGAATTTTATTATAATCTAGCCATATGGAATAAATTTGTTTCCACTTTGACACGTCTATATGATCAAACCGTTTGATGCGATTGAATGTTACATGAAATTTTATTAGATGTTGCAAATTTTCTAACTCCGACGGCAACGATTCTAATGGACCATTTTGTACGGAAAATTTTTGTAAGTTTTCTAATACAGCTATCTCTTTCGGCAATTTGGTCATGTTATGGTTCTTTATATCAATAGCTGCACAATCGCATGACGGCTGAAATATACTTTTACAAAATGGTATTTTTATCGTACATCCATGTTCCCATATAATATCAGAGTATTCACTTCCAAGACTTTCCTTACACACTGTAGAAGTTTGCCCAGACGTCGCTAAATGAATTAGAAATATAACAAACATAAACACTGCATACCCTGCTGCAGATACAAAAACCATAATTTTCATCCATGGGCGAAAGTTTTTGTTTTGCAATCGTTCAACTTTATCAATATAACTAGCTCTGTAGATACTTTGTCGGCGTCTATTTATCTTCGAACTGCTTTCATTTTGTGCTTTAACGACTAAAGCAGCCCCATTTTCAAAATAAAATGCCATCGTCATACGCCTTAATTTACTAAATAAAGATATGGTTGGAGTTAAAACAAGCCATATTCCCCTTTCCAATGGTATATATAAATCGTAGACAAAATATATCACAGTCATCGGAACTACTAAAAAAAATAGATCAGAAATCATGTCAAAAACAATTTGCTTATCTCGTTGTTGTGTTGTAAATTTATTCCCCCCTTGCTTTCTACAAACAGCGCCAGAGAAAGTAAACGCACGATGGGAAGATTCAAGTATAAACCATATGCATATTATACTTGTTAATTCGACAGGTAATGTACACAAATAAACATTTTGTAAATTGAAAAATTGAACAGTATTTTCAATTAATTCCCATAAATAAAGTCTATGTAAATACAACGAACCATTTAATCCACATGTGTTATTGAATTTTTGTATAATATTCAAACGGTTCCTCCCTGATGTAGACCCATAATGACTTTCTAACCACTTTATCGTCATTTTTTTCCAACGGAAAATTAAGTAGAAAAATAATAATGTAAAGAAAATAGAAAATAATAAGAAGATCCAGACAAATTCTCGATGCATTTTGCTAAAAGCTCCACTTTGGGTTTCTCCTGACGTGTATTTATAAAACAAAAAAAAATGCCCACCAGCTATTGCAACAATTAAAAAGAACATTGAAATGACATTGCATTTAAAAATTTGACGGCAGCTTAAATGTTTAATAACTATGTTAAGAACATTCACTTTTTTTCTATTATTATTACTCTTTGATTGTTTCTTCTTTTTCTTTTTCGTCCCTTCTTCTGACTGTATTAGTTCAATTGATTTGACTTGAATGGCACTTTTATCAATGGTATTATTATCACTTTCCTCACTCATTGTGTAATAAATTTAATCTCTTTTCATATATAATAATGACGTGGCTTCGAGATGTGGGATTGTTTCTATGGGTAGTGAGTCTTATGGTGACGCTGTAAATGATTTGTATTTAGAATCACGTGTTTAATATATGTAATATATACCAGCTTTGTTGTTGTGTGATGAAGAAAAAAAGCTGTTGTTGTGTGGCGTATACCATGTATATATTGTGTGCCAGCTGGCCAGTAGTGTGCCAGTGTGGTGTGTGGTGCTGTGGTGTTTTTCTTTTTTCAGTTAGTAAAAAAGCTGTCGAACTACCTTGTTATACGTGTTAATTTAATGCTAAGCCCATGGTAGGAATATGCCTCGAAACATCCGAAAACAAGTTTTACAATGAAAAATATTCGCGAAAAGGCCTCCAAAAGCAAGAAAATTATAAAATTCTAAAAATATGTATTTTTCCAAAATAATTCTTAAAACATAATTTTCGATATGTTTCCAATCAATTTATACTGATATTTTATACTATGAAAATTATATATCATTAATGATAGAATTAAGTTTAAATTACCGTAAGAGTATAGAAAATAAACTTTATAATGGATAATAATGGGAGGATATAGTTCCATATTTTACTATTCTAGAACTATTTATACCTGGTAAATCCAATAGTACCAACTGGTGGTATTATAGTATGGATTAGTATATAATAGTGTTATTTTATGTTAAGGTATAACACCTTTTACCCAAAAAAAAATAATATATTTTTTTTCTTCAACATTCGAATAGAAATAGATATATGCATAGCTAATATATATATGTAAGAAGAACAAAACCCTTCACATCATCTTAACTCCCCATAAAATTAAAAATAAAAAGTATGATATGAATAATATAATACGTCTAAATATCAATAGAGGCAATATTATCAATGCTATACATTCGGTAGATGCAATTGTAGTATCATGTAATCAACAATTATTAGGACCAAAAAATAAATCTCATTGGAGATTTAATAAAAAGAATGTAGAGCAAGCTGGTATGTATATATACAGAGAAAATAAAAATATCTTTTCTCCCTGTAAATAATTTTAACTAACATTGCAAACAATATTACATCATAATAATAGTACATGCCGAATGTGGAGGATATGTAGATAAAATATCTGGTGTAAATAATAAATTAATGCAAGCAGCAAGAAAACAACATTCAAACGGTATCAATATATCAGATGCAATTATTACATCATCATTTAATAATAATAATAATGAAAAATTTAAGTTTGTAATTCATGCTTGTTCCCCGTGTATAACACAAGAACAAGATGATGATAATGTGAAAAAATTGTTACGAAGAACTTATAAGAATGTATTTGATATAGCTATGAAAACGAAAAATATAGAATCAATTGCAATACCAGCTTTAGGCTGCGGTGTTAATTTAATCGATCCAACAATATCAGCTCTTGAAGCACTGAATGCGATGAAAGATATTATTGAAAATAATGAGAATAATATTGATAATGGAAGGAAGGAAACATTTTTAAATGTTGAATTTTGGTTATTAGATTATCTCGCCTATAATCAATTTAATGAGATTGTATCTCCAAAATAGTGTAAAATAGAATAAAATTTGCAAATGTAAATTAAGTGTCTATGTAATCTGTATGGACGTGTGAGTACTCTAAACTAACGTAATAAATATACAAGAGAGTAAATTTCTTTGTGTAATACGTAAAAACGTTTGATTAGATATATCCTCGTAAATTCTCCTTTTTACACCCCGAATTTTACAAATCACTACCATTATTATTAGCATCAATATCTTTTCCAACTCTAGACCATAATACCATTTTTGATTTACCATCTCGACCTTCATGTGATTCACTAGCATCTAATTTCTTTTCAAAAATTTTCTTAAATCCATGTGGTTGTAATAAGTTTCTGACTAAATCAACCGTCAATGCAAATGGTGGCCCTCCATTATGACCTAAAAGTAATTTAATAACAATATATGTATGTTAGTAGAGTTGCTTGCTTGATTTTAATGCCGTGTTTTTTGTATAAGACAACATATATCAAAATGTAGAATAAGAGAGAGAGAGAGAGAGAATAGAAAAACATACCTGTAATTGGAAAAACAACTGTCATTAATACCCCGTCTGGTTTCAATAAACGTGCATATGTAGATGCCCATTGCTCTCTCATGTCTGGTTGCAATGCACATAAAAATGTATAATCATACGCAAAATCAAAACTATTATCACCATCGTTATCTTTATATTCAAAAAAAGAACCATGTTTAAATTCTACTTTACTATTTGTAAAGTCAGATGGTGGATTAGACTTTAAATATTCTTTAGCAGCTGCAACAGCAGTAGGTGCAATATCTAATCCAATACAATGTCTACCACCATACGACAATGCTCTTGGTGCATATCCTCTACCACAACCAGGGACAATACCTTTTCCTTTTGGTATTAAATCCATTTTAAACATAGTAGATATAAATGGAAGAGGTTTTGATGCATCAAATGCTTGCCCCGGCTGCAATCCCCCATTAGAACTCCACATTTTTTCCCAACCAGCCATTTCCTCTTCTTTCTTTGTTTTATTTAAATGTATTTCTTTTTGTAACCAAGCTGGTATTGTCAGAGATAATACGAAGATAATATTTAAATACACTAGCATTAATTTTATGTACAGAACATATGTTTCAAACAATGATGTCTGGAGCAAAACTATCTTAATATGTTGTCGTGGTTGTTTATTTCTTCTTTCGTTTTCTTTTTCTATTCTTTTTTTTTTATTTATTGAATTTATTGATCGACGAAGAAATCCTTTTAATTGGATAATTATGATAGGTAAAATATACTGAAAAGAATACTAAACTATTATTACAAGTATAAATAAAAACAAATATTAAAAAATAATATAATATGGAAAAGCGTTTGTATATATAACATATATTATTTATTGTAATTTTGTAATTGGAAAGACACCCCAACTTTTTTCTCTCCTCAATAAAAAATCATATTTCAATGTTTTCACTCGTTTTGCGACTGTATTTCACAACTCATATTTACGACATGATTGGCAATTTATCACCTGGCATGCTTTGGTAACTACACGCTTCGTTGGTGAAGATATGTCCAGTTGGTGCTGGAAATTTACCTTCTCGTGCTGATGGGGCGAAGAAAGCAAATTTTTTGCCTTTGTACAAATCACTGCACATAGGAGTTCCGCAAACTTTACAAAATGTGCGTCTGTTGGAACCACGACGATCATAGCGATTCAAGTTTTCTTCACCTTTTGTCCATTCTACTTGTTTATAGTCATAAACAATAACATGCGTATATGGACTACCATGTGCTTCTCTGCAATCTTGACAGTGGCAGTTTACTGCCATTAAATGTTTACCGGTAATTTTATATTGTACAGCGCCACAGTTACAACTACCTTTTACAATTGTTTGTACGGAACTCATGGTATATGATATATATATATATATATATATATATATATGTATATAAATAAATAAATTAAATCGATAAATCGACGTTGTTGATTAAATAAATAAATTAAAAATTAAATAAATGAATTATTCTTTGTATTGTATCTATCTATCTTATTGTTTTTTTATAGTTATTTGAAGTTGTATAATAATTTAAATTATCTTAACTGCTGGGTGCTCATTTTTGAATATTTATACTAATTCCCTTATAATTATAACCTATTATATGATATATATGACTTTAATTAATTTAGTTTTAAGGAATACAATAATATATTTTATCAACAAGAACATGTGAGATGATCATTCCCCAAGGGTAAGACGAATATATTTTTAACATTATACACAATGTAAAAATATTATACATATATCTACATTTTTACCTGCATACCCAATTTTTATACATCGATTGTTACATGTTGATAGTAAATCAATGTAGTTAAGAATACTGAATAGTATAAAACTTACATAATCCGGCTTTTGATTATTAAATAAAATATATAATATCTTTTTTTCAATATATATATATATATGCCCTATATATTATTCATCTGTGCAAAAAACCTTTGTATGTATTGACAAACAATATATCATTACAAAGTACAAAAAAACGTTCATTCATTTAATATTATAATCTAATTTATTTATAATTACATCAGAAAGAAAAAATGGCATCGATTTGCAATATAACAGACGAAGATGCATTACATTTTGATTTCTGCTGTTGCAAACTAATCACACAATCACAAGAAGATTTAATAACGCAAGATTTAAATAAACATCAAAATATACGTCGTATGAAACATTTTATATCGCATTTAGCAGCTGCAAAGGGGAGTTTAACTGCTAAAAATGCAGGTAAAAAATATGCCTTTGGTATAAAACGAGCATCAACCGCTGGTATTGCAGCTGATGATGGTGGAATTTTAATCAATACTGTATTAGGTCAAGTATCGTCAAAAACATTAGGATTGACACATTCCCATGAACATATCTATGTGTCAAGTGCTGGATTGTCGCAAATTTACCCTGAACGGGTACCAAAGGATTATGTCATAAAAGAAGCAGTTGATGCATTTATTGAATTTAAAAATAGTGGTGGTGGAACTGTTATTGATTGTACAACGCATGATCTAGGGCGTGATATAAATTTGATGAAAGAAGTTTCAGAAAAAACAGGTATCAATATTATTGCATCTACAGGTTGTTGGATGGATCCGCCACGTTCCTTTCAAGCATTAAATCCAGAGGAATTAGCAGCATTATATATTCGTGAATGTACAGTAGGTATTGAAGGAACAAATATTAAAGCTGGGATTATTAAATGTGCCCACGAAACTGGTGTTACATGGAAAAAAGGAGAAGGATTTACACGTGTTGGTGAATTAACTGCTAGGGCTTGTGCACTTGCTGCAAAAGAAACAGGGTTACCAATCACAACACATACGGAATGCAAAGAAAGAGTTGGCCTAGCACAAATTGAAATATTCAAAGAAGTAGGAGTGGATTTGAATCGAGTGTATATTGGCCATTGTAATGATGCGTGGGATATGTCTTATTTAACCGATATGCTTGAACAAGGTGTTTGGATTGGACTTGATCGAACAGGACCAGATTCTCGACGACATGATGGTAGGCCAAGACTTGAAGATCGTATAAATACAATTAAATATTTAATTGATCATAATTGGGCACATCGTATTATGTTATCGCATGATTGGATGGTATATATGGGATTTTTAAATCACGATATGGCAGTCAGACGACGAAAACAAAATCCTGATAGTTATTGTTTTATTTTGCGTCAAGTTGTACCAAAATTAATGGAAATGGGTGTGACTAAAGAGACAATACATCAAATATTAGTTGAAAATCCAAGGAATTTTTTTGAAAATGCAAAGTAGAATTCGTATTTATTTTACGTATATTCAGAGAGGTATGATATTTCGAAGTATTGTAATCTAGTGTAATATAATTTTCGTATCATACGAAGTATGAAGTAGCATGCATTTTAAAATCTACGAAGCATATATTTTACGAGTACATTTTTTTACACACTACCACAACAGGGTAACTACCCTATCACAAACTCAGCACTAGTCCCACCACATGCATTTAAAATACGCTGTTGCGTCGCTGGAACATCTAAATTATATTCCGTTTCTGTACATTTATTTTCTTTTCTAGCTTCATCAATGCAATATCTTAATGCAAAATACACACTATTTGCTAATGAATATGGCGGTTCCCCAGTTGCTTTTGAAGATAAAATACCATGTGGGTTATCAGTTGCGCCTTTTAAAAATGCAACATTAAAATCACATGGAATACATTTACTAGTTGGTGGTTTATAATCCCACGTACCATTACTCAGCATCTGTCCAGTTTTTTCATCTCTAACAACTTCTTCTGTTAAAAATGTTCCAACTCCAAAACAAAATGCACCTTCCACTTGGCCAAGATCAATCAATGGATTTAAACTAACGCCGCAATCATATACAATATCAGAACGCAAAATTTGTGTTTCCCCTGTCAATACGTCTAATTCTACTACAGACACTGCACTACCCCATACAAAATATCTAAAATAATCCGTTGGTGTTAACAACGGTGGGCAATATTGTGCAGTTGCTGATAAGAAAACATTATCGTTGCTAGCAGCATTAATTATTTCTTTCCAAGTTGAATATTTCTTTGTATATGGCTCTAACCTTTTATTTATTATAGCACATGCTAACATAGTTGCTTCACATGCACATTCGCTAGTGGCACTGCCGCCAGTGCTACTGCTAACTGCAATTTTATCTGTTGAATTTGGTACGGACACGTCAATTAAATCTAACGGAGCTTTTAAAGCATATGCACAACATTGTGCGACTTTCGTATTCAATCCTTGGCCTACCTCTAATCCTCCAGTAGCTAAAGATATGGAACCATCAGAAAATATATTTACAATGGCATGGATATTATATCCATTATGCTGCATACCATATTTCACAGGAGTTAGTTGTACGCCTCGTTTCACCCATCTATTTTCCCCATTGAATTTATCAACAGATGATTTTAGCTGATCAAACGTTTGTTGTAATTGTTGCCAAGTTTCTTTCAATGTGCTGCGCTCAATGACTTGCCCATATGGCGTAACATCTCCTACATTATAAAAATTTAATGCCCTTGTACTAACAGGATTCAAATTTAAAATTTTCGAAATATTATGTAAAACATGTTCCATGGTATGTATGCTATGCACCACTCCTGGTGCTCTCATAGCAGTGTTTGTCGGCGTATTTGTTTTGCATAAATATCCATTTGAACTCCAACTGTTGAAATATATATATATATAACAAATGTTAGTAAAATAAATAAATTGAAATTTGCTTCTATAGCTAAGGATATGCGTTGTTAATAACACAAGATAATTATTTCAAAATATACTATATATACTTACGCCGGAATATTATAGACATTATCAGCCCAATACATCGCCATTTTCAGATCACCATCTGAAATATCAATTGAAAAGCCAGAATCCATATAAAAATCTAACTTCAAGGCTAAAATTTTGCCATTATTATCAAAACCAACCGTATAAATAGCTTTCCCCCTTTCTCTTCCTCCAGTCACAACTAAATCATCAACTCGTTCATTGATAACTTTAATAGCCTTTTGATGTTTCAAGCTTGCGAGTGTAGCAGCCATTGCACACGGTAAATGCCTCGTTAACTTTCCACCAAAGGCTCCACCAGCCCGTGTCATTTTTGTCACAATTTTATTTTGTGGTAATTTTAATGCATTTGCAACAGTTTGTTGTGTTAAATCTAAATCTTGTGAACTGCAATATAATATGAAACCATCCCCTCCTTCTTGGGGCTTTACAAAACTTCGTTGTGTTTCCATGTAGAAATGCCTTTGACCCGCAAAATTAACCGTGCCTTCATATTTATGTGGCGAAGCATCGAGTGCCTTTTCTATATCTTCACCTTTTTGAATAACATATGGAACTTCTTTTGGCAGATTAAAAAATTGTTTTTTCGTAATTGCTTCATCTAATGATAATACGGCTGTTGTACCAGCATCTTTAAATGTCAGCCCAGTAGCTTGTATGGCCAATGCCGCATCATATGCTACTTTTTGAGACGTTGCTAAAACTAATCCCAATGGTTGACCAACACATTCAACCATTTGCCCACTTGGTGTAAATAGAAACTCTGCACCCGGATGCTTAATATCAACATCATTTTTACCTGGAACATCTTCCGCGGTTAATACATCAATGACTCCATTCATTTCTAATGCCATAGATGTATCCATTTTTTCAAAAATTGCCAATGGGACCGTACTTTTTACAAATGCACCATATAAACATTCCCCATCATTAAACTTGCTTTGAATGTCATTTGTATATTTCGCTTCACCAGTCGCTTGTAAATTTTCTCGTAGCTTTTGATGACAAAATTATGTCATACATGTGTGTGTGTGTATTCCAAATATACGTTTGAAATGTGTGTTAGTTGCGATATGTACAAAGTAGAAAATATTTGCGTACATGTGTGTATGCATATAGAAAGAATGTGAATTGAATTAGATTTGTATATATATATATATATATATACGTATAAACATGTATGCAATTTTCTATATCACCATAAAACATAATAATTTATGATGATTCAAACTAATGCAGTTCGTGTCGCATGAACAAAAAAATAACTAGATAAAGTACCATTTTCACGTAAGCAAATACGTTACTTTGATAATATCGTATAATTAAAAGGTTGCCATGCATACATTGAAAAGAAGGGGGAGGGGGTAAAAAGAAAGGAAGTGTGTGCAATATATATATGTCACTATAGCTTACTTACTTTTGGATATCCCTTCGAAACAGGCAATTCTTTTTCATCTCCAGGATCTGCATAAACTTCTGTCCCAGTAGATACATTACGCGGTAATTCCCAATCGATACCACTGATTAACTTCGGGTTTAAACTTTCAGTTTGTACGGATAAATAAACTTTATAAAGTAATGATTGGCATTGATAAAATTCAATAGAATTCTTTGAAATATTATTTGATGATAAATCCGCTTGGAGTTTTACAATAGCATTAGTTAATGATGCTTGATTAAATCGTTCTGCAAGTGATAAATTGTTAATATATTCCTCAGTTGTAGTAGCATGCAATGGTCCTTTGATCTTTTCAATATGATACAATATTTGAATAGTCTTCGTCTCAGATACGTTGGCAGCAAAATTAATAGTTGCATGCGAATTTTCACGGCGTATTGCTAATTTAAATGATTTAAACAACACATTTTTTGATAAGCTGGGTATTGTCATTGATACAATAATTAAAGGTTTTCCATCATCTACAGGAGTATTCAAATATTCTTGAATAGTTATCGTTGTTGTAAATATTTTTTTGTTTGTCTCTCTATTATTTGTATATTTATTACTACTACTATTCGAAAGATCAATTGGTGATACGATGGATAATGTTGCATTAGCTGCAGTTAATACAAGTGCACAATCACTTGGAAATGTAGGATATTTTCTAGCAAATGCTAAATTACCAGCAAATCCACCAACATTACGTACTTGATTGTTTGCAACGCGATTAAAATGATTTACAATTTGAGAATGACCTTTATCTGTACTACTTGTTTTCTTTAATAAAGTGATTAAATCATTTATACTCTTAGCACCACCTATTGTTATGCTCCCATCGGTACCAATACTACTACCATGCATCTCAGCCACTTGACGTAATTCAACAACTACAGATTTTGGTGTTACTTGTTCTTTTGTACCAAATATGGACCCATCGTAATATTTTAATATCCCAGAAGCAGTATTACCAAGTATAATTTCAATATCAGCTGGATCCGTAGTAGATGTTTGAATACAATCGATTAATTGTTCCAATGTGTTTGGTGTATACCATGTGCATTCATTTGTTTGTAAACAAAGCGGTGTTGTTGGTAATGATGGAACTTGATGTGGAAAAGTTGACTCTTTGTGTGGTATTTTTGAACATAAATCTTCAATATCAATTGATTTATTATGTGCATAATGTTTACATTTCGTTTCATTACCACAACAACCACTTTTATTATTATTCGTATCATTATTATTATTATCATTTTGTTTCTCATCGTCATCATCAATAGCAGCAAAAGAACTCATAGCAGTCAATATAGACCTATATCCAGTACATCTACAAATATTACCATCAAAATGATCTTGGATTTCATTTATATTTGGCTTTGAATTATTTAACAACAATCCATACATATTACTAACCCAGCCAGGTGTACAAAAGCCACATTGTGATGCATTACATTCTACCATCCTACTTTGTATTGGATGCAATCCACTTTTTTTACTACCTATACCTTCTACGGTTGTAATTGACATACCATCACACGATGCAATTGGTCTTAAACAAGCATTGACAGGCATATGCTTTGTAACCCCATCAAATTCATAGCTTAGAATAACAGTGCAGGCTCCACACCCTCCTTCATTGCAGCCAATTTTTGTTCCTGTCAAACCAGCATGATTACGTAGGTATACTGCCAATGTTGTCCTTGGATTAATTGTTTCAGGAGCAATTGAATAATCCACATTATTTATTTTAAAAGATATGGTTGTTCGCCACGAATGTTGTTCTTTAATAACCGTTGCTTGTAAAGTCGTAGTGGGAGGAGGTGCAGGTATGTGCGCATTTGGATTTACCACCGTCCATCCATTATTTAACAGTTGGCTCATTTTTTTGTGCACTCTCGATGAATATTTATTATGTTCTAATTATGTATTTAATCTACTGCAGTTTTCATTGTATATACTATACATAATATCTTGTCTTCTGATGTATATATAACTTGATTATTTATTTGATCTATGTGGGGTTCCTTTGATCTTTTAGGACCTAGCCTGGCAAGATTAAGGAGGAGAAAGGAGAAAAAATTGAGCTGATCCCATTCGCATTAGATCAGGTTCGTATTAGGGTATATACATTTGGTTCAATAGTATAGTTTATAGACTACATATAATTTGATAGAAAGATGATCAATCAGAAATGTATGCTGAAAAATAATGAAAAATCGTTAAAAATATTTCAATCAATCAACAAAATCAATAATAATTAGTACTAGAATAATTACAGGATTCATTTAATTAAAACTAAAAGACAATTTATACGAGTGTAGATGTAGATAGATATATATCAGAGCAGAATATTTTTCCCCCCTTTAAAAAACGACAAATATATTAATATATAACAATAATATAATTAAATAAATAAGTATATATATATATATACATACATACATGTACATTTTTGATAGAAAATATGAGTAAATATGCAACAAATGATGCCAACTTTGAGGAAGAAGATTATGAAGCGGGAACATTTGTTGTAACTTCATCCGCTTCTGCAAGGACGAAATCATTTGATATTTCAAACGATACGGAGGAAGGTGTTGTGGAGATATCTAGGAAAGAGAATAGTACAGCGCAACATCAATATGGTGGGGGAAGAGTTGCACAACAAATGCAATGGTTCAATCCACAACATGTAGAAAAAGCGGAAGAAGTTGCGAATAAATCCTTACAGCGGGAAGTAAATAGTCCAGCTGATTTTGCCAATAAACCACCATCACAAACACAATTTTTAGAAGTCCAAGAAGACCGACCACATTTACTTACTTTAAACCAAGCTATGTCACAACCACGGCCGTTATCGCAACGAAATTCTAATACATCATTAAAGCCATTAGAAACTCAGACGACAAGCTATGCTCGCCCAGATGCAGAACCTGCTATAAAAGGTGCCAACGCAAAAACACGAGCAGCATATAAAAATACAAATGTTGGTGCGGTCAGTGCAATAGGTACAACGGTAGATGATGGAAGGAGACAAGCTATGTCTCGTGGAGAAACATCACCTAAAGCTGATACACAATTAAGTTGCGTATGGAATGGTTCCTATTTGTGGAAAATACCGTTTAATAATGATGGGGCTCCTCGCGTACGTTGGTTTCGAGCTGTGCACGATGTTGGAAGTGAAGGTGCGGGGATATATTTAAAATGGACTGATCCACAGCGACCGCGAAAACCGGCTAGTGATTTAGCATTAAATAAAGTTCACGAAGTTTTAGTGGGTCAAGTTACTAATGCATTTTTTAAACAGCAAAATAAACGAGGTGGAAATAGTTTACCACCACCAAGTCTTTGCTTTAGTTTGGTAACAGATAGTCGTACGTTAGATCTAGCCGCTACGGAGGAAAGTGAGTATAATGTTTGGGTGAAAGAATTACGTGAAATAGTTAGGAAAAATGTAAATAATTTAGCGAAAAACAGACAACCACCAATTATTCAATATCAACCACAGCCACAGCCACAACAACATAATCAATATAAACAACCACATCAACAGCAACAATATCAACAACCTCAATCAAATTCTGTACACAATCAAATACAATCGAATTTACCAAGACCAGGAAATAATGCTAATCAAAATAATAATAATAACAATAATAAACAACAGGAATTAAAATTAACCACGCAAGAATTACGTCGTTTTTGGAGAGATACTCTATTTGACCATTGCAGGCATAATCGCCTAGGCGAAGTACAAGGTATTGTTAATGAAGGTTGCCCAATTGATTTGATGGAACGTGAAACGGGCGATACAGCATTAATGGTAGCTTGTCGTCGTGGTCGCACACATATCGTCTCCTTTTGTCTTTCCCGTGGTGCAAAGAATGATCCACATCCACAATATGGACAAACAGCTTTGCAAGCAGGTGTGGAACATGGACATGCAAAATGTGTTCAAGTCATATTAGAAACAGCACAAAAACACAAAATGGACACGGTGATTGTAAATCATGCTGATCCAAACAAAGATGCACCATTGCATGTTGCTGCAAGAAGTGGCGATACACAAACAATGGAAGTTTTATTGCGACATGGGGCAAATTATGCATTGGTTGATGCAAATGGACGAACACCATTACATGTTGCAGCTGCATATGATAAAGAAAAAGCAGTTGCATTAATGGTTGAATTAGTGGAAGATTTAGATGTT
>Ga0099797_100780_pt1 | contig 19209 bp, 11 predicted proteins | sample Uncmet_Sort48C_1_FD_89871 | JGI IMG/M metagenome (GOLD analysis project Ga0099797, IMG submission 89871) | Marine eukaryotic communities from CALCOFI LINE 67, Pacific Ocean - C012_Sort48C_1 | ecosystem: Environmental > Aquatic > Marine > Oceanic | place: Pacific Ocean: Monterey Bay | collected...
CTACAAAGGAACGAAGGAGCGAACGACTCAGCTGGCGGAGAAAAAGGCGAATATAATGACGATAAGAGCTGCTGCTGCTGCTGCGGATGACGCTCAGGCGACTGCGAACAAGCTTGCTGCTGCTGCGACAGAAGACGTTGACTCCGGGACTGCGACTTGTACTACTGCTACTACTTCTGCGACGGAGCAGTCTGGTGAATCTGCGTTGACGACGACCAATGTTGCCACCAGTACTGCGAACGCTGCTGCTGCTGCTGCTGCTCCAAAGAAGAAAAAGGTGCGTTGGCGAAGAACGTTGTGTATTTCAACAAATTACACTTTCTCTCATGTGCTTGTCTTGTCTTGTCTTGTCTTGTGCAGTGCGCCTTTGTGGTTCGGTTGTTATTTTTGTTTGTCTTGCGGCGTTTTTTGACCTCTGTGTAGCTAGCTGACTCGAGACCTCTCAACAAACAAACAAACAAACAAACAACGGGGGAAAAACAAAACATTAAAAATGTATAAGGTGAAGAAGAAGAAGACAGTCATATGTATGAACTTGTCGAATTGCAAGTATGACGTGGTGCGATCAGTGCAGAGAAGATTGGGCTGGAAGGAAGTTGGGGATGAGTCTGATTGGCATTTGTACTGGACGGACACGTCGGTGTCGATGGAGAGAGTGATGCGGTTGGGAAGGGTGCAGAAAATTAATCATTTTGCTGGTATGCTGGAGATTTGCAGGAAGAAGAGCTTGGCGAAGAACATTGGAAGGATGCAGAAATGCGCGCCAGAGGACTATGCGTTCAGCCCAAGGAGTTTTCAGCTGCCGGCTGAGATGGATGACTTTATTGCAATGTTTGAAAAGGGGAAGAGAAGGACCTTCATCATGAAGCCGGATGCTGGGTGTCAAGGGAAAGGGATCACGATGGTACAAACTGCGAGTGCGGCCGAGTCGGCCATGCGGATGTATCAAGCGCATTCTTGCGAGCATTTGGTTGCGCAGAGATACTTGCACAAGCCGTTTTTGGTCAACGGCACCAAGTTCGATCTGCGCATTTATGTTTTAGTCTTGTCTGTGGACCCCCTGCGGATATTCCTGTACGACGAAGGCTTGGTGAGATTTTGCACTGAGCCGTACTCTGCTCCGAAATCTTCTAATTTGGATCAAGTGTGCATGCACTTGACCAACTACGCTTTGAACAAAAACAATGCCAACTTCGTTGCCAACACCGACGGCGTGGAAGGGGGTGACGATGGATCGAAGTGGGCGCTTTCGGCTTTTTACGACTATCTCTCTGGCGAAGGACACGATGTGGCCAAAGTAAAAGCATCAATCAACGATGTCGTCGTCAAGACGCTCATATCGGCGCAGCCTCTTCTTGCTCATAATTACAGGCTGTGCACAGCTCAGCACGATGACGATGATGGCTTCAGCTGTTTCGAGTTGCTTGGCTTGGACATCTTGCTTGATTGGAAACTCAGACCGTGGCTCATTGAGGTTAATCACTCGCCGAGCTTCACAACGGACACACCGCTAGATTTGGAAATCAAGGAAGCCCTTATCGAAGACACCATCGCTTTGGCGAGAATAGACAGCCGAGCAGTGAGGAGGGCTAAAGCGGCCGAACGTGAAGATCAAAGGCAAAGACTCTACAGTGTGAAGAGACGGTCGAGCGTCGCTGGTGCCGAAAGTGCGGAAAGTGGCGGGGGCGGCAATCAACAAAACAGCAGCAACGGTGGAGGCAAAACTGGCAGCAATAATAATAATAATAACGCCAAGTCCAGTGGAAACGGCATCAGCAGCAATGACAAAGATAATCACAACATTGGACACAATGGCAAAGAACAACTTCATAAAAAGACCGCATCTTTGCGTGATGCTCACTCGGCGCGCCTTGCTGCGCGTGCGGCAGAAATGGAATCGCGCGAAGCGTACGAAGATGTCAACAAAGGGTCGTTCCAGCGAATTTACCCAGTAGAAGGCGACGACTTGCTGTCACAGAGCCTGCAGTCTCGTTACGAGAGGCTCTTGGAGCAGTCTACATCAGTTTTTGAAAGATTTTCGTGCTTGGGACGCACGCAAGCGGCTCTAGACAAAAAATCTGCTGACATGAAACGCGTGGCCGAGAGAGGTGGACCTCCCCCGCCGACAGTTCCTCGTCGCGTGGCATCAGCATCTTCCAATGGACGAAGTGCGAGCGACCGTGCATCAGCGCGGAGAAATCGCGAGTCTCAAAATGGACAAATGGCTGATTCGGCTGGTAGCGATGGCGGCAGCGGTAGTGGCGGTAGTGGAAGTGCGACGCCGACACCGACGAGTGGCGGTGGTGGTAATGACAACAAAATCGACGAGAACGGTAGAAGCGGTAGGGTCAATCAATCGAGTCGCACGAAGGCAATTCGCGACGTGAGTCGTTCCGCATCCATCTCGAAAATCGGAGACACAGGTGCGCGAGCCCGTCTCCGTGCCGCTGGTGCTGCGGCAGCAAATTCGTCAGCGTTGAAAACACGAGAAAAAAGTGCGTCTGCCCATGCTCATGCTCTTGCTAATCCAGACACAGATGAACTCGTCGCGTCGAGGCGTTTGGGAGTGGCCAAGGCCGCGGCTTTGAGAAGCCGTGTCGGGGCTGCTGCGGCTGCTTCGGCCAATGGTTCGCCCCAAGCGTCCCAATCCCCTTGGCCTGCAGCGCCTAGCGCGCTGATGCGCGCGGCGGCAAATAAGCACATTACTGCTCGATTGAGTGGTCCTGGTCAATCAGGGATTGATTCCAGTAGCGAACGTTGTGACAGCCGTGGATCTGGAAGGTCTGGCGGATCGCGACGCCGCATCAGCGGAGCACCAGTTGGGTATGGAAGTGGCAATGGTCGTTCTGGCATGTTCATCATGACGCCAGCTGAAGCTGCAGCATCAGCCGCAGCCGTGGCTGAAGCACTTGGTCAGCCCCATGATGCCTCGAGCACCGCAGCGTCCATTCTCGCTGCGCGAGTGAACGCTCACGGCAACGCATCGCTGTCCGAGCCTTCGAGCCCCAAATCGCCGGCGTTTGCGTATGCTCAACGCAGCACCGTTCAGGGCTTTGGACGCAGCACGCTTCTCAACGTTGGTGGAGCGAACTCGAATGGAAACAATCAAGGCACGCTGTATCAAAAACAGTATGCTCACCCACGGTCTCTCTCCCCGAAAAAGTTGGCAGTGGATTTGGCAGCCGCAGCGGGGATGTCTGTGTCGCCCACGCCCGGCGGCGGGTTCGGAATGGTGTCTGCGGCGGCTGAGACTCACAAGGCGGGCTTTGGGTTGATGTGCGAGGGGGTGAGACTCTCGAGCGGTGGACGTGGCACTGGGCTCTCAAGGTAAACAGGATACAAGGCAAAAAATCTGCTTTATCTTAATTATGCGCTCATGATTCATTTTAAAGCGTCGACAAGTTGGACGAAGTCGTATTCCACCCTTTGCGAAGGCATTCATCTTGGGTCGACAACCGCCTCTTGGTCGCACTACACTGTGATATATGCATTCGGAGCGATTTCGCGTTTGTAACTTTCTTTTTTTTTGTGCTTCGCATTACCGCGTCTTCTTGTACCAACTACAACGAAAAGAAGTCTTCGTGAATCGTCCTTCGGCGCTCAGAAGTGCGCATTGGAGATATCGGTTCATTCTCAGCAGCATTTGCTGCAGCGGCGTCACTTGAAGAAGGCCCGTTGTTTTCAGCGTTAAAACCAGCTCTCGTCCTAATTGGTCCGAAGATGCTCCGCCTGTGAGAAGGCTCGTTGTTGTCGGTGTCAACAGGATCAGCACCTTCTGGAGCCGCATCGGCAATTGCCTCCGCAGCTCGCGCGGTGACAGCAGATAATTGACGACCACCAGCGAATAGCAAACTGCTCGAGCGCAATCCTTCGTTTGCCGGACCGCTGCCGTGAATGGCAGTGTCGACGTTTTCCATCGCCGTGAGGCGCTCGAGCAATGAATTGCTGGACTTCTCTACCATCTCCGCTGCCTTGATTGTACTGCTACCATCACCGCCTTTTACAAGTTGATCATCGTCACCATCAACCTTCAACGTTATGCAACTAACATCTTGATCATCAACACTGCCCTCAGCACGAGAGCAACCACCTCCAGCGTCACTCATGCCTACCGCCGCTGCTGATTTTCCATGTCCGGGATCAATCGCTTGATGATTATGCGCGCGAGCCACTGTTCGCTTTCGAATACTGTCCAGGATGGCTATTCGATGCCTCGCAACCTTCTTCAACGCTCCCACCTCAGTCTGGTACGAATCGAATATTCTCGTAAAATCGGATCGACAGAGTGACGCAATCTCTACCGTTGTGCTCGTCACCGCAACGGATGCTACGCGACGCGCACCCCAGAGCAAACCAATCTCACCAACGTGTGAACCAGGCCCAAGTTGGGCAACTCCTTCTGTGATCCCACCAGACATTACAAGTTCAACAAGGACTTCGCCAGCGGTGACAAAAAACATCGACTCCGCCACATCGCCTTGTCTGATCAAAACTTCTCCCATCAGCATTACGGATGGGTGCAGCCGAGGCGCGACGGCGGCGGAAAAACCTAAAGATGCATCTGTGAACAACGGCACTTGGCGCAACAGCGATTCATGGGCGTGCAAGGCCACATCAACTTGCAAAGAGTGAGGCAATGTTTGCAACGCCTCATGTTCGTCAAGTAAACGCCTCGAGCGCCAACGGAATGCAAGATTGTCACGAACACGTTCTCGCAGGGCTAGTGGGAGCTTTCTGTTTGCCATGTATAAGTTAATGTTGGCAAGACGTTGCGCATAATGGGCGTCGGCGCTGTCTGCACCGATGAGAAGACTAGCCGCCACACCAACCATGAAGGCATACAACGAAGCTCCGATGCACATCGAAATAATGGTCGCCCAAACTTCACCCACATTGCCTGGCGGAAACCATCCGTAGCCGATACAAAGCATGTGGCTTAAACTGTTGAATAAAGCCCAGCTGTATTGCTCCCCGGGGGAAGCAAATTCTAGTCCTGATTTTGCTACCCAGCTTTCTTCCGGAAAATCAGTAGCGGCCGCGACCAAAAACTGCACGCACGCATTCCAATGAGTGAAGAGCAGCGCAGATGTTCCTAGCTTGGCTACGCGCATTGCAAACGGCGAAACATCGAAATTTCGTCGTTGTATGCGACTTATGTAGCGAAAAACTCTCGAAAAGCGGAAAAGTCGAAGCAATTTGGTGAATCTGAAAAGCTTCAGCGTGCGCGGCAAACGCCACAGCGATGACGAAGCTGCAGAACCAGCCGCTACGACAATGAGATCCAGTGGAACAGCGGATATAAAATCCGGGAAAAACCACGTCTTGAGGTATCTCCGAGTGATTTCAGAGCGATCAAGAACGACAACTTGATCCCTGTCATCAACAAAACCTGTAAAAAAATTCAAAATGACGTCCAGCATGAAGCATATGTCTGTAAAAAGATCAATGCAAGCCCACGTTGTCCAACGAATGATAGCTCCACCCGTAGCAGAATTGTCGCTTCCTTCTCTAAAGTCATCATCTCCAAGGACATTCCACTCATGAAAGTTAAAAGCTACACGATAAGGCAACGCGGTAACCGTGTACATAATTAGAAGCATTGTGAAGCTATCCCATGCGCTTCTTCCAATACTGAAAGGATGGATGACGTACTTGGCAGCCACGAGTGATCTCGCAACCTCTGTAAGTGTGCCACGACGCCCAATTGGAGCATTCAATCTGCCTCTACCAGACGCCACAGTCGATGCTATCGAAGGGCGACGCGCATCGCGGCCAAACAGAGTCATGAGCAAACTCCTAGCTTCGTGCCTTCCCGCACCGATACGCGTCCATGCGCGACGCAGCGACACGAACGATTTTTTTGAAGCTGTCCTCGCGTGTCCGAATAACTTCGAAGGTTGCGTCGGTGTTTGGGCTGTATCAATGGTGCGCGGTGCCGGCAAACTCTGCGCGTGCGCAAGTTCATCATGAAAAGTACTGCTTCCATTGAAGCCAGACCGATTCGAGCGGAGATGCAAATTGTCGCTTTGTGCCGGTGAGTAATTGTATCGTTGCGACGCGGAGGGGCCAAGGGACGATGCAACATCACCAAGCGATCGAGCTGAGGCGCTATTGTCGAAGCATGTATTAACATCGCTGATGCTGACACTCAGTGAAGATGTTTTCAAGCGTGAGCTTTGGTGCCCATGTTGTTGATATTGTTGCGCGCCTTGCATTCCAATCAAGAGATCCTTCGGATCAAGAGAGCGACGCATGGTTTGCGTTGTTGATTGTGGAAGCGAATCTACGCTATCGATGGATACTCTTTGTTGATCGTCCATTGTCTTGGAACGAGACAATACCGATCCTTCCCCAGGCGATGACTTTCCATCCCCCCGCCATCTCCCTTCGTCGTCCGCAGGACCCCAAGAGTAGTGCCTAGCTAGCACTGTAGGCCCTTGCTGTGACGATCGTCTCACCTCTCGAAGTCCACCTATAGACCTACGTCTCGCACGCTTCTTATACCCTGCTGGGAAAAGGGGACTTTGAGGCGCCGCTGATGCTGGACTATTTTCGCCTCCTCCCTTACCTCTTCCCCATGAGCCTAGTCTCCTTACACCTGTCGGCCTTTCTTGCTGTTGCTGCTTTCTGTGCGCATCGTGCCAACGCCGTTCGGCCTCCTCGAGCTGATCAGCGTACAGTCTGTGGCTTGGCACGGATCGAAGCGTGCCGACAAGATCGCCATCAAGCAACGCGCTGTGAGCTGTGTCACGGACAGCCTGGTCGGAAAACGCTTCCTGTAGACCTGCGAGCGCCACTTTAGCGTCTTCGTCGTCAAACACAGCCGCCTCTTGAGCCTGCGCTTTGTTGTTGTGCTCGTCGTCACCGTCACCACCACCACCACCACCACCACCATCATCATCATCATCATCACCACCGTTTCGCTTTGGTGGTCGTGTAGTAGTGGCGCCTCCCGGCGTCGACGGAGGAGTGTCATATCTGTCAACCACCACGTGTGAGCCACCACCACCACCACCACCACCGCCACCACCGCCACCAGCCGCAGCGGCAGCAGAGGCTTCCGTTTCACCTGAATCACCACCACCATCATCACCAGACATTTTTCTCCAGTTGAGTTGCTTGGTTGCTTGTTTTTTAAGTATAAGTTTCAAGCCACCAAACAAACCGAAGGGCGCTCCACAGGAAGTGTGTGTGTGTGGGTGTGTGTGTGGGGGTGGAGGAACCTTGAAGTTGAAGTACGCGTTGTGACGACACATATCAGGGTTGAATGGTTAGGGTTTAGGGTTAAAAACCCTAATAAAACCCTAAAACCTAAATACAGAGAGATATAGATAGACCACGCAAACACGCAGTCAGTCACACGTTGATAGAAGAAGCAATGACGTTTCCACTACTATCTATAGGTAAGGAATCGATGAAGAATTGAACGATGATGATGACGGAGATACAACACGTAGTAGGAGGAAACAACACGTATTCGTCGTCGTCGTTGGTGGTGGTGGCGTCATCAGAAGCTAGAATGTTAAATGATAGTAATAAAGGATGTTTTGGAAGGCCTGCTCCGCCGTCGCTGGTTGGATTGTGTGTGGCAAGCCTTGCGCCGTTCGTGGCAGAGATCGGAGTTGAGGCAGCAGTGGACGACAACGTTGATAACGACGAGAGTGGCCGTCTTATAGATGATGATGATGATGATGATTGTGCGAAGTTGTGCTGCGAAAATGTTTGTGAGCGATCATCAGTGGGGGATGTGAGGAGCAGCGGCAGCAGCAGTCTCGGTGACATCATCTCGTTGCTGTTGCCAAGCCACGTGAGGCAGATGCTGCTTGCGGCAGCCGTGCGAACTGACGCGTTGAGCAGTCAGAGAAAGACGACTCGGTCTGCTGTTGACAAGACTGTGTCGGCGTTGGTTGATTCATCGTGGGACACACTGTGTTTGAAAGGCACAAGAGTAAGCGATGCTGGTCTGAAGGAAGTCCTTGATAAGTGTAGTAAACGTCTTCGACGCGTTGACATCTCGCATTGCAAAGAGCTGTCTGGCAATGCTTTGACGATGGTTGTGCGCGCTTGTCCTTATCTCGAGGAGCTGCGGATGGGATGTGCTCCACACGATGCAGGCGTGATGCCATTCTTGAAACTCTTGGCCAAGAAAAGAAGATTCGCATTCGAACGAGACGTTGACAATTGGGAAGAGCGCGATGATGCTGTCGGCGGTGGTGGTGGCAATAGTAATAATGGGATGGACGACTCGTCGTCGCACAGCAGCAGTAGCATGGACGAAATAAATTTTGGTTCAAGACTGCAAAAAGTGATCTGGTGCGGACCTGCAGGGGCTTCCGCAGTTCGGACTTCTGCTGCTGCATGTCCTAGTGAGTGTTCGTCGTCGTTGTATTCGTCACATTGGCAGCTCGCCGGACTTGAACTGGAGTGCCACGCTGATACGCCTCTCGACGAATGCTTCGCGGCCTCACTCCCAAGCGATTTTCTCGACACCTCACTCAACAAACTTACCATTGCGAACGACAAAAGCGACTGGAGCGGGCTTCATGATGATGCCGATGTCGATGCGAGCTTTGACACCTCCACTGTCACAAAATACAAGACGACATCGAAACCCGTCGTGCACATCGCTGAAAGGTTCAGGCGAGCGTACGAGTCTCGTGCTCTGCGCTTGGAACCAAAGCGCGCTAAGAATCGACGGAGAAAAGAACGCGACAAGGCCGCATCTGATGATGACCACTTGCCGAAACATCATCAACTTCATTGGGATGCATAGGTTCGAATGAAAGGAGGCAAAAGAAAACAATCTCTCGTCCTGCTCGTGTTCGTGTGCAGATGACGTACTAAACTCTTCGACGGTACTGAAGATAGAGAAGATTGGAAAAGCAAGATTCAATCTGTCGGACAACATACCGTACACAATATAATACTTGGATTTTAATAACAATGACCTCCTTTTCTTTGCGGCGCGTGAAGCTTGAAGCTTGTTCGTGAGAGAGATCAACCAAACACTGCAATCTGTTTCACGCATAGTGAAAGGGGACGGGGAGGCGTCTGCATGTGTGTGGGGGAGAGAAGCAATCCATCTCAAAGTAAAGTAAGAAAGGAAGCTGCGTTGCCTCTCTCATCTTGCCACACAGCATACATGTAGGCACAGGGGTGCCTCCTTTTACCCCTCGCCGCTCCAACCCACAGACGTTCCTCTTGGCATTGAAGTCGCATTTCATCATAAGACCAAAAAAAAAACGTGTGCTGTGTTGTGTTTCGTTGTGTAGTGTTGCGTCGTGTGTTGGTTGGTGTACAGGCCAGTTTCTTTTCTCTTGGGATACCGTATGTTGTAGTGGTTGGCGGAGGCGCACTGTTCGGCTAAGCCAACTTGCTGTTACAGTTCTAAGCAACTAATGAATAATCTTGGTAGCAGTAGCTATTACTTGCAGGGTGGACATGATGACGATAACAGTAGCATGATGGATGTTGATCTCGTCGTCTTGGCAGACGAGCAACAGCCGCTTCACCACCACCATCAGCAGCAGCACCATCAGCAGCACCAGCACCAGCACCAGCAGCTGCATGTGTGCCCAATGCACGAATTGCACGTATCCGACGTGTCGATAGTTGTCGACACGAACATCATCCTGGACAAAACCGATTGGTTGTGCTCGATGGAAGAGTGTCTCACGGCCGAGTATGAACAGAGCGTTCTTGCTGCTTCAAACGCTGCTGCTTCAAACGCTGCTGGTGCTCTTGGGCATGGTGGGTTTGTTGCGCCTCCTGCCAGTGTGCGTGTATTACGCGTTGCGAAGCCATGCCTAGTCGTTCCGTACGTGGTTTTGCTCGAGCTTGACGCGTTAAAGACTCGCACTACATCGACAACAACGTTAGCTGTTGATGGAGGGGGGCGTCAGAACAAGGACGACGTTGACTTTCGCGCTCGTAGAGGAATACGTTGGCTCTCCGCAGCTCTTCGTCGCCGAGGTTTCGTGAAAGGCCAGTCGAAGAGCCAAGCGCGAGCTGTGGAGGCGTGTTATGGTGGGGATAAAGTTGTGGGCGGATGGAGAGCTGGAGCTGACGACTCCATTGTCGCGTGTGCAGTCAGCTTGAGAGATGCAGCAGCTGCAGCAGCAGCTTCAATGGCGTCGACAGAGCATCATGTAAGCTCTGCTTCTGGATATGCTTTTGGAGAAACGCCGCAAGATAAGGCTAATGCATTCGGAATGGTCGGTGGCGCAGTGCTTTTGACAGACGATAAGGACTGCGCATGCAAGGCTTTGGTGGAAGGCGTTTCGGCATTCAACGCTCTTGAGTTCCCGCAGACGTTGCCGCAGCTGGTCGCTGCTGCGAAAGATGGTGTGCTGAACTACGTTCCACCGACTCTCCTTCCAACTTCTCTTCAATCTACATCTGAAGAAATAACCGCAGCTGCTGGTCGAACGAAGAATGATCCATCTGTTGCTAGTACTGCTGCTGCTATTGCTGGAAGGATGCCCAAACAACCTGACAAACGCCGGGTACTGCCGCCAAGACAACAGCGAGGAGGGTCATACGCAGCAGAAACAGAGGCATTACACAATAAGCAGAAAAGTGTCAACCGTGTTGTGAACTCGACGAAATCTCCCAGCAGCAGCAACAACAACAGCGCGTTGGTATCATCGAGTCCGTCAGTGCCTCCAGCTGTTGCAGTTCCAGCAACTGCTTTGGTAGATGAAAATATTGAATGGTACGAGGACTTGATACTTGCATTAGAAGGTCCGGCATCGCACTGCATCGAAGCGTTGATGGTGGACGAGTTTGGTCCCCAAGTTTGGCAGGCTGTTGTGATTGATAAGCCGCCATGGGACGCACGCGGTGTGTGCGAGATGCTCTCAAAGCAGAGTTTGCTGCGCGACAATCCAATGTTGCGTTCATCGCGAGATTGCGTGTCAAACGTTCTATTGGCAATTAAAGCCGGCGACGAGCGCCAGCCAAAAACAGTGAGATCTGTGCTAGCGCTTTTGGCTGATGCATCACGTATATTTGATGCCTTGCGCCGCGCGACAAAGAATGCATCGCTCGACGATTCCAAAGCAGCTGAATTGGTGAAGATAAAAATTGACAGCCTGCGGGACAAAATGCTTGGCGGCATTAAAAGACCTACTAACGCCGAAGTGACAACGAACATTGCTATAGACATGGACAGCGTTGCAATGGACATGGACATGGAGTGATGTTGTTCTATCCTAAATGGTGTCTGTCGTACATATGTTTATACTGAATGATACATTTTACTACATAATAATAACTAATACGATGCTTTGAAATGTTAGCATCATCGCGAACTAAAATGGACAAAAGACAAAAATCATGTCAATCTGCTATTCGGGCGTCGTAGAGACTCACGTCATCTTCTGAATCTGATTCGCACAGTTCAACGAACTCTTCTACTCTCACCATGCCGCCTTTGACAGCAGCGGCTTCCTTCAAGATGTCGAGGACGGCTTGTCGGCAAACTAGTCCACCAGGCGCAGTGAAGTCGACTTGACATACTTCATCAGCTAGCACTTCAGGGGCGATCCCTTCAGAATCTTCCCCAACACCGGCATGTTCGCGGATGTTGTTGAATGCGGTGCGAGCCCATGCTGACCAATCTGCAGACTGCTGAAGTGTCGACCAATCAGTGAGCGCTGCAATAAATTCTGCCAATCCAATGTCACCACTACCATCTACATCCAGAGCGACAAACAATTCGCGCACTTCGTTGGTTGAAACATTGTAGCCGCGCTCAGATAATCCCCAAACAAGATCCGCTTCCCGCAAACGTCCTCTTTCCTCTCTGTCGAGGTCTGCGAACAATTCTCGCAAACCTTGCACTTCTTCGCGACGACCTTCGAGTTGAGCAGCGACAGATGTCAGCACGCGGCGTCGTAGAGCACCAGCGGTGGCAAACCGCTGTAAGCGAGCGACGACGGTACCGTCGAGGTTATTCTTTGCTAAAGTCGTAGTGTCATCATCAGCATCGCCATCTTTCCCCTTCCCCAATTTTTTCAAGTTACGAATCGGTGAGAGCCATGCACTTTGAAGCGCATCTTTCGCACTTGGCCGAGCGCTAGGGTCCTTCTGCAGCAACGCTTCAACGAGCTCGCGCGCTTCTGGCATATCATCCCACGGACTGCCAGTAAAGTTTGGATCAGAGCTTAAAATTGCCGAGAATACCTCAGATGCCATCCGCGTTGCGCCTTCGTTATCCACAAAAGGCAGCTTTCCAGTCAGCAGCTGGTACAACAAGACACCGCAGCTCCACAAATCAGCCGCGAGACCTGCACTTCTTTGCAATACTTCAGGTGCTACAAATGCCACCGTACCGCATTTTGTTTTATACGGTGCATCGCTAGGCTTCTGAAACTTGGACATGCCGAAATCAGACAACTTTAAAGGTGATGTCGGGTCGTCTTTGCGCAAGTACATGAAGTTCTCTGGCTTGACATCTCGAAACGCAATATGGTGCGCATGACACTGCGCTACTGATTGCAACACAGCTCTCGCAATCGCTATCGCTGCATCTTCGTTGAAAGTTCCTGATGCTAAGTCGGACCGTTCGTACAGAGCCCCACCTTCGCACAGCTCCAGCTGCAAGTGCACGCTTTCGTCGTCCTCGAAGACATCAAACAGCGTCACCACGTTCAGGGATCTTCCAAGCAGCAGCTGAATGTCAACCTCTCTCCTCAAGTTCCGCACTCGCCTCAGCTTCTGCGAGTATCCTTGCCCAGCTCTGAACCCAGACGGCATCTTAGGAACACTTTTGATAGCGAATTTGTGTTTCGTTATCTTCTCAATGCCAACCCGCACAACGCCTTGTCCACCTGCACCTATCACTGGTCCAAGCTCAAACGTCGATAGAAGATCTTTGCGATATCCGCAATCGAACTCAGCCTTGTCGCGTTCATCATCCTCTTTTCCTTCTTCTCCTTCGGATGACGACGAAGCAGCAGCTTCACTTGATGATAGCTTTCTCTGCCACCGTTCTTGCTGCTGTCGTTGCTGTCGTTCTTGCTGCCTCTTCTTACGTCGCTCTGTCGCTTGCCTCGCGGCCTGCTTGGCAGCCTCCTTGGCCGTGGACGACACGCGTCTTGGCACCGATGTGGACTTCTGTTCATCAGATGATGACAGCGCTCCACCATCATCACCATCCGATGACACAACACAACATCCTATTGAAATTGACGAACTTCTTCCTTTTCTTCTTCTTCTTCTTCGTTGTTCTCGTTGTCGTCCCTGACGCTCGTCGTCGTCGTTGTGGATAAGGCTGCTGCAGCGACGCGGGGCACGCCGTCGCCTCGACAACGACAACAACAATCTTACGCTGCTTACGCTCCTCACGAGCATTCTTATCTAACCGTTTTATTCTTCTTCCTTACCTCCCTCCCTCCCACACCAAATCACAACTTCACAGCTCTGTTGTCATTTTTGTACTGTAGTGAGTGTGTGGCATAGAGAACAGTGACAAGACAATCAGTCAACCAACAAACTGGCCACTGACCCATGTAACCCACCCACGGGAGACTTATTGTGTGTCGGTCGGTCGACTGATTGAGGATAGAGAAAGTGACACACATTCACTTTCTTACCGGTACTTACTTACTGGGGTGCTTGTTGTTGTTGTTGTTGTTGTTTGTTGTTCTTGTTTGTTTGTTGTTGTGGAAGTAAGTAAGCCGGCAGCAGAAGGTATACTAATAATGGCAGAGGTTGGTGATTCGAGTTACAAGGAGTCTCTTCCAAGCTTGTGCAGCGCTCGCGGATTCCAAGCTGCGAAGCGAGCGGAGTTGCCAGCGTTCATGCGGGAGTGGTTGAGTTGGCTGTCGTCGAAGCGGCTGCATAAGAAAGCAATCGTGACTGCTGGTAGCGGTGGCGGTGGTGGAGAAGGTGGAAGAACGAAAGGATATGATGCGGCTGGGTCAACTGGACCTCGACGTGGTGATCGCTGCGTGGCACACTTTGATTTGCGAAGTCCTGAGGGACATCCGTTGATGTCAAGCTTCGTGACGAACGATCCGCTGGTCTTCGACTCGTGCGAATCGAGCGACGGCAGTGCAGAGGGCGTGGCGAGGAGAGATGCAGCTGTAAGTGAAGGTCGACTGTGTTTAATGCCGTGCGTTGATGCTGCTGTGTTCGTAATGAATGAAGGTGAAGTGGCTGACTTTGAAGTGGTGGTTGACATAGTAATGAGCGAAGATGAATTGAGAAAAGGGACATCTGGCATGAGTATCGAGAGAAGGCACGATAAGCTTCTTATGCGTGTCGCCTTACTGCAAGTGGAGATGAAGGAGAAAGACGAAACTCCTGTTGCGCTCAAACATGACGAGCTGTTGAAAGCCACGAGCGAGATCAAACGAGACGTTGCTGGAATGAGTGACAGACATCGTATTTTAAAAGCTGATGCACTCAAACTGCGAGGAAACGAAGCTTTCAAGCTGCGAGGCTACGACGTGGCTGAACAATGGTACACGCTGGCTCTCAACGTGCTGCGCGATCGAGCGTTTCCCGAAGGTGGACCATACAACTTGCTCACAAATGCCATGGCAATTGAGGCGACTCTGCGCATGAACGTGTCACAAAGTCAAATGCGAAGAAAAAAGTTCAATCTTGCGCTCGAGTCGGCGGATGAGGCGCTCAAGACACTGGGGTGGACGGATACTAATGCTAATAACACCGGAGAGGAGGATTTCGATGATAATGACGATGAGGATGATGATGCAATCAATACAAGCAGCGAGGACAAAAAAGGTATGAACATTCAAATTGCTAAAGCTCTGTACCGCCGCGCTGTTGCTCTTGCAGCCGTTGGCAGGCCAGATGATGCGGAAGTTAGTCTCTGGTCTGCTCTGGATAAGGACCCGTCAAATACCGGCATCATGAGCGAGCTCGCGAAGGTTCGTGGCTTGTCCAAGGCTGATATTGAAGAAGAAGCTAGAAGTCGGCTAGAGGCTGCAAAAGAGGCAAAACTCGCGCGTCGAACTGCTGCTAAGATAGTGTCTGACTCAGCTGCCGATGCTGCGCGTAAAGCAGCTGCTGCAGCTGATGCCGCTGCTCATGCTGTGAAAGCTTCTCCAACAACGCGAGCATTCATGGCGATCTTGGATCACTGTGTCTTAATCGCCAAACACATTCAAACCGCCGCAATTGTGCTTCTGGCCAAAACAATTGCATTAATTGTTGCTTTTGCTGATTCGCTGGTGCCGGCTCTCTCTGACGAGGAAGAGAAGCTCGAGGCGTCAAAGCCAAAGATTGACACAACGACGTACTCTGTGGGTTCATAATAACGCTGTTTGTTTGATAAGGAAGGCAAGACTATAGACATCAAGATCGACATCGGTGACTCGATGTCGATGTCCATCCATCCATCCAGTCCGTCCGTCCGTCTGTCTGTCTGTCCTTGATGACGAGACACGTCGTCAAAACGATCTTCCTTCAGAGACACCAATTTATATATATAATAAAAGCAATTTTCTTAATATTAATTTAACGCAGTTGCCTCTGCTGCCTCCATCATTCCCCCGTCGTTGTCGTTGTTGGAACCTATTCACAGTGGCAGAGAGTGCTGTGGACTTTGATGGGCCTTACTTACTTACTGTTCATGCCTTGTTGTTGTCGTTGTTGTTGTTGTTGTTGTTGTTCATTCGTTATCAGCTTCACCTCCATCTTCTTCCATCTTGACAACATCGTTGTTGTTGTTGTTATTGTTGTCGTTGTTGGTATGATTGTGATCGTTATTATTATTATCATGTTTGTCTGCTGGTAACAAGAAGTAGAAGGCCGCTTCACCAATCTGCACGACAGCTTTACTCTTCAACGGACACGGCTCGTCGTCAGGCGTAACGCTCTTGCCGTTGATCGTCGCTCCGTTCTTCCCAAACACCTGCATCTCAAACCCAGCTTTTTCAAAATTGTACCGTATGACAGCATGGTGACGAGATATGTTCATTTGATTCCCCAAATTAATGTCAGCTTCGTGCTTGTTCGATTTGCGACCGAGAGACACCTCGTACTTCTGCAAGTAGCAATCTCGTCCGTCGGGGAAACTCAGCTTGGCAAAGCCAAACGCGTTCCCCACAGTCGGAACAACAGTCGTCATTATTACGGTATTATATCTCCTGTTTTGGTTCGTTTCGAAACAATAACACCACCACACCTTTCAAACTACTGCCAAACAAACACACACACACACACACACACCACCAACCACCACCACCACCAACAAAGAAGATTGTTGGTACTAACCGTACGTACGTTCAAGTTGTGGCACTCTCCTCCAAACGAAGCGAAGCAGCTCTCACCCACCGGTATTAGGGTTAGCGTTAGGGTTAGGGTTATGCACCACCGAACAATACAAAAAACAAACGGGAGACTCATTACGCCACCTACCTTACCTTACCTACCCTGTATATATATAATACATACATACCTGTGCTTTCAATCAAATGGGTAAGGCTTGCAAAGCGTTTTTATTAAGTGCTTGACAATGGGAGATGGAGAGAAGAGAGTGTGTGAGAGAGAGAGAGAGTAAGAGTATATGCGTGTGTGTGTGAGTAAAAGAATGAAGAGGATTGAAAGAAAAGGAATGGACTTGCTCTTTCAGTTAGTTACAGACAGTAGTTGCTTGTATGTAGCTTTTGTGGTCACACACGTACGCAACAAACACACACACACACACACTGCGTTACAATACAATACAACACAGTACAGTACGGTACAGTACGAAATATGATGATGCACGCGCGAGGAATACGTGTTTCCACCATGCCACTACTACTGCAGCAGCAGCTGCAGCAGCAGCGTCAACATTGCGTCAATCCTGGTACTAGTAGTAGTAGTAGGAGTGAAGCGGCGATGGAGTTGAGGACGACGAGACGAAGGCGACGAAGCGCCGCTGCCTTATCCGCTTCGCAGCAGGAACACCGTCGTCGACAAGGCCATTGCTGCTACCAAGAACGACCTGTTTTGGAAGTGGGTCGTGTTTGCTGTTGTTGTCGTCGTTTGGACGAGGCCATGATCACGAGCAGCAGCAGCAGCTGCAGCAGCATTATTAACAGGATGCCTCGTGGTGGTTGTGCGGTCCAAGGACGACGACGACATGTGAAATTGTGTGCAGTTGGTGATGAAGAAGGGCCGGGTACGAAGAATCGAAGAAGGCCTGACGCAGATGAAGGTATGTACAATGAGGTTACGTCTCGAGAATCTCCTTTGAAGGACAAAGGCGAACGAAGCTTGCGCGACGATGCCTTGTCGACGAAACTCCCAGATTCTTCTATGGACGTTGACGCCCTTAAAGACATCATCATGGCTGATGAGAACGTCGTATTAGATGCAAATGTGGCTTCTTCGGGGCCTTATAGCGGTGCGAGACGAGCACCACCCCGCGCAGATGAAGATACGTACAAAGCTGCATCATCTCAAGAGTCTCCTTTGAAGGACAAAGGTGAACGAAGTTTGCGTGACGACGCCTTGTTGACAAAACTCCCCAATTCTAATGCCGCGAACAAGAACAATAGTCGCACCAACGAGAATTCATGATAGATTCGATGCCGGGAATCGTGAAGATGTGTGTGTGTGTTCGTCCACCAACGTATAAAAATAATACGAAGATTTGAGTGTTACATGTGAATGCCCTCGGCCCTCCCTCAGTCGCTATTATCGACCAAAGCATCCCAACTTTCGCTTCAGAAGACCTCCCGCCCCGTCGCTTGTTTGTTGCTGTTGTTGTTTCGATAACAGCATGGCCTGTGATTGCTGCATTGTGTTGCCACGATTCATTTTGACGTCAAAAGATGCCGCAACTGGGCGGTGATCGCTACATTTGAGGCTTTTCACTGCCCAATATTTGCGCTGCAAAACGTCCACGTCAAGGGCATTGATAACCCATAGAATTCGATCAGTGTAGCTCGGTATTCTGGCTTTAGCGCTTGTATCGTAGATGTCCGTGCCCGGATCGAATTTGTACGTGGGCATGAACGTAATGTGGCCTTCGTTGAACTTGTCAAATACAGTTTTCTTTCTGCGTTCGCTCTGAAGCTGATCGTTCGATGCAAGTACTTCAGTCATTCCAGTCTTGAGCGCCATGTCAATGGCCTTTCTGTTGCCATCAATTCGATAATTCAAGTCGCCCATCCAAAACGTCACACAATGCCGGTAGCTCGCGTGCCCTCTTAACTTTTTGCTGCTTGGTGCGACGCGTTGTTGTTGTCGTGAGAAAGAGGAAGATATGGTAGCAGCATTCCCTTCTTTGTTCTTGCTGAATAATCCACGCTCGATACGGTGGTAGTCGTCATTGCGTTCCTTGATATTGTCTTGATGCGCAGCAAAATGCGACGATACGAATAATAGATCAATGCTGCTGCTGTTGCTGCTGCTTGCAGCACCATCATCACAATTGTCCCTCTCTCCGTTATTCTCTCGTATCCGCATGGCGCCGTCTCCGCCAGCTCCATCATTACCGTACGTGTCACTGTACGTGCAACGCACCCCAACGCCACCTTTGTTTCCGTACATGTTGCCAATGCCGGTACCTTCAACGTCGTGATGCACACTCGTAAAATGGTTCATCAACGTTCGTTTCACGTACACGTGCAGCTGTATCCCAACCAATGTCCGACTTGCCAACATAACGTACTTGTCTTGAAGCAATGGCTTTAAGCTCGCACTGTTAAACGAAGCGTGTCCTTCTTGAACGCCAAACGCATACACGTCGATATCTGAAGCTGCTCCGAGCCCATCTTCTTCAATCATAGCACGCATATCTGCGCTCTCTGGAACGCTTTTCTCGTTCATGTTCCACGTCACGCATTGCACTCGCAGCGACGACGTTCGTTTGCTAGCACCTGTTGTCGCTCCTGCTGCTCCTGGTAGGCCGCCACCACTCTTACCTCCTGATGACCTCCATCCACCCGATGACGATGACAGCGGCGACGATAAAGGCGTCAATCTTTCTTCTCCACCTCTACCGTTGTTGATGCCTTGAACGTAATGATCGCTCCTTGACGGTGTCAGCAGCGCTTGTCTCTCCTCCTCGCCACTCCTACGCGGACTTCCACCCAACTGCAGCTGACCACCCTTGGAGCCTCGTCTTGCGAACGCGCTACTCATTTTTGAGATCAACAAGCACGCAAGCAACACAAGTTTCACAAAGAAAGTAACACGCACACACACACACAGAGAGAGAGAGAGAGAATATACAGAGAGAAA
>Ga0099797_100781_pt1 | contig 19205 bp, 3 predicted proteins | sample Uncmet_Sort48C_1_FD_89871 | JGI IMG/M metagenome (GOLD analysis project Ga0099797, IMG submission 89871) | Marine eukaryotic communities from CALCOFI LINE 67, Pacific Ocean - C012_Sort48C_1 | ecosystem: Environmental > Aquatic > Marine > Oceanic | place: Pacific Ocean: Monterey Bay | collected...
AAAATGTGCTGGTAAAATTTTAGGCGAAGGTCTCTTGCTATTCTATCCCGACAATTTATCGCGTGTGAATATGTTCCTTCAATTATTGATACCATTGAACGAGGGTGAAAAGCTAAGTCCAGGGCAGGAAGTGTTGCTGTCTAGTTGTTTGGTTGCTTTTACTAGACGAAATACTGGCATAAATTCGAGTTCGATTGTTGGAAATGTAGAATACAATAGTTCAGTTACTTCGGCATTCGGGTGCCAACTTTTATTGCCAAAACCGTCTATTAAAATAAATTGCACAGTAATACGCCCTGATAAAAACAATGATGATGCTGATAGCTTCATTGGAAATAGCCGGATCGCTGAAAAACTAGCCAATAGAAGCACTAGCGACCAGCTCATTTTTACAGTAGAGAGAAAATTTATGGATTTATCTGAACATGGATTAAGAGGTAAAAACAAATCTGCGCGTTTATTGATGACAGTGTTCGTTGATATGATTCGAATGCTTACTAATCTACCGTACGACAAAATATCGGCTTTACTATCGCTAGACGCATTAAATAAATATAACTCCTTTGAAACTATATTGCAACGAGAAAGTGGTAGAGGTGTCAGAGTGCCTGAAGCACTCCTTTCGCGTATAATTGAAATCAATGGTAAAAATGTTTCGTGTAACACTGATAGTGAAAAGTTATCAACTATTACTAAATGCCCATCGTCTATTCAATGTAGAGTTTTGATCGAATCGTCAGCAACAAATGAAAATGGCAATGTGAATTTTAATAACACGATAGGTTTTTCAGATTGGGTAGATGTTCAAGATGCCAATGGCAAATGGTGGATTGGCCAAATTATTGGAGAGAAAATGGAGGCTGGTAGTAAACAATTACAGGTGAAATATACAGCGTTTTCACAGCCCCCCAATCTAGATCTACTAAATACCGATGCTAATACAAGTGTAAAAAGCACAGATATTCGTGTCACAGATAATGATGGTGAATCCAAAGCTGGCATAGAAAATGTAGACGCACAGAGTTCTGAAGAGACTGGTGTAAATAATCTTACACGAAGAAACACTGATGATCAGGCGTATGAATTTTGGTGGGAAATGTTGAACTATTCAGACGATACAGCCATGGAAAGTTGGATGCCATTTAGCGATGATATGGCAATTATTTTTGAAGAAGCATATTGCGATCAAGTCGATCACATGACTATAAATATTGATGGCGAGGACCATACAGTTGACTTTAGAGATATGCGACTAATTAATGAGGATACTGGGTATGATTGCGAAATAAGGCGCCGTGATGAGTATGCTGTATATGAACAAGATGTAAGTGCTACGGCTAATCTCCCTCCGTCTGATGAATGGATTTCTATTGAAGAACGCCGTTTTGCAGCGTGTCAAACAATGGTGAAAACAGTCAATGTCATTGAAAAACAGGGTGATTTTCGCGTAAAATATGAAAGTTTGCTACCGGGCTTACAAGCTCAACTTTTATTCCAAGCATCTAGATTTGTTCATACCAACGCTGCAGTAGACGCGCCAGTTGTATTACTGTTACGGTTTTGTAGACTTGTATTAGATGAATGTTTTGAATTAATTGAAAAAACCGAGAAAGGTGAAATCGCTAGTACTAAACTGCTTTACGAGCATCCTGTATTTCGATTACTACCACTGCTATTTACCTCGTTTTTTGCATACAAGAGGACGCCCTGGTTGGCGGAGTCTTTGTTAGCACCATCGATACGTCTGTTAGGTGCCCTAAACTCATTGCTGATAAAAAATGAACATATTTGCGATTCGGAACGGCGATATCGTGACTATGAACGTTCGTGTAACTTGTCGACGGGTATTCAAAACATTTCCAAACAAACTTTCGATAAAACGCGTTCACATAATGACTGTGACTTTTCACCAGATCGTACAACCTGTTCATTAAGTTTAATAGCAATGGAAAACCAGTTTCATTCTGCTATATTAACTAGTTCACTAGGCCCGATGATGAAAGACGTCCATTCTATAACTTTTAAAGTGGATAACGAAAGTCCTGGTCATTTATTTTTTGGAATTTGCACCCCACAATTCATTGGTAGCGCCTTGCCTCATTTAGGTGCAGCTAGTGGTGAATATCAAACCTCCTGGGCGTGGCTTGGGCATTCGCGGTCAAGATTATTTCCGGACGTGTTGCGCCCAAGCAGAAACTATGGAGTACAAATAAAAAAGGATGATCTAGTAACCATGACTTTAGATTTAAATGTAGGGACATTATCATACTCCATCAATAACATTTCATATGGTGTTGCCTACGGTCCTGGGAGTGAATATGGACACCCTCAAAAACTACAGGGTCCATTATACTTTGGTGTATCGCTGTGCCATACGGAACAAGTGACAATAGTTAAATGTTCCACTGCCAATGGATCAACCTTTGAAATACCGGGAATATTACAATTACAGAAAACAATCGGTAATATCTGTGGTCTTTTTGCTGCGAATTTAATCACTGGGCCACCGGTGAGTCGCGACGAAGAAGAATTGCAGCGATGGTTAGAAGATCCATTATTTGCATCGGGTGTCGAGGCAGTAACGCCGCTACGGGAAGATGAACGATTTGTAGACGAAGAATGTGCTGGGGATGAGAAAAATGATAGTGACACGAAAGCTGATGAATTCGCCAATATAGGTATATGGGCAGATGTGTTTGCTCGCGAATGTGGGGGTGGGCTCTCTGCTGGGGGATTAAGGCGCCAATTAAGTGCAACTCCGTATCAAGATGAAACACCACAGGCACCCTCAGTGTTAGACCCACTTTTAAAGTTCCTGCGCAATTTTTCCGATCCAACGACAGGCACATCAGAAACATTATTTAACATTTTAGAGCGCCATTCATTTTCATCTTTGTCTCCCATTGAAAAACAAATTAGAAAACGGCTAACAAAAGTTCCACATGTCGAAAGCGTATTTTTCGCCGCCATGATGAAACACAGTGGTAATGATACTTGGAAAGAGGCAAGTAACATGTTACAAGCGTTTGATCTCGGCATAGAAGGAGATAAGAACACACATGTCAAACCTTCGCCGCGGATGATGAAACTATGGGACAAACTTATACAAATGCGAAAATGGCTTCGTGGAGTAAAAAGTGCTTTTGCCAATATTGATTACACTGCAGAATCTTCTGTGTCTTTTCGTGGGGATAGTAAAGAAGGGAAAGGTAATGAAATTTCTAATATCAACCCATCTGATGAAACAAAGGGAGATCAGGATGATGAGCAAAAGAATGATGATGGTGATTATAATGATAATGATATCTCAAATGAAGAAGATGTGGTTGATAATGATGATTCTGATGCGTTCAAGCCATGGGAACACAAAACATTGCTAAGAAAACATGTACCAAAAACATTTGACGCATTATGCTCGCAAGTTATAAAACGGGCTAGATTCTTACTGTGTTTGAAGCAACATTTGCATTCAAGTAGTAACACCAGGCGTCGAGGCAAGTCATACAACATACCAGATGGAATAGGGGGGCAGGATGGTAGTGAATCTACCCTTTCTACAACAGGCAGTATCCAACCTTTGCTGTCGCACTATCGCGCACCCCAATCTAGAGGTAACTCTACCGATGAAGACGAAGCTAGTATTTTTGCTGGAACTTCAGCTGTATCGACATGTTTTGAGTATATTCAAGACGGTTTTAATGCACCCCCAAAACTTCTACATGATTTACTCAATCTACGGCGTGTTAGAGCTAGTCAGCGAATATTTGGGTTGCAAGCCACGTTAGAAGCTGTAAAAAGTGCAAATTTCATTTCCGTTAAAAACGATATTTTGTCATGGACACGACAAGGCTTTCGCGGATTTTCATCCGTTGAGTGGGATTTGGAAAGTTATGAATATTTCCATCGATACGCTGAAGACGATTATGTTACGGATTCAAACTACTACCGCTCATTACGGGCATCGGTAGATGCTAAAAAGGCACCTGGTAATAATAAATATTGTTTTTTAAAAGATTTAAGTGGTTGTGATTTAACTTTGTGTGCAGCAGTAAAAACTGCATCGTACGCCCTGTACCAAGAAACATCCAAATTAATGTTTCAGTTGTCAACATGTGGTCATGCTGGAAACACAATGTTAACACACACACTATTTTATTTGTGGTGTATTGATTTTGATGAAAATGATATTGGGTTTCTTCAAAATACAGACATAGCAAAAACATTGGAAACATTCTTTTCTTGTACAACTTTAAAATCATGCCAAGCATCATACGCCAAGGTAAAACAACTTGAAAGTATCGATGTTTCAAATAACAATTGCGATGATAAAACTGAAGAAGAGCGAGTACTTTCTATGGTCGATGATGCAAAGCGTTTAGAAACTATCGAGCAAGATTTTAAACGCATGAAGGATCAGAATTCAGCTTTATTCCTTGCAAATTCGAAACAGTTAGACTCACTTATTTTAAATAACATTGATTGCAATCAGTATGATTTTTCTAAAAGTAATTCAAACAGTACAAATTGTGGTGGCGATAAAGAGTTGATTAAGCCGGCGCATATTTTGTTTCGGTATATAACGATGGTGTCTAAATCACAAATGTATTCCATCGAAGAAAGGTGGGATGTTGGTGCAAGGTGTTTTAATTTATTGCTCGATCATGTAAAACGAAGTATAGAAATATTATACGACGAAACGACAAAAAGATCCTCCGATAGCACCACATCTCTTCTTGAGCAGTTATTGTTAAAAAATTTAGCATCTTTTTTATGTATGCATGATGTTCTACCATATATAGATAGTGTATCAAAAAGTCTTTTTTTGAGCATCTCTTTAAAATGTTTAAATTTGGCACCTGCGAGAATCAAAGTGCTTGTCCTTCAAATTTTGTCTAAAGTAGCAACCTATTACAATATGGTTAGTTTTAACACGGCATCAAATAATATTTATGGCTTAGATTTCATGGAGTATGTTATAAAATATATTGGGCGATCTGTTTCTGGAAATATATATGCTGATAAAAAAAATATCCTTCAGAATGATAGCAATTCACTAATAGCAGGCTATGGCACGGGGCGCCTTCTATCAATGGTAACTTCTGGTTATATAATGTTACTTCGTAAGTTAATTATGAATGAAGAATCAACGTGAGTATCTGCATTTAATCGCGTGTTAACTAAGCATGTGGAATCTTATGACTCGTCAGGTTTTGGTAAATTGATTAAAGATAGTAATAATGTCGAGAATACTTCATCAAAATTTATGCAATCTTTGGATTATTTGATGGAATTTGTGGCTTTGTTTTCTATTCTGGGTGGATACGTTGAATGTTTACATGTTGGGGCGAGTTGTTTAGTGAAAGGTGGTAGTACTGGAACATTGGTAAACTTCAACTCAGGCTCTTCTACAATCGATGTAACATTTGGAAAATCAGCTTCTATTATCCCACAAGCCGTATCGTTGGCTTCTGTGGTCGCACAAGATCCAATGAAAGTAAATTTAAATTTATTGAAGCCATGTGCTGAAAATATTTTACTACAAATTAAACGTGTCATGAGCATGCCAATTAGTAAAACTACACCGTTAGTAATTTGCAAGCGTGTTGCATCGCGCTGTTTATCATATGTTTTAACAAATTCTACCTTTATTAGTCATATAGGGCAAGATGATGCAATTATGCAACTGCTTATCGAAACATCGCGCAGTGTGTTAGATTTGCCTCGGTTTATGGATATAGAAGCGTTGGAATACTGCCAAACAAGTCTTAGTCAAATATGTGTTGAAAGCAATACGATGAAATGGATAGATTTAGCGCAGCATCTAGAGCAAAAATCAAAGCACGAGCAGGATAGGGAAAAGAATATCTTAGCAGCAAGAGAGCAGAAAGCACTTGGGTTTTTAGCTATTGGTGAAAGTGTATATGGTTGGACACTGGAACTTTGTATGCACGCTTTAAAAGTTAATCACGACGATGAGGGGCAGGCAGGGATGTGGCTACAAGGTCCACAAGCAGATGCATACTTGCGTTCGCAAATCGGTGGTTCTGATGGCGATGACACAGAGAGGTGGCAGACGGCGCGCCAGCTTGCAAATGACTTTGGTATGCCCCCGTTACTTTGTTGGCATGCATTGCGACTAAATGATGATAACCGTGAGGCCGCGGTAAATTGGTCGTACGACCCAAACGGAGGCCAAAGATACATGGCTCAGATTATCAGTGCTGATGAAATGGAGAAAAAAAACAAGACAAAAAATGTTCCTCCAAATCCAGAGGCAGTTGCGTTTTGTACCATGATGGGTTTTACGGAGGATGATGCCGTACTTGCATTGAACCAAGCCGGTATCACAGGTGCCGAATCCGCCATTAATTGGTTGATGGATACATCTGCTGAAGATAAAGATCGTCTTCGTGCAGTTCAATTAGCGGATGCAATTGCCAAGTCAGAAGGCGAAGCAGAAACTTCTGGGCAAACAGTTACAAACGAATTAGATGATAAATCTGCACTCGAAGAAATAGGACAGGCAGAAAATATTATGGACGTGTCATCAAACAATATAGATGCAAATAATGGGACTGTTAATAAAGCTGATAGAGACGAATGTTCAAATCGATCTTATTCCCCACAATATACATTCAAAGATTTAAAAGTTTATGAAAACGGACTTCTGGTGGCAGTGACTAATCGAATTAATGGGGTATCTAAAGAGGATGATCCGTTAGTATTGGGTATCATTAAATCTTCGACTTATAATGACGTGTTATTGCATTATGTAACAGAGGCTGGCTATCAAAAAACTAAAACGTTTCCAAAAAAGTGCATTCGAAACATAACGCATGTTTTTGGTGAAAAGGTTACGTCATGGAATTCATTTACTACTTATTTGTTTAAAATAGAATTTGCATTGTTTGTCCGGGGCTGTCGGCGTGCATTGTTAAAGGCTATGAGTGTAATGGGTACTTTGAATTCAAATTCATTGGTCCTGATTGACATTGCAAAAATGGTTGCTGCTTCAGAAAATGGGTTTGCAACGGCGCTGAAATCGGTAGATGCCGGTAATGATCCCATGCAAGTTATAGCACGTGTACTTCGAAATCGACTACAAGATAAAAATGAGAAGATTGCGTTAGAAATTGCTGATGAACTGGTAAAAGACTGTACCCGGCATGTACATGATACTACGAAATTAGGTGATTCAGATGAATTTAAAGAATATGAATCGTTGCACCCTTACTATGGTGAATGCAACTATACTGAAACGGTACAATATACAGGCGCAAAAGCATTGCGTGTATGTTTTGACCCTAAATGCAGCACTAGTCAAGATGCGTGCGATTTGGAGTTTTTGGTTGATAATGGCCAACGGCGTGTTGCCTTGCTTGCTGGTTCCTCAGAACGATGGAAAGCATTTGTCATCCATTCTGATACATTTCAATTTAGATTTAGATCACGACATAATAGAGATGATGTTAATACTGGCTATGGTTATAAATTTACCGTTTCGCCACTTCTAGGTCTGCAATGGAATAAAGAGTCACAAGTGTTGGTCGATCCCAGCTTGGAGTGGGCGTGCTGGATTTTAGACTTTTTAACTGCCGATAATGGCATTGAATGTTTGGATGTTCGTAAAGCTGTTCATAGATCTGATGTTTTCGAAGCATTAACACGATATTTACGTTCTCCTGGCGCCCCATTTAAATCAAGGGTAATAAAGATTTTGACACAATTGCTAAGAAACCCACAACTATTTGAAGGAGATATCCCAACGTTCACTCGTTTAAAAGGCATAAAAGATGCAGTTATGACACGATGCGATCAAGAGATTGGGAGTAGGCGGTTATTGCTTTCCTACGGCTTGCAACAACTGGTGGAGCTTGCGATGGTAGCACGAGACGCGGCTGGATTTTTTGGGGTCAAGGGTTTTTTAAAATCAGTTGCCAGAGATTCCGAAACAACAATGTTAAAAAAGGTCAAAGATAAATGGAAACCCGCTTCAGTTGAAATCGCTCTGGTATATTCAATTCGTTTAATGAAAGATTTGGAACGGAAGGAGCAGAAATTGAATGGAAAACGAATATACGACATGGCAGTTTTAAATGAGATGGAAATAATAAATATTGATGACATGAAAACAAAAAGAGAAAAGAAAAAACATGCACCACTCATTTTACTAAATCAATGTTTAGATCGCGTTATGGAATTTGTTGATTTATCCTCTGACGATCAACAAAGCATCGGCTCGACGTTGAATCGTTTAAGGCATTTAATTTTTTTAAAAGTAAAACTAAAGTTGATGACAGCAGCGTTGGAGCAATCTAGATGCAGGCATAACTCTAGGTTTCGTATACATTTAGATAGATACGAAGCGGCGCAAAGTCGCGAGCGTGGAACTGTTACACCGCACAATAGCAAATGTTGCTTTGTACAATCATTTAAGCAAATGTATCATACAATTGAGCGTGAAGTTTTGAGAGGTGCCGATCGCATGTTTGAAGTTGGGTGGAAAGGTGTAGCAAATGAGGCTGGGATTGATGCGGGTGGTCCATATCGGGAAGCATTGAATGAGGTGGCTAGGGACTGTAGTTCGGAGCATTTTGATTTGTTTATTCGTTGTAAAAATGGAGTTTTTGAACGTGGTTTGAACCGTGATCGTTTTGTGCCAAATCCTAAGTACACTTCGCCATTACACTTGCAGATGTTTGAATTTGCTGGTGTATGGATGGGTATATCATTTCGAACTCGGGCAAATTTGCCCTTCGTGCTCCCCTCTATTGTTTGGAAACCATTAGTTGGCAAAACCTTGACGCTGGATGATTTGGCATCAATTGATATTGAAGTTTCCATTACCATAGATCAAATTAAGACCCTTAATACAAAAGAGGAATTTGAAGCAGCATTTCCTGATTTATATTTTACTGGAAAATGTATTAATAAACTTGAATTGATTCCTGGAGGGGCGACCAAAAAGGTATCATTTGAGAGCCGTGGTAAATATGTTCAACTGCTAGAAGAATATCATTTAGGTTTGTATTCCCAACAAGTGAAAGCTATATGTCGTGGCTTCGGTACCATTGTTCCTTCACAGCTAATGCGTCTATTTACATGGGAAGAAGCCGATATACTGACATGTGGATCCCCTACTATCAATTTAATAGATTTGAAAAAGCATACTACATATTCGGGTTTTACTGGGCCTGACGATCCAACGATCAAAATCTTTTGGAAGGTATTAGAAAAGTTCACAAACGAACAACGATCCCATTTTATTGAATTTGCATGGGGGCGATCGCGTTTGCCACGCCCTGGCACATGGAATAAACCGTTAGGCCTCACCAGACTCGGCACGGATCCTACTCAGTTGCCTATTGCGCACACATGCTTCTTTAACATTGAATTGCCACCGTATGACGATTTTGAAAAAGCATTGAAATTGATTACTGTCGCTGTAGAATTTGGAACAGGAAGTATGATGTTAGGTTAGCGTGCGTATATTTAGAATATATATATATGTATAAATGTGAAATTTTCATCAACTAGACCTATATAATTAATTTTGCACCCCAAAGGTAATAAATTTACCCTAGGTGTAGGTCTAGTCGATGATGAAAATTTCGCATTCATACATATATAATTAATTCTTACTCATTTATTTAATAAAATTTTACTCCCTGTAAATATATGTACATTCTACGAGTAACAGTAAATATTTATTATTAATACAGGTATAAAATTTTATTTAAATTAAAATTGAGTGTGAGAATTATTATTATTATTATTTAATAAGTTATAACGTATTTAATTGGTGTTTTAAAATCTAAGTTTCATAATCATATAATATAAACATTTATTAATTATAATAATAAATATTAATAATATGCTTCTACAGCACACGTTACATATAGACTATGTTTAATCTTCGTTCTACCAAAGCAGAAGGGCTATTTCTAGGCTTAACTTTGACCTTTGGCCCTCTTGGTTTCCTGCCATACTTCTTTACCGCGTGCGATTTTGGAATCGTTGGCGATGTTGCAACTATAGGAGACAATGCTCTGTCACGAAATAATGCCAAAATACTATGTTGTCGCTTAATTTCTCTAGCCGTAGCATTTACATTCCAACGTTTGAAAAATTTCTTTTTGGTAAAATATTTGCAGCATTCACCAGGTGTGTAAATAGCAATATAATGCCATTGTGATATATATCGTTTTAAAACATTGCGTGTCAATAATTGCTGGAGTAGCATTTTTCGCTGGCGTTTAAACAAAACGTCCATCCTCCAAGTCGATAAACTAGACGATAAGATATTTTTACTAATTTTTGTGACTTCAACGATATTTTTCCACGCCTGAAACAAGACAACTTTTTGGTATCTTGTTTTTCGTGTGCCACAATGAGCTAGATAATCTTTCCACCCACTAAAATGTAATCTTTTTCTGATAAAGAGAGCATTTCTTCGCACATCTCGTAACGTTTTAAATACACGATATTTCAACCTCGTATTATGGATGAATCTCGCTGTATATAACTTCAACTGCATTTCACGGTAATATTTTTGTAATGTGCAAAATAATTTCCATTGTTCCATGCATTGAGTCAAAATACGAAATTGGGATTGGAACCGAGGAACTATTGGTGAGGTAATATCTTTTTGTATTAAAAATGCTTCAAAACACAGTCGAAGCATTCTATCGCGCTCGCCTCTTTCTTTCTTTGCATTTTTCTTTCTGGTGATGACAAAATATCTCCACTGCATCAGTATTTTGTACATTAAATTCTTTCTATAAGTTCGTATTGCTTTGTGCGATTGTACGGCCTCTTTAATTCTATTTCTTTTTGACCATAATAATTCCATTTCTTTCCGGTACTGTTTGATAAGTAGATCTTGGTTCACTTCTTTTTCAATCTTATTTTCTTCTTTTTTTACACTGTGGAAGTATTTAACTGCATCTTTCACATCTTTTCGAATCTGGCTACGTAACTTCATGGTGTCATCTTTTTGCATTGCAATTAACGGGTCATTGATATCTAATGCAAATGTTACATTTTTTCGTAAAGGATCAATATTAGAAGTTAACATTGAATAAAGCTTGTCATCTTGCAAACCACTTCGGTCATTGTGGAGAATAGTCTCGGTATAGTCTTGGATCGGCGATTGTAAATATTTCTTAGCCATAGTTGAATTATTATCATAATTCAAATTGCTATTAACAATCGTATTTTCATTAGCTAGTAAATGCTCATCTTCTTCAATTCGTCCTCTTAAATCTTCTATCTTCTTTTCTTCATCTTTAATATGTTTTTCATCTTCTGCGATTTTATCATCACACGCTTTAATTTGTGCCTCTATTTCCACTTGCTTCTTACGATCTTCTTCTGTTAAAATACCATGCAATCGCAAGCTTTCTTTTTCTTTCATTAAACGCTGCTCTTTTTCCTTCAACATCTCAATTTCGCGTAACTCATCTAAACGTTTAGCTTCTACTTCCTTTAATTTATTTTCGCTTTCAATTATATCATTTGTAGCTTGTAATGCTACCGCATCATGCCTTATTCTATTTTTCAATTGTTTCATTTTATTTTCTTCATCTTTAATATGTTTTTCATCTTCTGCGATTTTATCATCACACGCTTTAATTTGTGCCTCTATTTCCACTTGCTTCTTACGATCTTCTTCTGTTAAAATACCATGCAATCGCAAGCTTTCTTTTTCTTTCATTAAACGCTGCTCTTTTTCTTTCAACATCTCAATTTCGCGTAACTCATCTAACCGCCTAGCTTCTACCATAGCTAAGGTATTTACGGCTTCATGAAGATCATGTTTTTTTTCATGCAACATTGCATCGGCATGTTTAAGGATAGCGTTTTCTTGTTTCTGTTCGTCACCATCGTTTAAATCGTGGTCAATTTGTCCGAAAATATCTGAAATTAGTGTATTCTGTGCAGAGTTATGCTGTCCTGCTTTAACAGGTGCTCTAGGGTCATGCGATACTTTAGGTTGGGCATCAATAGTCTTAAGTTGTGCTGGTGGGGGGTACTTGCTCAATGGTACATGCTTCATTATCTTATTCAAAACATTCTGGTTATTCTCCTTTTCTTGGGTAAGGTAAGATGCTTCCTCGCTTAGAGAGGATAATGTTTCTTCATATAAAGCGATGCTGCTTTTAACTTCTTTCAAGCGTGACAATAAATTTGCTTCTTCACCTCTTACATGCATACTGTACGATCGATTGGATCTAAGTTTTTTTAATACTCGTTCTATTTCATTTTTTTCGTGTTCGTATCTGTCTAAATCGATTTTTAAATCCCGCTGACGATTATTTATTCTACTCAATTCATCAGTTAATATCTTAATTTCAGAATCAAGTGACTTCGCTTGCTCCACATACAATTTTTCTCTCTCATCTATTTCTTCTGCTACTGCCTTTTTAACAGTCCATCGGTGTTTCCACATTAAGAAGGGTCTCAATATACTTAATTTATACTTTCGCTCACACAGTTGCATCCCAAGCCTCTCTTTGAGCTCTTTCCCCCTGATATGTGCTTTGAAGGAATATAATACGAATCTCTTCCGTAGCTTTGGTATTAGACCTTTCAACAAATGTAGTTTAAAAGCAGTTCCTTCCCAATATCTATCGACTTTGGACCGCGTCCGAGTTTTTACTACATTTTTACTAATGTTTCTGGTATGAGATATGTATTCAATTGCACTTCTCCATCCATTTTGTCTTCGCCTTAAGCGTTGCTGCTTCTCATACTCTTTTCCCAATTTTTTTATTCTGCTCCATAGTTTTCGTACATTTTTAATACTGTTCCTATTGGCTACCACTTTGTTTGCAGAATGTACACTAATCCAATGATCTTTTAAAGCATGCCTTGAATGTGCATCGTGTTTTCTAAAATGCAAAGTAATCATCTCTACGTTGTGGTGTGAATTCTTACCTATTGTATTTCCTTGGTGTATGCGTTTTGATGTAGGATCTAAAGTATACTGTACGCCAGCATTGGGTATTGAAACCATTGTATTGCATTCTGATAAATTAGTTGGTAATTTATGTGCATGGCGATCTTTAAAGTTTTTCAACTCCCGTTTTAACTCAGCAGCAGACTTGCTTTTGCATATATCACTAGCTCTAACATCGATTGTCTCACAATTTTTGGACTGTGGTTTCTCAGTATCGATAGCCTCAGGAACATTAATAGTATTTTGATTGTGTTTATTAAAAGTACTACTGCCATAAGTGTTGGTATTTCGATAGGATTTTCGAATTGCATCATCACCGTATTCATTGTGGTGCCTATTGATTGAATTTCTATCATGTTTCCCGTGCATTCTTCTAGGCGATTGTATGCCATAGGAAGAGGATGGTGCAGGGTACAGTTCATCGCCATCTTTATATTCAGTTGATTTATGATTTGCAAAGCGCCTTGCATGATGTGCTTCCCATGCAATAAAATCTCGTTTACGACTTGATTGATTCCATCGTAGTGATTTTGTAGATGCAAGATACGGTGGTGGTATATTCTCTCCACCGCCATTAATTGGATTATTCCTACTGCGCTTGGTAACCTTTGGTAACCGCTTGTATGTTCGTAGATTATTCATAAATTTTTGTCTTTGTAAAGCCATTGAATCCTCAAAACCATAATGCGTAATTGGATTATTTCGTTTCAAGGTTTTTTTATTTTTAGCTTTCTGCGGTTGCACAATGCTCTTTTTGTTGCCGTATTGATGCAAATCGTTGTTGCCATAACGATCGATATTATTGGTGGTGTTAATACTACTTTTATCTACTTTCCGTTCTATTATCGTCTTCCGCATTCGCCTTTCGTTTCCTTGGTTAATCAAAAGTTGTATATATTCATTTTGGTTGTTATTTTTCTTATTATTTGGAATATGTCCCATACTAGCGTTGTAAAATTTAGTGGAGTGATTGTGGTTATGTAGGTTACTATTATTTACATTTGATGATGTTGATGTTGCGTTGGTATAGTGTTTTTTACTTCGTTTTGCTCCAACTGGCGTTGCTAGTGCTAATTCACCTGCAGTCATAGGAGGTGTATTAGATCGATGGTTTTGACCCTTTTTATTGACAGGGAAGGATACACTATTATTCATTTCGACTGGATTTATGCTTTCATGCTCAATTGATCCGATATCTTTTGATACATTTTCCTGCTGTGTGACTTTATTTCTAGACTTCAGTTTTGTTTTATTTGTTGTTATTGAAGTGACAATAGGTGGCGGAGACACGGATGATAATCTTTCACCATAATGGTAAGTCTTATTAGGCGTCTGTACATCATTCTTCCTTAAATTACGTTTACTTCTATTATTGTTCCTATTGCTATTACTCAAGTGGGGCTTGGACGATTGAAAACTGGCTTTCTTTTTTCTAATACTTCTCTTCGTTACTAATGCATTATTGGAGGTGCTTTCTTTACGAAGTAGTTTTTTCTTTTTAATTTCCTTGACTTCTTCCTTAAAATATTTTCCACCTAATCCATTTTGTTCCTCATCACTATTCTCAAAAACAGCATCATGCGATTTATTCAAAGCATTTATTGCATTATCAGTATTTATCCGTAAGTCATCTAATATTTCATCCTCAGTTTTAACTTTTTGTTGTATTATACCTATATTTGCCATGGCTCCCCGCCGTTGTTTAACCATATGTATATTATTCATATTTTCATGAACTGTCTCATGCCTTTTTCTAGTTAAAAGTGAAGTCCCATCTGAATATAAGTTATCGTGCACGGCATTCCGTCTTCTTCCTACAACCCCTTTCTTCCTTTTGTTCTTTTTCATATCGGTGGCGGTTAAATGAAGCTTGCCGTTGCGCTTAAATCGTACATGTAACTTAAGGAATGAGAGTTGCCGTGTAGTAGTATATGATCTAATAACGAAATTGATGTTATTATTAATTTTTTAATAATAATAATAAATAGAGCGGTGGTGTGTGTAGTAGGATTATTATTATTATTATATAATAATATTGATGATGATGAAATAAATAATAATAATATACTGTAATATAATTATAATAATATTATTTATTATTGTATTTATTATATTATTATTATTATTATTTATTATTTATTATTATTATAGCAATTATAATGGATGGGTTTCAACAATGATGATTGATGCACGCATTCTTACCGCGGCGGTATACCATATATTATTACATATATTATTACATATATTATATATATTCACTACAGCTATGTATAGCTAGCAACTAGCAGGCCTTAGCAGGGCAGAGAACTGGAATAGTAAATAGTACGTAGGACATCATAGGGTATTCTTATTTGTAATTATTATTATTATTATAATTATTTAACAACGTCTCGCTTGAAGTGGTGAAGGTGGTTATTTTTTAAAGAAGAGAAGGGCAAGGAACATCGATAAATAATATATAAATGAAACACGTTATTATATTATAAAATATATAATACTACATGTAGTATACGTACGTAGTTACAGTATTATATTATATATTAATAGTAATGTAGAAGAATTGTAAAATTATATTATACTGTTTTATAATGATATACAGTTATTATATACAGTACACTACCTACTATTATATATTATTAATATTATTATTTTAACACACATATATACTATTATATACCACTATTATATAGATAATACATTATTATATACTACAACCAAACAACACAACCAACAACAAAACACACGGCTCTGGAGCATCCATACTACGTGCATCAATAAGACGGCCAATCGCAACGCCATCTTACTACGTATACAAAAATTTACACACACACACGTACGAATACACAATGGCCATAAATACACCATCGTTCGCCGTTACCATTAATAATAATAGTAGTAATAATAACGGTATCACTAGGTTTGCCACTTTACTTCCAGAACAATCTGATGAATTTTTGGCAGTGGATTATAAGTTACAATTAGCATTAAATACGACATTGATCGATGGGTTAAAAATATGGACACTTGCTAATCCTAACTTATCGGTAAAATTTGATAAGAAAACAGACGGTTTATTAGTATTAGATAGTTGGGTGCCTACTTCTGTTTTAAAAGGTGAAAATTCACTCGAGTCAATATGCGAACGTGGTTTTGCTTTTCAAAACGAAAAATATGGGTACCCATTTAATGTAGGTTCATTTAAAACGGATGCCATTGACAATAGAAATTCTACATACATAACTTGCGTTTTATGTTCTGTAGCTGTCGGTGCAAGTTTAGTAGCTAGTAGTTTGGATGAAGCAAAACAAATATTAAAATCACGACTATTTCCAATAGAATGTGACAGTTTATACATTGAAAATGAGCAAAATGATGTGTATACGAATATCTATCGCATGTTTGATTCATCTCAAGTTTTGCCACGTTATATTGTGCGATTTTCATCTAGTTCGTTCATTAACCAACGAAGTTTACGCCAAGATCGGTCTCCTAGTTTAAAAGAAGGAAAACATTTTGTTCCGTATGGCACCAACCCAATAATTGATCCTATACTTCAAGATACGATCAAAAATCAAATTGGGCGTATTGATGAACTGTTGAGAAAACCGGAGGATGAAAAAGTAGAAGATTTAATTTACAACATTGCTGAAGATTCTGTCATTCATTTAGAGAAAATAGCGCAAGAAAAAATGGATATTTTAATATCAGAGCAAATGACTATACGTTCACAACTAGATCGATTAGAGGAATATGAAAATTATATCAGTGAACAATTCAGTGATTTGACTCCAATTCAATTTCTTGGTGCATGTAATGGTGTTAATGCTATATTATCAACGCCTGCAAACTTTGCAAGAACAGTACCTCCATCATTAGACACTGTTGTTGCGGATATAGTCCTGGAAGGTCAAATCAAAGTAATAGATCAGTTTAATGCAGCTGGCCCGGGTGGCGGAAATGGTATTTTAAATGCAGTAAGGTCTACTAACAATTGCCACGGCTTATTCAACATGGACAATTACCACAAATTGCCGAAAAATAGTAACGGTAGTGCAAGTTATAGATATGACACAAACATTCAACAAAGTTCATTTTTCCGTGGCGTTATATTTGATGAAAATCTTCAAAAATTAGAAAGTTTTTATCGAGAAGATCCATCTGCAACTATTAAGTTGCCGCCCCGGTCAGCGCGTCACATTTACACAATCAAGCAACAGATTGAGCGTGAAAGATTTAACATCCCTAGCGATCTTGGTGACGATGTTCCAAAAGAGTTTGTCCCGCCAAGTAATCAAAGCCAAAATGGCGAAAGCGAATACAATGTTGATAGCAATATAAATATGGATAAGCAGAACGACAACAAGGATGTGGAGCCTGTGGCGCGGCCAACTGACCAATCTTTATTCCAAGAAAAATTAGACCATTATGAAATAACGCCTAAAGCATTAGATACATACCAAATTAAAGATCATTTACATCAGCATAGTAACAAATCTGCAGGGTTGGCAATTATTGATATTTTATGGGCAAACAATATGAAAGGTGACGAAATTTGTGTTGAAGATGAAGAGGATGACAATGACGAGGCCAAGGAAATGGAAGCAAAATCGCACACATCAGCTGATATCAGCGATGTCGCATCGAAAAAATCACCTCAAGCATCTCAATTATTACCGGAAGCAGCACGTGTGTTAAAACCGTATGAAACAAGTGCAATTTACCGACGTTGCCAAATTGTTGCTAAAAGATTTAAGCGCTTTAGATTATCTGTTGAAAGCCGTCGAAGACGACGAAGACATCAAGCTAGAGATCCGGGACAGTTGCCCCGTGAACAGGTTTTCTTACGAAGTGAAATTTTGCCAGATGATCAACACGAAGATCTCTTCTGGTCTATACCAACAGTTGGTGATGATTTATACCCAAGTATTAAATACGTTGGGCGTGTTTACGGTGGTAGGCAACATATAGTTAATGTTCATGCGCTATTCCGTGATGCAGATTGTCAAGCTAGCTTAATTATTTGTCGTTCTGGGGATTACGTTTTTGGTGCATATGCATCCAGTGTGATGCCAGATGATGGCACCTATAATGGTGATAGCACATCTTTTATTTTTTCAGTAACTCATGGATTGAAAATTCCATACCATGGCCGAATTGTTCCTGAAGGTTGGAGTAAACCACATGATAACTTTAGCTACGGCAGCGATGCTATTCGTGGGGAAGAAGATCTTATACAGTATGGGACTGGCGATCTGATCATCTCGGACAATATGCAGTATTGCACATCTGCATTGGAAAATTCGTATGGATTTGCTTTGCCACAAGATGTCCAACAAACATTTTTAGCAGGACAATCCCCGTTTGTAATTGACACACTTGAAGTATATAGAGTTGGTAGACAATACGAGGATGCTACGATTCTTGAATTTGAAAGTCCTGTCAAGCGTAGAAACAGTATGCTGCGGGCGACTCATTTTGGGGGTGATGATATTGACGAAGATATTGCTGAACAATCACTAAGTAGTGATGACAGCTATACCATTACAAACACGCGCACAGACACCACAAGTACAGGCAGTAAAAAAAGCGGAAATAAGAGAAACAGTATAATGAATGCCAGACTGAGTGTTGTAAATACAGATGAAACAGAGTCATTCCAATCTATGGAAGATAATGAAGAGTTGGAGGAAAATACATTTGTTTCGCCACCTCCACCCCCACAAATTGCTACTAACGATAATGTTGATAAAAACCTTCTACCACCACCACCATCAGATAATGTTGCTGCATTACCCCCGCCTCGATTTAGTACAAGCAATTTTAAAGTAGAACCACCTCCTTTTGATCATACGGAGCAAAATTTAGGCCCTCCACCACTTTCGTTTGAAGCGCCGCCACCGCCGCCTCCTGATGTGGCGTATGGTTGAAGGTCAACAATTTGTACCTAACTTATATTTACTCGTATTTGTAAATATATATATATAATTAATTCTTACTCATTTATTTAATAAAATTTTACTCCCTGTAAATAATACTATATATATATAAAAAGTAATATTCATTCTCTCATTCCTTCCATCACACTTTCTCCCGCGAAGTCTAGTATTCGTAGCTGGTGATTTCATCATCATCACCATCTGATTGTTGGTTTATTCTTCTTTCATTCCTTTTCATTCGTAATGCTATTGAATCTTCTTCGTCGTCCATTAGTATGCTATCACTTTTCCTTTCATTTTTTTTCTTT
>Ga0099797_100782_pt1 | contig 19200 bp, 16 predicted proteins | sample Uncmet_Sort48C_1_FD_89871 | JGI IMG/M metagenome (GOLD analysis project Ga0099797, IMG submission 89871) | Marine eukaryotic communities from CALCOFI LINE 67, Pacific Ocean - C012_Sort48C_1 | ecosystem: Environmental > Aquatic > Marine > Oceanic | place: Pacific Ocean: Monterey Bay | collected...
AGAGTTGGCATTTAGAAACCTGGGAAAAGGCAAAGCCGGCGGCGGAGGGGGCGGACAGGCCAAAGGAGGCGGAAAGGGCAAAGGCGCCAATACCTACGGCGGCAAAATCACTGCCACGACGTGGAACGCCGCTGCAGGTGATCCGAAGTTCAAACGTACAGTGAATGACAAGGATTTTATGGCGACGCATGGACAGCACCAAGATTTTCTCTTGATCCAGGAAGACGGACAAGTCCCGGCAGAAGCTGCGAAATATGGGTTTCAGATTGTCAAGGGTCCCGCGGGCACCGCGATCGCCTACAACCCGGCTCGTTTCGAGCCACTCGACCACAAAAAATACAAATACGATCGTGCAATAAAGCTGCCCTCAGATTCAGGCACGGGAACTCAGCGAGCAATGAGTCAGCTGTTCCGAGATCGCAAGGATCAAACCCTGGTCGCGGTGGTCAACGTGCACCCTGGGCACGACTTCACTACTGCCGGAAAACAAGCGGTGAAGAAGGCTGTAAAGAACTTTCAGGCGCAGTTCTTTGACGGAGCCTCCAAGGCCGACCTCGTGCTCACGGGCGGTGATTTCAACGAGGCGACGGACTTAGTTGGAGGCGGTACGGTTGGCGCTGGTTGCAACACGCACACGGTGACCATGTGTTATAAGGTACAAGGGACAAAATGCCTTGGCAGGAAGAACGATAAGATCGGCATGCACCTGGTGAAGCACGGCCGCGTGGCGCAGATTGACGTCGGAGGTGGAAGCGCTTTGGTTGGGAAGAAGGCCGTTCTCCGTGGAACCCAGGGTGCGCCCTACTTCGGCAGCGACCACGCGGCCGTGCAACTTACCGTTCATAAATTCGGGGTCAAAAAAGCTCCTGGTACGTTCCTCCAAATGTCGTTCCTCCAGAGGTCGTTCCTCGAAATGTCGCCGGCATATGAAGTCATCTCGGATGACGAGCTCGAACGAGAGATGGCTGGTCCAGTGCCGACACGCGACTCCTCCAATGAGTATGAAGGCCGCACAGAAGAGGAGTGGCTCCAGGAAGCCGATGAAGAAGAAGTGGATCCGGGCGATTACCAAGATTACTACGGCGGAGATGACGACAAGTACGACGGCGAGTACAACGCAGTCGAGTACGACAGCGGCGATTGGAAGGATTGGGAAGCCGCCGCTGAAGAAGAAGAGTGGGGCGCCGAAGTAGAGTTGAACGCTGATTGGGGGACCGACGCAAATGAGGGGGACACTGCTGCTTCGTCGACGACCCAAGAAGCGTCGGGCGCCGATGGGTGGAACTCCCACGAAGCGTCGGGCGCCAATTGGTGGACCAACGGAGAAGACGGGGACGCCGGTTGGTGGACCGACGGAGAAGGTGGGGACGCCAATTGGTGGAAGGAAGACGCGTCGGGCGCCCATGAATGGCAGGAAGACGCGTTGGGCGCCAATGCCTGGAGCCAAGATGATTCGGACACCTATGAGTGGACCGAGGCAGAACTCCAGGAGCTTCGCATGGCCGTGGCTAAGGCACACGACCTGTCAGTAGACGACCTGCAGGCTATCCCTATCCATGATTTGCTCGATATGCTGCCTCAAGGAGAAGAGAGCTGGTAATCGGTACGGCGTGAGTCGGAGACGTACCGTAGTAGATTCAGAGGCGAAGTATGCGTGGTGCATGCAGAGGTGTTAACATGTATCCTTTCACGCAAATAGATTGTATCAATATAATTATTATAATATTTTTTCATACTAGCATGAAAAGATTTCTTCATATTATGCGAAAGGACACAAAATATTATATAATTTTTGTTATAATTTCACTCGTAGTATGTATACATTGTTTTTATCAGTCCAAATCTGGATTCGAGCCCCGTATACATCGAAAACATCTTGCAAAAAAACATAGGTTGCTTCAATTTTCCCGAACAGTTCACAAAATTTCAACATCTCACAAAAAGAGTTCAGATATTCCGTTCTCTTAAGATTTGTTTGCATTGGCATATGGTCGTTTTTTTTCGCAATGCGTTTTCGGAATTTCGCTAGCCTTAATTTGCAATCAAAAAAATGCTCAAAGTCACGGTGAAAGCACGCTTTTCATGATATTCACACTTTCCAAAAGAGGAAGATTTTTCTATTGTTCATTTTCACACATCCCCAAGGTTCAATCCAATTTTCGCATTACCCAAAAAGAGATTACGACGACAAAAGAAAGCATCAACAACGTGATTTGTTTTACGTCGAAAAGATGGCGGCAGTAGCCGCAGCGCAGCCCTCATTCATCGCCGATAGCATTTATGATTTTCTCTTGTTACATTAATAGTATCACAAACCGTACATGACATGTCGTAGAGGCGCCGCCTCATTACAAAAAACAAAAATTACAAATAGAATTAACAGTAGCTATAGTTTTCGCGGATTCTGTTATTATAATACACAAATCAAAGAAGCAATCATGTTCAACCGCACGAGCGAACGTGTGACGAGCGACCAGTTTTTGAGCACGTTATTGTCAATCGCAATCGGTAGCAAGCGCGAAGAAAGAGGCACAGAAATAGAAGGATGGTGTCACTACAAAACGTGCGAAATTGCGACGTAAAGTCACGCTATCGAAAAAGTTAATATCCGACTGAGTTGTGTAGAATAACATTTTTTTTTGGGCCTTAGATAGATTATTGATAGTAGTCAATCCGTTTCGCCCGCGGATTTCCGCATAAGTATGAATATGAAAGTAGTAAGCATTAGAAAAAGTAGACTATGATAGTTAAAAAAAAAATTGTTATGATAGTTGTCTATTATTTTCTCAGGAAAGATCGGTTGCCGCTTGAGCTTGATCTAATGATATGATTATTGTCGGAGTCTAGTTAACAACTTATTTTTCCGCAGAGGCGAAATTAGCGATCGGTTGGATTAACTCGGGTGTTGGATTTAACTCTTTTTCATAATCAATCAAGTTCCGAATAGATTCTAGTCCAGTTTTCTTCCTGATTGAAAAAAGTAAAATCAAAATCATGTTCCGTTCGCACTGTACAATATACGTAATATTGAGTGTTGTTGTTATCCGGGAAACTATGCGCCAAAATGTTTTACCCTAGGCAATTTTTCCTTTGTGGCACATGGCATGATGTTTGATTTAGTTCAAATTTTGTTTTGTGATTGCCAGTATTGCTGGCTTAGGCAGAGATGCAAATTATTCTAGGGTTTCCGTTGAGAAATTGAGGTGCATGTTTTCAAAGGATATCAGAGATGTTGTGTATGTTGTTATTGTTGTGAAGGAACGACCCAACGTGCTGGAGAATTAAAATGTGTGACGGGGGAAATTTTTTTTTGATTTCCTGTCCGAAAGAAGTGATGTTTTCCATATTGCATCATTGTGCTCAGCAGGGACCCTACATACGCATGCATTCAGCTGGCACCTCCAAATGCCAAAAGGATTTTTACTTCTAGAACGAACAAAGCGAAAGGGACTAGGACGCCCTTTTGTGGGCGTCCACTCTCAACAGGTCAAACTGTGGGAAAAGAATTGCACGTCGACGGTGTCGATGAACATGTATGTATTTTACAATATGTTCCTTCTGTCCCGATAGGGTCCGGATCAATATTTACGCCAACGCGGCTTGGGAACGTGTAACCTCTGTATCTTCCAAGGAGGTCCGTTTTCAGAAGTGTTTCAATCCGTTTTTCCGATGCAAAAAAAGTTTAAGCGATTCTAGCAAAAATTCAGCCTGATTTTTTTGTATAGATTTTTTTGACAAACGATTGATTTTGACAAACGATTGATATTCTCGATAATATTGAAAATCCAGCCAACAAAACACAATGGGACCCCAAATCCAGTCGTTACTCTGGATTTTGTCGTTGTCCCCCGCCCTGCGTTTGCTTGTTTCCGCCGAAACTTGCTATGATCGCGACGAGACTACTGTTCAAAATCATGATGGTATCCCCTCCGTTTATTTTATTGGCGTGTTTGAAAATTCGGAGGGGGTTGAACACACCTTGGATGGGCAATCGAAACTGAAGATCGGGGCGAAATGCATTCCTGAACCGGAGCTGTACAGGGAGGATGGGGCCGATGTTGTCAGCAGCGCATCTTCCTTGCAGGTGGGGAATCGAGTGTGGAGCGGAGCTCGAGTGTCGAGAGGAGAAGAAGCGCCACGCACGTTGGCTCTGGTTCTCCCCGGTGCGGTGATGGAACAGGTGTGGTGGAGACCGGTTGGCACAGTGGCGACGATGAAGCCGTATTCCCGCGATGAAATTGGGACGGGCCCCTTTGAAGGGCGCATCCTGTCTACTCGCCAAGACGATCTTCCCATCCTCCAAAAGCAACAAAACGGAAACTACCCTTCACAAAAAAATACGGTGGATTACTTTTGTTTTCGGCCGTGGGAGCAAGTCGATTCATGGGGACACTCGCAGATGATGTTCGGGTATGGCGGCAGTACGCCGCAGGGCGGTCGTCGTTGGCGTTGTCCGTTTCCACCAGCCGTTGATAATAACTCCGAACTCAGTTTAAATGTTCCGGCAGATATGTTGGAATTTTTTCGCCTCGCTCTGGTTCGCTCCCAACGAGTTTTACAAAGAGACTGGCGCGAAACATCGAATGGCCAGCTGGAGCAGTGGAAAAAACTCAGCTCAATTGACGCAAAAGTCGAGCATGCCGGGGAATTTTTCGACGGAATCGTAGACGTGAAGTTCTTCGCCGACAACGCCGGTGTCCAAGACAATGACGAGTTCTTAGGGGAACATCATAATAACCTCAACTATAAGCGGATTGATATGTTTCGATACAAGTTGGACCGGAAAGAGCTAAAACGCGGGGCCATGGGGTCTGTTTATGGAGCCACCCGTTGTTTACAAATAACTCTTGACCCGCAGGATGACCGACAGACGACGCCCCTTCCACCCCAACGTATCGTTCTCAAGTTCGCACTGCACCAAGCGAAAGCTGGAACGGTCGAGGAGGATTTTGCTCTTCTGAAACGCATCGTGTATGAAAAAGCACAAAGCTATAGCGGGTTTGCGTTTCTCCCGGGCGTGGCGAGTTTGAGCACACCGGCCGTGGGGGGTTTTTCCTCCTCCGGGAATGACAAGATCATGCCCATGCGGTACATTGCCGGGCGCGACATGGAATACCAGCTAGATCCAGCCCGGGTTTGGTCCGAGCATTCAAAGTACATATGGCGACCACTGCATTATGACGATAATTCCGGCTCCCGGGTGAACACAGCTACGGAGTCTCTACAACACGAAGAGTCTGAACTATTGCTGCCGGTCTCCGAGTCGTATCGGGAGGCAGTTTTGGCGGACGCGGTTGTGATTCTTTATGGCCCGCAAGGTGACGGGTATGACGATGCCTCACAACGGAAGAGAATACTGGAGCACGGGGATCTACATCCGGGGAATATCATGGTGGAGGAGCACCAGCACGCCAGCCCCAAGGCTCCCGCAAGTACCTTTGTGATTGATTGGGACCAGGGTCGTATGGGGATGTTCAGTCCCGTTTTATCCATGTTTGTCACGGAATTCGATTGGGAGACAGCGGGTCGCCTGTACGGGATCGTACCGGGGACTCTCGCCCCGGCTCTGGGGGCTGTGGCGGGTGCTCTCGACGGAAGCCGATTCAGGCAAAGAGTTTCCATTCCTGCGGTCCCCCCCCACCATAAATACGCACGCATGATCCGGGCCGAGTTCATCGTTTTGTATCGATTGTTAATGGCGGGAAAGATTCCAGAGTATGCCGAGATCCACGCTCTATTTGAGTTAGGGAGGCAAAGGCAAGCCAGCAGAACGCGTTAGTTTTCCCTTCTGTGTTGGTGTTGATAAATTCGTCGTTCATCGTTATTATTGCAGGGTTGCGTATCGTTTTGTATCTATCCATGTGATGCAATACAGATTGTGAGCAACGCCGAAGTCAAAAGTAGTTCCTGTCAGTCCGTTGTCTGAAGTTTTTTTCGCCCTCACCACCACCTCTTCCTTTCACTACCTGATTTTGATTTTCCGGGGTCTATGCTGCTTACCCCACAGCGCACATTCAATTCAATTCAATACACGTACTAACTATCAAATTGAGCTATGTGGCGCTATACGTTTTACGTAGATTTTCCAAATTTCCGTGTACTCAACAATAGTATGAATTATGCGAAAAGAATGATATGAACTTTTACGTTTTGCGAGGCTATTTTCCACAAAAATGATTGATCATCATTTTTCCAGTCGTGTAAATTTTGATGCTATAGCTAGAATTTTCATTGAAAATTTAATCTTAATTAATTCTCCAAACCTAACCAGCCTAGAATTAAAGTCCATTAACGGCCGCACGCCGACCACAGACTCTCAGACAACAACGCGGCGACCGCCGAAGGAATAATACAAAACTAGCCGCCCCGAACACAGCCACCCATTAACCATCTCAAACTCGCTTACCGCCTCTCTTGTTCGCACTGTAAATAGAGTATAAATTACATTTGTGCTGGGTGCACCGTGTGCGTGCCCGAAGTGTAGACAAGGAACGGCAAACGACGCGAGCACCTAGAAAGCCAGAGGGGCCAGAGGACCCCAATATGCTAACGGGCACCGTTTGCGACGAAATAGCGCGTAACCATAGTCAGCCTACTACCCCCCGTCCTCCCATCCGTTCTGCCGAAGCAGGAACGCAGGGGCTGACTGAGGATACGCGATTCAGCATAAGGGAGCGCTATTTGTTCCCTGCAAGAATCGGTAAATTTGTATTTGTTTGTTCAAGGTTTGACATATGCCGAGGTGAAAAAAAGTCACCTCATAAAGCTGTCAAAAAGTAAAGACTGGGCGGCGTTGGACGTCACTCCAACTCACGTTGACATATGCCAATGAACGAAATTGTATCATCCAAATAGGCCCGCCACCACGTGTTATTTACGCGGTGGCGTTTGTCGAACGTCCCTGGCCGGGAACTGCGGTAGGCGATGCGGACCGTCAATTAATAAAAAAGTGGTACCACAGGGAGAATTCAAAAATCAAAAACCATTATTAAGAAAAATATTAGGTGTTATGATAGAAAAGCACTAGAGTAGATATTGTAGTTACACAAGGTCAAGCCTGGCGAGCCCCTATGTAGTATACTTTAGTACATACACTGCGGCACGGAAAAGTGATCCCCTATTGTCGCAGCGGGCCTTTTTTTTTCGGGATCCCAAAAAAGATAAAAAACAACTAATAACGGAAAAAAAAAACAACGATGAGTTATAATTGTTCCCGCCACGTGGGCAAATTTGTTCTCAGCGTGTTTTAATCATAGCTCCTCTTCTCTCCATTGGCAATTATATTCAATACATTCTTCATGAATGTCTTCTCACCATTCGTTCCCTTCCGAAAATGCATTTTTCTGCTGCTGAATCTCTGTGACGTTTTTACAGCCACGAGCTCTAGGGAATTCAGTGTCCTTCATATCGAATTACAAAAAAAAACCAGCAGAATTGTTTCCTTTTTGCGGCGACCTTCTCGGCCGTTTTTTCTAGCAGATTTATAATTACAATACGCGCCTCCGTTTTTTGTGTATCGCCCCTATAGTGTAGATTCTGTTCCGTATAAATTGTAGTCTTCAGCAGCATTAAAAAGAAACGACATATCACCTCTACAAACAAATAATAAATATCGAGATCCGGAGGTCCTTCCCGGGCCGTAACTATCAGTTCGTTGTTTCTTCTTTTATAATATAGGGAGAACTCCAAAAAGATGGTGGATCGGCAGAACAGAGTCGGGTACAAGGGTACCGGCATCATGACCGACTCCGATCGGTACTTTTCAGATTTCATGGTTGGTGTGCATACTAATTAAATATCTCTCTCAAATATACAGCTAGTGTACAAGTTGTCGACACAGCGTGCCTGCGCTCATATAATATTGTGGATTATTTTCGTGCCTGTGTATAAGTACCAGTGTCAGAGACAGTTTGATGAACTGTTGACAAATGAAAAACAGGCAGATGGACCGGAAAGAGAGGCTCAGGCGACTGGCTATGGAGACAGTGGACTTGAGCAAGGTATATTTAACATCGTCAATTGTGGATGTTACAAGCAGCAGCACTGTGGTGACCCTGTCTGAATGTACGTTTCGGAAGACAAATTCATTGGATTTGTGCACCCAAATTATTTTTTACTGAAAAAAAAAAGGACCCGTATTTCATGCAGAACCACGTCGGAACGTTCGAGTGCAGATTATGTCTCACCGTGCACACGAACGAAGGTTCGTATTTGGCGCATACGCAGGGCAAGAAGCACCAAATAAATCTCGCTCGCCGCCAACAGAGGGAAAAGGAGGTATTTGTATACTATAGTGTTTCACATTTAATTTTGCGTTGATTAGTAATGTCATAGTGTAATCAAATGGTTTTTGAAATATGAGGAGTGCAGTTTTTAATCTAATATTTGATAATTGAATCGTTTCAAGATTTGTATAGTTCCTATGCTAAAAACAACACCAGGCGAAGATGCAGGGGGCGAGCGCAGGGACCGCGGTGCCGGTGCCAAAAACAATGGTAAAGAAGACGGGCGGAGTGAAAATCGGGAGGCCTGGTTACAAAGTCACCAAAGAAAGGGATCCGAAAACCAAGCAGAACGCGCTCTTGTTCGAGGGTTTTTTTCTTCTTCTATGGTTGGAAAAATATTTGTGGTTGTGTACTATGGTTGAAGTCTATCTTTGCAATATTTCACAGTACAAAAATCTATTATGTAAATTTGGTTGACGGTCACAGAATGGCTAAATAGTGTATAGCCACGAAAATTATCGTTCCCTGAAGATGATTGTTGACTCATTGCAAAAAAAAAAAACAGTCGAGTACCCCGAGATCGACAAGGACGTTACGCCGAAGTACCGATTCATGTCGGCGTACGAGCAGAAACAGGTATTCTATTGGTAATTTTATGCGGATCTTATCTGTCTAAACGCACTGCTATGTATTTGATATGTACACCATACGTTCTACGTATGATTAGCATCATGCGACGGAACTTGTTCCACAACATGCAAAACGAAGAAACTGAAAATTAAAGGAAACGCCAGACCCCGCGTTCCAGTACTTGCTGATAGCGGCCGACCCCTACGAGACGATCGCGTTCAAGATCCCTAATAAGGAAATCGACCGGACGGAGGAAAAGTTCACGGAGAGATGGGATTCTTTGAAAAAATCGTACGTTATTCAGCTCTTCCTGAAGGACCGCGAGCTGAAGGAACTGCCGGGGCTGCCGGAGCAGGCCCGACAAACAGATCTAGCGTTCCACGGGGGCGGGGGGTTCGTGCGTTAGTTTTTTGTGGTATCATAGTGGCACTGATTAATCATGGTGGGTGGTTTGAAGATACAGAGCCACATAAATGCAGCCATGGATAGTATCAACATAATATATTGCTCCCATCTGGAGGATGCTTCATAATCATTCATCACAAAAAGGAAGATTCTAATACGTAATACGTTGCACATTAACATCAAGCGAGCAATCGCGGATTGTATGGAAAAGATTAACGACACAGTACGTGCATGAATTTGTGTACGCACATGGATACACACCCACCCCGATTTGAGAAATACAGCGAGAAAAAATGGGACAACAACGTTGTGACTTTATTTGTGTTGTATGGAACTTTTGTTATTCGGTGTTCTCTCGTCTTCATGGCCATGTGATTTTGTTATGTGGTTTCGCAACGCAAACCCTTTGTGCACATTTTGCGCGAGGAAGTTGACATCGTTTCCCAGATAATGTCTGAAAATTTTGTCATGTGCTATCTCCATCGGCCCTCAGCGCATCTGTATTCAATATTTTCGTATTCATTATGCCTAGCAGTCGGACTGGAAGGCCTGTTCTTTGTAGTATGTTCGGTGCGAGTTTTGCATCACGAACATCGATTCTCCGGTTACGGCGGTTTCTTTAGTTTTGAATATAATCGACGACAGCTAGTCAGGATAATTAAACCTTCCCCTTTCAGCAGCGTATTGTGCGGTTTCAATCGCTACTATTTTCCGAGAAGATGGACGGCCAACATGCCGCCTACGCCGAGCTGGAGCAGGATGGGCTCAAGCTGCAGCTGAAGGATTGGTATGAGCCTATATTATGTGTACATGGGCATGATTTTGCAGATTCATCCTTGTTGTAGTTACTATATAGTGATTGTAAACTATTAAGTGTTTCGTAAATGTAGAATGTAATATGGCAAAAGTGAGGTTCCTGACGCGAAGGTTAGAGATGGAGAGGAGTTTGGCCCTCAAGCAAAAGCTGGACGCAGCGAACTTTTCCGGTAAAGCAAATTTCATTTCCTTCTGCGGCACTCAATAAATATGCAGCGTAAATAAAGATATTGTTTCCGTTTATTTGGTCGTCAGGGACTTGGACCCGCCCGAGAGCTGGCGGGAGAGCCGGCTATACAGAGATGCGTTTTATGGTATTCATTTAGAAAAACCAACGGAGGTCTCGAGAAGACCGCAGACGGGTGTCCGTTAACGCAAAAGACTATTTGGAACGACCTGGTAAATTAAGTAATTTTTCACCATTATGATCCATCTATTTCTGACCGTGACGACGACTGTCATTCTAGAAGTTAAATCGTGTTTTAGCTCTATGATGACATGTATTATACGAAAACAATCGCGCGATATTAAGCGACCACAAATGACAAATACTAGCAACAAATTTTAGGTCCGAGGAAAGCCAGAGCTCGATGATTCTCTCTCGGAAAACGCGCGATTGATGAAATCAGATATGTTCTTCCTCTTTTTTTATTCGACCATAATGCAGGGTCGATAAGTTTCTGTGAGTTTGTGCAGTTCCCGCAAAGGTTGGCATGAAGATTGTTATTCATCATCCATCCCAACTAATTCCAAACTAAATGTGCCATGGCAAGAAGGTACCTGAAGACCTTCAAGAACGCCACTGACCTCGACCACGTGTGCAGGATTCCGGGCTCTGCGTTCCTTAGGTGATGATATTTTATGGGAAAAACCTTTCCTACAGTTCATACAGTATGCACTTCGCAACACAGTAATAACCCTAAACGGCTATTGACCTAGTACCATTTAGAGAACTCATCCTGCATGCAGCAGACTCAGTGCTGCACTGCGAGTGTCCACAACAATCCATTAAATATGACTAGGTGCCTGCGCGACAATGTGGCGGGGTCCAGCGCAGAGCGCAACTCGCAGTGCGCCACCAGCTACGCGGCCTTTGACGCGTGCCGGAAAGGAATGCTGGCGCAGCAGAGGGAGGCTACGAACGACGCTTTGGTGGCGCAGCAGGTCGGCGACCACCGGGCCAAGGCGCTCTTCGAGCGCTACTGCATCATGCAGGATACCAACTAAGAATGAAAGGCTGTTTATAAAAGTAGAGTAGGAGTTTGAGTTTCATACTTTCTGGCGAGGGGTGTGATGACTATAATAAAGTTACGCATTGAAAACGTTCTTCTTAGATCTAATGGTCTGTTCTTCGAGGTTGCTCATAATATATGCAGAGCTTTGAACTATAAACTGAGTCGGAAGAAAAGCAAGCAATGGTTCACTCAACAATGATCGGCGCATCAAACTCTCTTCATTTCATTCTGACTGCAACTGGTCTCCTCTAAGACCATATAATTCGTTTACCATAATAGTTCTGAAGTACGACTTGGATTTAAACGTTGTCATTTTTTTGAAGATCTTTTTTCTTTGGCCCAGCATTGCACAGCACTTTTGATCAGACGCCACAAAGCAGGATATTGGGTCTGCCCGAGCAAAAGAGCCTGTTATTGAGTTTTATGACACATATTGTTCGCGATATCTTCCTTCAGTATATTATTGGCATTTCTTTTGGTTTGTCGTGTGAAGAGATTCTATTAATGTGGATTCAATTCCTCGAACATTTCTTGTATTTAGACGCATAGTGGCTTCGTTATATTTGTGTAGAAGAAAGATTTGCCATCAAAGCTTCTTTTTGATTCCTTCTTGAACAAGTGCATATGAAAAATCTCCTGTTCATCCTAGTTTATCGCAGTTCCCGTCGATTTCTTTTCCCGAATTTTACCCTCCAACACACATTCACATTGTGAAATCAACCCCACAGGAAGGAGCAAGTAAGTTCCCCCCATGATCGTTATTTTGATGCATTGTAGATGAGATTCGAAACTGACTGGTAGACTATATAGTATAGCATTCGATTCATTTTTTATTATAAATATACAGAAGAAGAAAAATGAACGTGAACGTCGACGGCGCGGAGCTGTTCATGCGCTTGTGCCGTTTGGCGAAGGATAGCAAGGTGGGTGTGCCGGCGCCTTCTAAAGACGAGTTCTTCGACCACGACCTGTTCGCGCTGGAAAACGGGTGGGACTGCGTGAGCTTGCAGCACCGGTTGGCGGAGTACATGGCCGGGGAAGTCTCCAAATGCTCGAGCGACAAGCCTCGCGTGAATGTCAAAAGGACCACGCACAGAAACCAGCGCGGCACGGTCCGGAGCTTCGACGAAGCCACTGGAACCGGTATTTCCACCTATTTTCTACTTTTAGTATTGTATTGTAGTGTTTCTTTTGCAAGTTTTGTGTTTATAATATTCTTGTAAGTAATTTCAAAGTTGAGAAATTGATTGTAATGTAGAGACTGATGGTGTAGCAACCCGTTTATTAGATCAAACATTTGCAAAAAAAAAAGGGTTGCTAATCAGCAATAAGTTCCCGGCGGATTTACCGTTCTCTTTGAGCGATTTGTTGGGCGAAACCGCGGACCTGTTCCTTCCGGGCGCGTTCGTAAAATTCAACGCCAACTTGGTGGACGACGAGTGGCGTGCGGAAGAGGTGCAGGCGCTTACTATTGTGCTCAACGACAACAATAAGGGGAACCACATTGAATCAATAACCATTAATAATAAGCAAAACGCTGGGAATTTGAAAAATCAAAATCTTTCAAGAAGCGAGCGCTTCCACAGCAAGCTGGATGCTGTAACGGAGGACTCTCCCGCTCCGATGGAGGTTGAGGAGGAGATTGATCAGAGAAATGGAGACGAAATGAGGTCGCCGAGCCGCAGGAGCGGCACCATGACCATCGTGGAAAGTTTCTGTAACGAGACTTTCTCTCCCCCATCGGGAGCACAACAAGACCCGATTGGGGACAATCCCATGATGGCTGGCAACGATGATGCGGTGGCGGACTACAGTTTGGAAGACCTCGAATTAAGCCAGAGCCCCGCCAGAAATGTGGAGGAAGAGGAAGACGACGCCCTGGAGACTTTAGATGATCTGCTGGAGGGAGGGTGTACAATTGGTGACAACCCCAACAGATTGCCGCCAACAGAAGAAGGAGGGACCCGTAAGAATGATGTCAAGAAGAGTAGTAATCAGAACACTAATAGTAGTGCGGAGGAATGTTATATGACGGGCAAAGTGCTGCGCATCGTGGACCGGAAGGGCATGTTCGGGTTCTTCCAGCCGGACGATCCTGCGGCCAGAGCGCGGTTCGGCCACGAAATTTTCTTCCACACGGAGATCAAATTGCTGCCCAGGAAGTACACGGAGCGGCGCGATTTCAGGACGATCCGCGGCGCGCGGGGCACGGTCTTGAAGGTAGAAAAGAAGAAGGACAACTGGCGCTGCGCCGAGCTCCACCTACAGTTGGACGGCCACCGCGCGCCGCCACCGCCGCCCGGCTTCTCAACGAATGATTCTTCGAACCAACAGCAGCGTAGGAACCGCAGCCGATCGCCGCGCAACAGGGAGCAGAAGAACAAACGAGAAATTTCGGGGCCGCACCAGCCGAAGAATCGGCAACTAGAATCTTCCACTAATGTTAAAAACAACAGCCATACTGAGAATGGTATTGGTCTTGATGATAATAATCTTCTCGTCAGTAATACAAATAATATCGAAGAAGCGGCCGGAGAGGAGGTTTTGCAACTCCCAAATTTCGATCCCAGCAAGATCAAGGCCACTGTGTGCCGTTTCTGGGCCGACAAGGGGTACGGGCTGGCCACGAACGAGTCGATTCAGACCCGTTTCCGCGCGGACTCCATCATTTTCTTTTTGGACGACTTGCCAACTGACGTTAGCGCGCGTTCGAAGTTATGCTACGAGGGCGCGTCCATCCAGTACGATTGTGTCGACATCGATCCGGTGACCGGCGAAATGAGCTTGGCTGGCGCCGAGGTGTGCTCTGCTTCTGAGGCAGTTGGAGAACCCCGTGACAGTGGTGCTGCAACCGAGAATGTGCAAACTCAAAAAGTTGCTGAAAACAATTCAAAGAAAACTCAACGAAAAGCATTGAAAGGAAGCTTTTCTTTAGCGAAGGAAGCCGAAAAACAGCAACAACAGAAGAAAAATAGCTTCTCAGAAAACAACAGCTCCTCCGTAAAAGGTTCTCAAAACAACACCGCTCAGCAGAACAAAGAGTTCCAGGTTGACATTTTGGAGCCCCGGGAGAAGGCCAAAATTAAATTCTGGGACGCCGCTAGGGACCGCGGCTACCTGACCAGCGACCCCATTCAGCGCAACTACAAGAAGGACCTCTTCTTCGACGGGTCCACGTCCTGGCAGGTGCTGCCGAGCGACCTGCAGAGTGGGGTCAAGAAGGGGATGCTTGTAACCATCGGTGCCGTGGAACGGCGAGGTCCTGGGGAGAACTCGAAAGCGCTGGAGATAATGGTATTTTGTATGTAATATTTTGAAGAATTTTTTTTTGCATGCTCTCCGTTGTCATAATGGGATTTTGATGTTACTAAGGGTGAAAAAATCTGATGAACGCAATCTGAATATTTTGAACCGATGAGAGGCATTATCGAACATTTATCATAATTTGCGAAAGTATCCTGCTGAATAACAAAAGCTGCTGGAGGACGAAAACCCGGTCGTTGGCGAGAAAGAGGTGCAAAAAGTGGCGGAGGAGAGGTCCTGCGTTGAGAAGCAGGAGGATCTTCTGCCGCTGGTTCCGCTGGAGGGCGTCGTCGTGGAGTGGAACAAGCAGCGGGAGTACGGTTTTATCGATTCCCCGACCATTCAGGAAATTCTCAAAGTTCACCGCGTGTACTTCAATCGGGACCAGATCTTGAGTAATCTGACCAGCAGCGGCGAGGACGCGGTGCAGATCGGCGCCACGGCCGTGTTTGAGTCCCTAATCCCCGGCGAGCCGGGCAAGGGCCCGAAGGCGCAGGGGGTGCACCTGGACGCGACGCAGGCCAGTGAAAAAGATACCGTGGCGCTAGTAGCCAGTTTAAAGGAGGCCACGCGGTTGTCCAAAGCGCAAGCGGCGGAGGCGAGGAAGTCGGAGAAGAATTTGGAAAAAAACAGGAAGAGACCGCTGGCCCTGGGCCAAGGCGGTGATGCAAATGTTGGTAATAGTTCGAAGAACAAGAATAACGATAATGGGGAACAAAGAAGGAAGCGACAGAGGCGAGATAATAACAATTCTAACGACAACAACAGAACCGTGCGAGCAGAAATGACGAACACGAGCAGAAACAGCGAGAGTGACAGAAAAGAGACCAACGCGTTCAGCCAACGCGGGGGCGCCAGTAGCAGTGGCGCGCGAGCTGGAACGACGAGCTCCTTCACCGGCTACCGCCCGGAGGGCACCGCGGCGACGAGCAGTACTAGCAATGACACCGCGAATAATCGGGGCGGAAGCAATAGTAACAATTCTTCGAGCCATTTCAAGCGGAGCCAACCCCCGGCGCGCGGTCACCCGCACAATGGGTCGAACAACACATTTCGTGCCGGCGCGAACACCAATACACAGCAACCTGCCTATTTGGGCCACAACGCGCCCAATAATAACTCCGCCGGTCAGGGGGGGCGGCCCACGGTAAGCAAGGTAGGCTCCTTCGGCGCAGCCATGCGCCAACAACAGCAGCAACAGCAGCCGGGACAAACAACCTACGGTGTTTCCGACGCGGGGGCCTCGGGAAATTTCGGCAGCCCTCCTGGAGGAATGACTGGGCAGCCCGTAAACAATCAGATGCGCGTGCCGCAAATCGGCAGCCCGCACAACATGGGCGGCGCCTACACCCTCCAGCCGTATGACGGCTATGGTTCTCAACAACAGCTCCCGCAGCAAGGTTCGAACTAACTTCAGCGTTTTATTGGTATGAGTATCAACAGTCTTCATGTCGTAATATTCATTGATAAATATTATTCCCGAAAAAACCATTAACATGTCAAAGAAAAAAAATTCGAGGAAATAATACCGCCGGTGGCCCAACAGGGGCCCAAAAGCCGCAACAAGGGGGCCCCCCAGCCCGCGCTAACCATAGCGGTGGCAGCCCCGCTTCGGAGCCGTCCTGCACCCTGTATGTGAATAACGTTCCCATCGAGAATTCCAGAAATGGGGCGAAGAACGCCGAGCGGGACATAAGGAACGCGTTCGAAAAATTCGGCAAGGTGATGAACGTGCGTATGGGACCAAATTCTGGTACCAAACATGGTGCTTTTGGCCGGTGCACCGTGACCTTCCAGTTTTTGGATGACGCCATCTCCGCCAAACAGCAGATGACGCGCACGTGGCTGCCGGGCCACGAAAGTGCGAAGGGAAAAAAGCTGATCGTGGGCTTCCACAAAACAAATTGATATTATAACAGGCCGCAGCACCAACCAAGGGGTAAAGAGAGTCTCAGCTAAATGTGTGGAGTGAAAAATATACTAGAACGGCCATACTCATACTGTGGGCGAAGCAGCGGAGTGCTTATTCTATCAACAAGTTCGAAGAAAATGGTCTGTGAATGCATTTTGGTCACAACCGTAGTGCTATAGTATAGCGACCAGATCAGTAGCAGATCAATGATTGTATGATTGTATGCATCTCTAAGTTGCAATTTCGACAATATCCATTATTATCAGAGGCTAGAAAACGTATGATTTTCAGGAAAAGTCTTCCACAGAATGTGTTTCGTGTGTGTTAAGGATCGTCGGTCGCGATCGGAATTCAGTAGATATTATCAGCTTTATTGGACATATGAGAATATAGAAGCGAGAAAAATTGTGAATAAGAGTCTCTACTCTGTGTGTGGTTCCCCCTCTTAAACTAAAGTTAATAATGGATAGTGTGTCCACGCACCATGCCCTCAACGCGTCTATAAGCTTAACATGCGATGAGACAAGGTGACCCCTCCCCAGGCAATATTTAAAATCCGCTCGCCCGCAGAAGTGCCAGGATTGCGGCGCAGACGCGCACCAACCAGATTAGGCGCAAAACAATCCATCGTTGTTGCCTAAAGATGATCAATTGGTACAAATACGATTCGCTTCGGAGAAAGATTCCATCGGAGAAAAGAATAAAGGGTGTTCTTAACGGAAGTGAATAAAAAAGAAGTTCTGCATGGTGAGTTGACATGTTTAAAGTCCTGGTGTTTATAATCGCCGGTGTAAGGCGGGGGAGGGCACGCTGAGCGGGTCTGAGGGTTCGTAAGTTGCACGCCGGGAAGAGGGGGTTCTGAGGTTGCACGCTGGGGCGTCTGAGGGGTCGCAATTTTTAGTATCCACGGGGGTCGCATGTTGTCTGTCCCAGAACATTTCTCTGCTCTCTAGCAAGCTAACCAGCTGCACGCGGAACTCGTTGGGGTGTGTGTTTATTGTTGATGACATTTTGCTCAGTATCAGTGCCCATATATTCTTAATAAGCAGTCGCAGGCGTGCCCTGTCATCTGGAATCTTCAGTGGCTAATCAAATCTTCAGTATGATGTGCATGTGCGTCATCTATTCCGGTTTTCGGTTATGTTAGCCTGCCATCTGCGTGATTATTTCCGGTGTGTCGTGAGTGGCTCCTTGTTTCCGTATTTTAGGACTACGACAAAAAATATCACGTTGGTGTATTGTAGTGATAAAAGCCAGGATGTGTGTTCGTCATTTGGGTCGGCGGGGGAAACTCAAAGTGAGAAGAAAGGTGAGAGAAATCATTGATCCATATATTATATTGCGATATGATATGCACGCCGAATGATGAACACAATATTAACATGCATTTCTGGAAAAAAAAATGTTCAGGGCATAGCTGGGAAAAAATTGTTGGTGTTTATTAAGTGCATGCTTGCAAGATATCCTAGAAAGGATACTGTCTACAATATCGTACCTAGTACGTTGCAGTATATTACTCCGGTCGTATAATAATCTCGTATTGATTACGAATCGTTAAATTATACGAATCAAATATTAAGAGTCCGCGTAGAAAACGAGAAAAAAACAAAAATATGACTGCTACCGATTACAACGCACGCTCCTCCGCCAACGCTGCGGAAGGGCATTTGACCACCGAGAACATCGCGCGCCGCGCAGACAGCCTGTTAAGCCGTCAAACTATGTGCTCGCAGGAAGGCTTTCTGGAGATTGTGAAGGTTCTTTTTTGTTTCTTAAACATTGAATGGGAAAAAGGCATTAATGAAACTATTAAGAAACTATTTATGTGAAATTATCGGTCGATGATTTTTTCAAAAAAATAAAATAATAACTACAGCATCAATAAAGGACCGGCTTTACTGGACCTCGGTCACTTCGATTCCGCGCGCCGCGAATTACCCTAACTATCACTTCTTCAGCGTTGACCAGGAACTGATCTACGAGCCCTTCTTCGCGGATTTCGGACCTCTGAACTTAGGCTGCACCTTCCGGTACTGCCGCATGCTGAAATCGTTGTTGGACGACCCCCGGTTGGCGAACCGGAAAATCGTGCACTACTGCTCTAGCAACGGCCAAAAACGGGCCAACGCGGCGTTCCTGATGTGCGCCTTCTGCATCATGTACCTGCGCCGGTCCGCTGAGGTCTTCTTTGTTTTTTTTTAGTTAGTGGCTTCTTGTGCATATTAGTGATGATGTATCTTCGAATTAAGGTTTATCGCCGAGGTTTTTTTTCTTCAATTGGAAAAGAAGTATTGGGTATAGATTACAGAAGAAAAAAGTAAGAGATTTTTTGTTCGAGGATGTATTATTAAAAAAAAAAAGGAAGCGCATAAACCATTCGTGAACATAAACCCTCCCTTCATGCCTTTTCGTGACGCTACTTGTGGTGTGTGCCACTACAAGGTGAATGAAATCTTTTTTTCAAATATTGATATTATCTTTGTCGATATTCATGGTGATGTGAAAAAAAAGAGCGCACTGATGATGCCGAAAAAAAAAAACAGTGCACCGTGTTGGACTGCGCCGCGGGCTTAGAATACGCTATGCGCATCGGCTGGTTTCATCCCAACAAATTCGATCTCACCGCGTACGAGCACTACGAGCAGGTTTTTTTTTCTGCTTTTACAAACACTAC
>Ga0099797_100783_pt1 | contig 19198 bp, 19 predicted proteins | sample Uncmet_Sort48C_1_FD_89871 | JGI IMG/M metagenome (GOLD analysis project Ga0099797, IMG submission 89871) | Marine eukaryotic communities from CALCOFI LINE 67, Pacific Ocean - C012_Sort48C_1 | ecosystem: Environmental > Aquatic > Marine > Oceanic | place: Pacific Ocean: Monterey Bay | collected...
TCATCTCATCACATGTTGGGTTCGTCAGAGGATCGCTTCTTGGTGTTCTTGCTCGTGGTGCAACAAGCAAGTTTTCAACTTGTTCTGTTCGCCTTAGCTCGAGACGAAGGGCGACATTGAGCGATTCAGATGTTACGGTACACTTGAGCAATCCTACTGATGAAACCCCATCGAAGGTCGGTGCATACTGGATTAAACAACTCCAGATAGTGCGTAGACCAGCCGCAAAGAATTTGATAGCCCAGTTAGTTCCTGGAAACGCGTTGGCGTTCGACAATGCCAACAAATGTAAGGAAGGGACACTTCTGGAGAAGGTGTTGTCTTTCAAGAAAAAGTACAGCGATAAGATTGTTTTGTGTCGTGTTGGGTAAGTGTTAGTGCTAATGAGTTGCTAACCTCTAACCTAATATGTCTTAACCCCAGTGAACCTAACCATTTGGTTATCTAACGAGCTCAATGGTGGTTTCGCCTCTCTCCCTCTCTCTCTCCCTCTCTCTCTCTCTCTCTCTCTCTACAATCTGCTTATAACAGGGAATTCTATGAAACATTCGGGTTAGATGCTGTCATGTTAGTGAATTACTGTGGTCTGAACGCAATGGGAGGTCGAGCGAGAGCAGGATGTCCAGTGAAAAATATACAGGCTACTTTAGATGGATTGACAGATGCTGGACTGTCTGTGGCTGTTTTTGAAGAAATCAACGATGTGGATGTACTGAGAGGACCGAAAAGTAAAAAAGGGATCAAAACTCGAGCACTCACTCAAATTATCTCACCTAGCTCGCGGACTTACATTTATGATCTTTGTCTACGCTCAGATGATATTGAGTTTCGAGAAGGAAGACCTGTGGTTGGCATTCATAGCAGTGCAACGGGATATAGTGTTTGTGAAATCTATTCGGATCAACGAGTTTTGATTATATCTGAACGTCTATCAAAAGAGGCAACTCGCTCACTTCTCGACTTCACAGGACCTACCGGTACCATATACGTTCAACAAGGTGGTATTTCAGGAAAAGGAAAACGAAGGTCTGAGTTTGATTTTTTAAGCTCATTGCTCACAGTGGAAACCTTGTCGGGCTACTCGCCGGAGGATTTTCATGCACAGGTTCCTTCCAGCCTGTGTGTTCTTTCTAATTCATTGTCACGTTTTTTGTTTGGTGGTTTTTTCTGCGTCTTATTTCTCAATCATATGTTTTTTTTGTTGTTGTTATTGTTATTATTGTTTGTGTTGCTGTTGATGATGATGGTGATGTGGGCGGCAATTTCTCTTCACCGAAATGCTTATATAGCCTAAAACCCATTGAAATTTAAAAATCAAAAAACAGGTTCTACGACGGGTTGGTGCTGAACTAGATGTAGACGTACGTGGGTTTCGAGTGGTGTCCCGCGCCTCCACCTTAAGACCCAGGGCGCTGTATTCATCTACCGCCACCCAGATAGGCCTGCTTCCCAATGAGAACATCCCCGATCTCATCTCAGAAATTCTACCGAATTCGAAATCAGGTCATAGCTCGAGATTTTTCCAACGCTGGCTTCTGCATCCCCCTCCCTATGCACTCGCAGATTGTTTTCAATCACTATGTAGTGCATTGGTAGGGAAAGGGGAAAACAGCTTCGCAAATGCTCTGCCTGAAATGTATCCTGTCCCACTAGGTAAGATCATATCTCTACTCATGGCTCGTCAGTGCAACACTGCGGTATTCCGAGATATTCTGCAATGCATGGAGGGGACATTGGAGATGCTACATCCAGACAACGCGGACCTCTTCTCGAAGCTGAATGAACCCATGACTCAGCTCACTTCCTATGAATCGGGGCTTCCTGTGCATGTTTCAGATCTATTCCTGCGAGCTTCGAATGTGCGCGAATCCGTGGCTGATATCATTTTAGGGCATGATGATATAGATTCTGATAAATGCAATGAGGATTTGCGAGCCGAAAACCGCTCTATTCCCAGTGCCTTCTTTGCCAGAAATGAGATGGAGTTCAGGGGCTGTGTGTTGCCCGCATCTGATATCAACGCATCCCCTGATCGAGTGGAGGTGGCCAAGGCTTATAATGAAGTAAATGAGGCTGCGAAGGAACTGTGTGATATCGTGAATGAAGATTTTCCCTTGGGCTCGGAGGTTGAAAACAAACGATGTATCATATTATCTTATTTTATATTATGTTATGTTATGTTATGTTATGTTATGTTATGTTATGTTTTATAATATTACACAATAAATAGCACATCAATTCACATCACATTGTGCATAAGTTAGCTCTACCTTGCTTTAATTTAATCAATGATAAATTATTTTTATGTTTTTAATCGTCCCCAAAGGTGATATACGATGTTTATAACAATTTGCTTATGTTTAAAGATGAGGGGGGATCCATTTCGGAAGATAAAAATCTCGAGAAGGTGTTAGATCGTAACCACAAAGTCATACCGCGTAGATTGACCACACAGCGGACCAAAACATCACTGTCAAACTATATATCAAAGTGTCAGAATGCCAGATTGATAGTGAAGAATACACTTCAAAACTTGAGTGATGCATTAATCAAGGACATTGCAGCGATCGTGCAGTGTTCACATTGGGCTGTTATTCTCGAGGCAGCTTCCTCGCACACGCGACTCGCAAAAATGAAGGGCTGGAATTTACCGACTCTCTCAGAGTCCACTTCTGACGAAACTTTCATGAAACTTTACAATCTTACTCCTTATTGGTTGTCAAGAGAAGAGGCAGTGTCTAATACCCTTGTTTTAGATAGTATTTATTTACTATCAGCTCCCAATATGAGTGGCAAATCGACACTAATGAGATCTGTTCTTGTGGCTGCCTTACTCGGCAACTGTGGTTTGTTTGCCCCCATTTCATCTGGATCAAATATGTGCCGATATGATAATTTTTTCCTCCGCACCGCTTCTTACGATGTGCCTTCTACAGGCATGAGCAGTTTCGCCCTTGAGATGGATGATCTTCGTGTGATACTGAGAGACTGTTCTCATCGATCCCTTATCATGGTGGATGAATTAGGAAGAGGTAAACTCCTTGCATGCATTGCACACATTCGAATTCCGATATCAGTTTACGCATATGTGTATGAACATATATATACTGGGATAATATATATGTATATACATATATTAAATCACAAAATGAATGAACAGGCACTTCCTCGAGGGATGGATCAGCTATCGCTGGAGCACTGCTAGAACATCTCGATGCCGCGGGAATTAGTGGCATATTTTCCACGCATTTGCACGAACTTTTTAAGCTGCCACTATCTCTGCAGAATGTTAAAATGAAAAAAATGGGTCTGACGGTTTCGGATGAAGGATATGTGACCTGGACTTATCAGCTAGAAGATGGTAAAGAAGTTTTTTTGTATTATTGATATTATTGTCTTTTATTTTGTTCCGATGATTTTAAAAATTGTAATAATAGCAATGATAATGTTCTCATTTGATTTCTTCTTATGAATAATAACTTGGCTTAATTTTTCTCTTAGGTGTTTGTGTAGATAGTATGGCTTTGCAAACAGCAAAACAGTTTGGGTTGCCCAAGTCTTTGCTACGAAGAGCTAATGATCTGTCACTTGCCTTTCAAAAAATTTATAATGATGGTGCAGGCATTTATGATGATGTAGTCATTTATAATGATACAAGCATTAATCAGGTAACAAAAGAGGAAGAAGGAGGGAATAAGGAGGAGGACGGGGAGGGGGGAGGAGAAGGAGAGGATGGAAGATACGCAGCAGCGGCAAGTAGACAATATTCGTTGGAACATGTCTTAACGCAAGTGTCAGAGTCAAATATATTTGGCTTGAGTTTAATGACTACACCCAGCGTCATTGAGCATAAGTGGAAATCACCAATTACTCTCGAGGTCATTGCAGTAAATACATTATTATTATTTGTTTTCGATTGTGTTTGATCTATTTTTAAATGAGATTTCTTCCATGTCTATATTATTATATATAACACAAAAAACATATGATTGATGACAACCGAGATGATGACGATAATATGATTAATTGCTCTTAATTTTATGATTTCGAATACTGGTAAAATGAATGTACAATACACAGGGATTCTCTTGTGTGTACATACTGCATATATTTAGGTCTGATAAGCCAGATGTGTTATATGTAGGGGAGACCGAGGGGTTGTCTCAGAGACTGAAGCAACATCGAATGGCCTGGAGAGGTTTCGTGTGTGTATGTGTACGTTAATTTTTTTGAAAACAAAATAATACCTAACAAAACATCTGCACATACACATGCACATACATACACACACACACAGGCAAAAAGGCAAAAATTCGCATGGCAGCGTTTTCTGTGGAGGGCGGCAAGTCTCGGGCCAGGGAGATAGAGACCTCCCTCATTTTGTTCTTAAAGAGGGAAGGCTATGAGTTAGCAAACTCAGAGTCTAGAGGGGACGTTAATCATGTTCTTTTCTCCTCATCCTCCGCGAAGTCCTTGGGCTAACTACCGAAGCTAAAAGGCTAATTCTAGCTAATTTTCTATTTTTTTTAAACATTGATAAAAATTTTCAGAATGAAAAAAAAAAAATTCTTCTCACCACCAGCGGAGTCTTTTCATTTACAGTTTTACTATGCCTTCCGTTTCTTGCGTCTTGTGTAGAAGGGAGTTCTTCCGATGGCTAGGTTCATTATTTTTGTAGTATTTTTGTAGAATAGAGCAACATGTCTTCTCTAAGCGAACAATCACTGAAGCGTTTGAATTCGTCGACGTATTGTCGATCATTTTTGCAACATGGTATCCGATTTGATGGCAGAGATTTCAAGACGAGAAGAAGTTTGGTCGTGAAGTCAGACGTTTTTCCAAAACAGACGCATGGATCTAGCACTGTTAATCTAGGGTAGGATCATGCGTGTATGTGTGTATGTGTGTATGTATGTAGGTATGCATGTGTGCGAGTGTGTATGTGTGTATGTTTGTGTGTGCTTGTGTGTGTTTGTATACATATGTTTGTTTGTATATGTGTATATATGCATATATATGTATATATGTATATTTGTTTGTTTGTTTGTTTGATTGTTTGTTTGTTTGTTTGTTTGTTTGTTTGTTTGTTTGTTTGTTTATTTATTTGTTTGTTTGTATGCTATGTATGATATGTTTGTTTGTATGTATCCATGCATATATGTTTGTTTGTATGTGTGTGTGCACATATGTTTGTTTCTATGTATGTGTATGTACATACATAAGTATATATGTATATATGCCTGCACTTGCATGACTGTGCCTGCGTATGTGTACCGCATGTGCCTGTATGGAAATAAGTTCCTTAAATCTTTACCCCTCCAACTCCTTTCTGATCTTATTCTATCGTCTTTTTCTTCTTATCGCACATTTTTCCTTCTTCTTATCACATAAACCTATGCGTGGACTATCCCTCTCTCTCTCTCTCTCCTCTCAGAGAGACAGTAGTAGCTGTTGGAGTTACCATCCTGACTGGTATCCAATTTAACACATGCTCATATTTTCCTCCCCCTCCCTCTCTCTCTCTCTCTCTCTCTCTCTCTCTCTCTCTCTCTCTCCTCTCTTACTGTCTGTCTTTTGATTTATATTCCCTCTAGCTTTCCGCCACTAGATACATACTCATTTATATATTCCACTTCATCAAAAAGGTATACCATCTAATGAAAGTCCTAGTTATGGAGATATCGATATTGAAGTTACATCAAGTCCTATTCTCTCATCAAAGAACGATAGAAGTAAGTCTGACGATTGTATAGAAGTTCAGGCTGCCCTGAAAGATTTGTTCGGGAGGGCAAATATCATAGATTTAAATCAATTATGTATCATAGAGGGCAAGCATGCATTTCGTATCAAGTTGAGTTGTTTATGTATAAGCCATGCTGGAAATTTGTTGGATGCGTGTCTATTAGGTATGTACATACATAGATTTTCATGTCAATATATATATATTATTATTATTATATTGTTTTTTCGCCATTTGATACTAACCTCGAAGCATCTTGGACTATTCTTCTGTACTCAAATTTGGACAAGTTTTTAGTTTTCAATTATTACATTGATTCATCAAGATTATTATAACTTTTCTTGAACCTCCTACTGCTGCATTGGAAATTAATAATATGCAGGCTCAGTAGCTGCACTTTTGAACACGAAGCTTCCAAATGTCAGGGTAGAAAACGAGCGAGTGGTTGTTGAGGAAGACAAGGCCCGTTCCATTCGATTAGAGCACATCCCTATTCCTGTTACTATTGGGTGCATTGAGGAGAGTCTTTTGATAGACCCGTCGATGGAAGAAGAATCATACTTGGATGGAAAGTTCATAGCTGTCATCGTGAATGATGATGCGCCGGTTTATATATCACAAAAAAATGCAAACAATGGATTTACACGGAAGGAGTACAAGAAAGTATTGGGAATGTGTGTCGAAGAAGCTCGAAAAATCCGAAGTGCTTTGAACTGGACATGTAGCTAGCGCGTGCGTGTCGATGGATGAAATAATAGTAGAAAGTACTATATGGACGCTATATAGGTAGAAGTTTTTATATTTATTATTTATCTAAGTAAGATGTAACTACAACAACATCTACGCACTACGCAATGTGAAAACAAGGGCATTCAACTCTAAGAATTAAACTAAGATTTGAACTATATCTTGTAAAAACATTCCGCGTGTTACTTGTTTTTGAATTGTTTGGATAAATGATAAATGGTAGCATGAGTTGGTCGAAAGAAGTGGAGGGAGGAGAGGTAATCGCATCTGCAATATCAGCTGCGACTCGTTGGAGGGGTTGGGAGGATGACAAAACAGACGTTTCATGGTGAGGTTGGTCTACGAAGAACTGCAATTGAGTAGGATATTTCACCAGATTTATAAGCTTAGCAATTAATGCAGCCAATACAACATGAAAGGTTGTTCGATCTTGAATCGTTTGGATAATTGATAGCATGGGTTGGTCGAGAGATGTGGAGGGAGGAGAGGTAATCGCATCTGCAATATCAGCTGCGACTCGTTGGAGGGGTTGGGAGGATGACAGAACAGACGTTTCATGGTGAGGTTGGTCTACGAAGAACTGCAATTGAGTAGGATATTTCACCAAAAGAAATTTGTACTCCAAGTCAGGCAGGTAGAAGTGTTATTGTAATGTGTAAGAAACGTGGCACAACAACCAAAGAGACCAAAATATACTAGTAAATTGTAACTAGATAGATTTAGCTAAGTATATATGAGGGACATTTTCCAAATCTAAGAAAAGACTTAGGTTTGAATAACGTCTTGGTTGAAAATTTGAAGTTCAAGTTGTTGGATTAGGTCATCTGGGGAGGAAGAGGCGGAATATACTATCTTCAACAACGTTATCAGAGAACCAATAATGAAGTAGGAAACAACTTAGTTAGACGAAGCACAAATTGTTTCGACACTCAACGTAACTATTAAACATCACCAATATTTCTACTTCTACTTGGTTCTATCAACAGTCGAAACAAGAGTATTATCGCAGCATTTGTCACTATGTCAATCCTCTCCATGGCATTCAACACTAAAGGTGCACCCAAATACCCAAATATATCACCATTGGCCTCCTTCTAGAGGCCCTAACTGAGTGTTCCACCGAAAACTCCATAGCAAAACATGTCCACCAGTCCGCATCCGAATTGGCAGCCCTCCACATAGACAGTGAGGGGAGATCAACGATCAAGATAGAGAACAACCCTCCGCAACCTTCTACCTCCCCCCCCTCCCCCCCGAACAACAGTCACACCAAGCAAGACTGGCAAAGATCAAAAAAGACGAGATGGAAGCAGCCTTAAAAATCGCCACGACCTACCTGGACAACACAGCGCTCCTCGAAGAATTGAAAACTTCGGACCTCCCAAAGAATATCCATGGGCTCTTGGAAATTGCTATCAGAACATACCGAGAACCTCTCAACGCTGTCGCGGAATGTCTGTTGTGGATAAGACAAGCTGAAACTCCTCATAGCATATTGGCCCGGATCCTCCATGTAATCCAGAATTCTCCAATTAACTTTCCCACAGAGGCAACCCAGATTATGCTTGCCAAGGAGGCAATCAAGGACAAAATGGAATACCTATCAGCACAAACAGCGTTCGACAACGCATATCCAGACCTCCAAACTCGAAACTTTTCGGGAGAGAGAGGTTGGTACACATGGATGAAGGCACGCATAGACATTATCAACGCAGAGGCCGCCCGCGTCCACAGTAATGCTACGCAGATCAACCACCTTCAACAAGCACAAGTTGAAGAATGGAGCACACATCTAGATCACATACTATATAATTGTAATAGCTACGTTATAAATGTTATTATTATAGATTAAAACTACAGACATAGCTATCATTATCCAAATCATGTTATTATTATTTAAATATAATTATTATTATTATCTACTTATATATCATTTAGTTAGTTATGATAAGTACTTCTGTACTTCTAAGCAATAATAATTTAGTTCTAGTTATTATTTATCTATTTACATTAATATTAAAATATAATATTTACGGATAGATATTGTGACTTGTGACAATTGACACAATGTCTACAAGCTACAAGTGATAAGCGATGTCGCTAGACGCTAGACGCTAGATTCTAGACTTTTGTGCACTTTATTTAACGAATTTCAACAACAACAAAATCCTTCATTTTTTTTTAATTTTATATTTATATTTTATATTTCTTAATTTTTATAATTATGGTTCCAGAGCTACTGAAAGACCCAGTGAACGAAGCAATATCACTAAAGTATGAACAACATTGTCATGCAAGCGAATAGCGTTTGTGTCTTTCTTGCAGCCTGTAATGTGGTAGCCAAATTGATCGATTATTTTGGTTGGATCGTCGCATGAACATTAGTAATTTTCGAGATTATCGCTAGTACCGTGGCTATTGAATGTTGGTATTGAGGTATACGCGGTAGAATTACGTCTGCACATGGCTGCGGTAAATTCAAAAGGTGTAAGACGGAACGAAGAATGTGACATTCCCACCAATAACCATGCCCCTGAGGACGGGTTATCAAAGGACATTAAATATCTGTAATACAATTTGTTGTAAGGTCGTTGGGAATTAACTGTGTTGGTGCAAGGACCAAGGACTTTTTTGTGGGTCTTATTGTCTTATTGCTGATAACTATTACTATTACTTCGAAGTATAATTAAAAACGTATATACAGATACAGATATAGATATAGGTAAGGACTATATTTGTCCAAAATCGTCCAAAATCCAAAATTTGTCCAAAGTTCACAACGGATTTAAATGGGCAAAGCTGGGGGCTGAGATTTGGCACGAATGACTTACTCCGGCGATGCTCTACGCCTATACCGGTGAGTACATTTTTGGCGAAGCTGGGACCATGTGCGGAAAGTTACGTTGAGAAATGTCCGTTTGGACAAATTTCCAAGAAACTTGGCATATCGGAAATGTAAAAACTTGGCACACCACTTGGCTAAGCTCACAACGGACTTAAATGGGCAAAGCTGGGGGCTGAGGGCTGAGGCTTGGCACGAATGGCTTACTCCGGCGATGCTCTACGCCTTTACCGTAGAGTGCATTTTTAGCGAAGTTGGGACCATGTGCGGAAAGTTACGTTGAGAAATGTGGACAAATTTTGGATTTTGGACGATTTTGGACAAATATATATTCTACCTATATAGCTAATAGTTATTATGTTATTATTATCATATTATTATGTACAATAATCATTATGTACTGAAGTCTGAAGTAGAAGTAATATGTAATTCGATAGTTATTATAAATGAATAAGGATTTTAGCTAGGTTATTATAAATACATTACTAAGATAATTAGATATATATATAGTATAGCTAGGTATATATGTGAGACATTTTCCAAATCTAAGAAAAAAACTTAGCTTTGGATAACGTCTTGATTCATAATTTGAAGTTCGAGTTGTTGGATTAGTTCATCTGGGGAGGAAGAAGCGGAGGAGGAAGTGGAATCGCAGAATGTGGAAGAGGAGAAGTTTTGTTGGTTTGTTGGGTATGACGTGCCAAATTGACCATTTTAGTAACTTTGATAAAGATATTTCTGCTTGCCGATCTGTTGATTGCTGCAGAAATATGTCGGACACAGTGTTTCATTATTTTTCGGACCTTTGATCTTTGATCTTTTAATTTTAACTTCACCATCGACTAATTGTAATTTTAATTCGATAGTTATAGCTATAGCTAGATATTATTACTTATTATTTCTATGATGTAAATACTTCTAACTTATATTATATGCAATACTTCTAACTTATAATAATGATGGTATGATGGTACTTTCGATGAATGCGCCTATGTCAAAGTCAGAGATGATGATAATCTATGTGCTTAAGCATCTATGATGTTTAATGTACGATCAGTATATCAGTATTGCATATTAAGCAATTTAAAAAACAACAAAATACCAGAAAAAATAAATTAGACAATTAAATTAAAAATTAAAAATGTTATAATAATTTAATATATACTTCAAGTACATGCATATTTTTCAAATTTCCAACTCGACATACATTTTGGTTAATCGATAGCCATATTGCATTTCATAGACAGCCATCACAGGCTCGCCTTTCATGTTAAACCCACCTTTACAACTCCACAATTGAAATCCAATCTTTGGTGACTTGTCAGGAATTCCATCTATGCTATTAACCTCTAGACACTTCATTACAACTTCTTTCCCCAGAACCTTCGCTCCTTCTTCCATTGCCACTGATATGATTATAAGAGAGAGAGGGGGGAGGGGGGGGAAAGTTACTCATATAAAAAGATACCTAGAATATATATCTTATAATATTTACATACAAATATAAATATATGTATAAATGTAGAAAATGGTAGATATATGGGAAGGGGAAATAACAACACCCGACGTATGTTAATGAAGAAGGTGTACCTTTTTTCAGCTCTTTTACTTTCTCCCCAATTTTTTCAGTAGTGGGATCACCTTCAATGTCTATCGTCGCCAATAATCTTCTAGGTATCTTTTTATATGAGTAACTTTTCACTTCGGCGTTCTCAAATGTTTTCATTTTATCTCTGTCGAAATTTATATTCTCCCCTCGAGATGCACCACGTATACTTTTCATCACTTCGATGTTTTCTAACACACAAAACGAGTTCGTGGGTGTACCGAATGATAGTGAATAAAAAAAGATAATAAGAATAATAATAATTATAATGAATATTTCTTTTACACCCAAAAATCGTTTATATACACAGCATTATATATGTGGCTACACAACAATGTAATTTATATCATATAACATAATATGATCATGATACGATCATGATGTGATATTATTTTGACTTACCTAAACCAACTTGATAATCTCTCTCAATCTCCATATCGCTTTCACCATCTTGAGTCGTGTCCTCTCCTAGTAAAGAAGTTTTCTCTATTGTAAACACCTGTTCTGTTCTTATCTGATCAGATAGTTGATCTTGCAGTGAAGTAGGAACGTGCAGTCTCCAGGATGACTGTTTCATTTCCGCACCATCATTGCCTTTGGAGGCAAATCGACCAGACTCTACCTCTGCTGGTAGCACCGTGTAGTAAGGATCACGATTGGGTCGAGATGTTCTGAGGAAACCAAATAACCCGAATCCTGTTAATATGTGTGAAAATATGATAACATTATGACATATTATTGTGTGTAAGAAATTCCAATCATACATACATACATACATACATACATACATACATACATACATACATACATACATACATACTCACTCCCCCACTCACTCACTCACTCACTCACTCGTAAATGCAACTACGCACACACATTAGACTAAGACTGGAAAATTTTTACAGATACATAGATACCGGGTAGAGTAAGAAGGGAAGGCCCAGGAAACTTAGCAAGTCCTTGCCATTTGATATCGATCACAACCGTCTGAGGCATCTCCACAAAGCTTACCTTGCCCGCTGACCCGAGTTTCTTGATGGGTGGGTATTCAGGGGAAGGGCTGCTGAAGGAATGCCAAAGATCCCAGAACCTCGGAAACAATGAGTTTTTCAGGATAGCAAAGACAGATAGATCCCATACTTCATCGACGGAAATAAGAGATGAATATTCATCAGACGTTGCTTTTAAGGTGATTTTTCCTGGAGAAATCCATCCGCATTTTGAAGAAATTGAAGAAATGTGGAGGAAGGATGAGAGAGAGAGAGAGAGAGAGAGAGAGAGAGAGAGAGAGGGAGTCAGAGAATGAGACCAACCAGGTATGATAACTCTAGGTCTCCACGGGGTAGGGTACCAAAAGGAAAGCTGAAAGCTAACAATTACTGTGTTGCCATCATCTATGTATTCTTTATCGAAAAAAGTCAATGCTGGCTCTGTGAAAAACTCCGAAAATTGTTGTAAGGCCTCTTTGAAATCTTGTTCAGTCTCTCCAGCGATTGGATTTTTCCATTTTATGCCGGAGGGCATGAGTTTGCTTAGTTCATCAGTATTTCCACTCAGCAGTCCTCTTAGCCACGCTGCTCGAAACGAAGTCAAGAGTGGCTTCCAATTGGAATCATATTGCGATGAAGGGCATGATGATGATGATGATGAAGATAGTGGAGTAGTAGAAACTATGTCAATGTCTGAGAAAGAAGATGCAGACGCACAAGAAGAGGAGGATGAAAGGGGAGGGGAGGATGAAGAGGAAGGGGAGGAGGAAGGTTTTACTCGATGGTTCAATGCATATCTATCGCAGAAGTTGGTGGTGCCTTGTTGCAGTACTCTGCTGCAATGATGAAGATTGTGGCTGACAAAACCTATCACGACCGAAAAAGAAACCAAGAGTATGAAAGCGAAATGTAGGAACCTCATTTTCATACCTCCTTCTCGCTGCAAAACATTGAATATTGTGTGTGGCTTAGCTAGATAGATAGCCATTGAAACAGAGAGGGGCACTCTTCCCTAATTCTGAAATCCAGAAATCATGTTTCTGATGAAGGGTTGTGCCTAATGGTTTTTTGCAGGTATTAGTACAAAGGCTCTAACCCAACCCTGCCACATCACACAGGAAAAAAAAAAAAAACATGCAAGTCATCATCTGCATTGCAGTATAAAGCGCAACCTCAGTAATTGAATCTTCGATTCCAACGCAAGTAGACGAGCACCAACGCATTATTTCTACACTTCGTTTAGTTTTAACCAATCAATTTGTTTCTTAGATTCATTAATTTATTTAATTAATTTAAATTAAATAACAACTATGATCTACCAAAGTAAATTCCTCGTTGTGATGCTGGTCATGCTTGCTCTTTCCATGAGCTCTGCATTCCAATTGGCTGCTCCTAAGATACAAAGATTGGGATTAACCTCTCTTTCCATGAAAATGCCTGCCTCTGTGAAGCCAGGTGTTGTCACTGGACAAGCCCTTACTGATTTGTTAGATTACGCTAAGGAAAACGAATTCGCCATCCCAGGTGTGAACATCGTCGGTACCAACTCGATCAACGCCTGTATGGAGGCTGCTAAAAAATACGGAGGACCAATTATGGTTACTTTTTCCAAGGGTGGAGGACAATTCATCGCAGGAAAAGCCGCAGATAACAAAGACGATGCCGCTAGTATTGCCGGTGCCGTCGCCGGTGCCAAGCACGTCCGTGAGGTTGCCAAGCTCTACGGCGTCCCAGTTGTGTTGCACACTGACCATTGCCAAAAGGTGAAAACAAACGAAATTTAATTTTGTGTTTAATTGGTGTACTTCTTTATTTCCTTGTGCGAGATCTTGAATAATTGGTTTTGATTCTGAGTATGTAGAATTGTTAAAATTTTTCATCATATTTTATTTATAAAACATCATATGATCTTGAACCAATAATCCAATGCTCTTTTATTGTAAACACCCCCCACCGCACCCCTCCTCCTCCTCCTCCTCCTCCTCCTCCTCCTCCTCCTAATAGGCCTGGTTACCTTGGATTGATGGACTCATGGTGGCTAACGAGCAACACTTCAAGGAGCACGGAGAGCCTTTGTTTTCTTCTCACATGCTTGATCTCTCTGAGGAATCTCTTGAAGAGAATGTAGGAATCTGCAAGACGTATCTTGAGGTTTAAACTAGGACAAAAATGTTTTTGTTTTTTTAAACCCTACCTATAATATATTTATTTAGCCTGGTTGATTTTAATCTTGTATATAAAAAATCTCACCACATCACAGCGATTCGCCAAGTGCAACGTGCTCCTGGAGATGGAGTTGGGAGTCACTGGAGGTGAGGAGGATGGTGTTGATAATACTGATGTTGACTCCTCCCGCCTATATACCCAGCCAGAGGAAGTCTGGTACACTTACCAAGAGCTAAGCAAGGTTCCAAATGGACAATTCACTGTTGCTGCCTCTTTCGGTAACGTGCATGGAGTATATGCCCCAGGAAATGTTGATCTTCAACCAAAAATCCTCCACAACACCCAAGAATTCATCTCCGAGAAGCTCAAGGATGGAAACAAGAAACCTGTTAAATTCGTTTTCCATGGTGGATCTGGATCATCTGTCGATGATATTCAATATGCTATTAAGGCTGGTGTCATCAAGATGAACATTGACACTGATACCCAGTGGGCCTTTTGGGATGGAGTTCGTGCTTACGAAGCAAAGAACCGTGACTATTTGCAGGGTAAGCAAACATTTTTTTATCTTCTTTATTTTGTCATTTGCATCAGTCAGTCCACATCCTAACATTTTTCCCTGCATTTATTTCTCCCCCATAAATTTAAAGGACAAATCGGAAATCCTGAGGGAGCGACCAAGCCAAATAAGAAATACTACGATCCTCGCATGAGTCTTAGAGCAGGTGAGGAGTCAATGGCTGCCAGACTTGTAGAATGTGCTAAAGATCTGAACTGTGTCAATGTTCTTTAAACTTTAAACAGATTTCATTGGCTTTGAGATTTGTAGGTAGGTAGGGGGAGAATTTTGTTAGTTATTTTTTTTTCCCTTTTTCCTCTCCATCTATGCAATCTATGTTGTGCGTTTCGCAACTAGGTATAATGTGTGAACAAAAGCGAAAATTGGAGTAACTGCTAATTAGTGATGATGATGATGCGTAGATTTGATTTAAAACTTCAACATTCAACATGGTTGCTTACAGTTTACAGTTAGACAGTTAGACTACAGTTACAGTTACAGTGATAGTGATAAGAAGTTTTTTAATTTTTAATTTTTTTAATTCAATAATGTTACATGTTACATGTTACATGTTACATGTTATTCAATATTTTTATTGGTTTCTTGATTTTTTAGTTATTATATCTAGTTCATTAAGTTGTTTAGCTAGGTATATGGTATATATATAATAAAACATTTTCCAAAACTAAGAAAAATACTTAGGTTTGGATAACGTCTTGATTCATAATTGGAAGTTCGAGTTGTTGGACTAATTCATCTGGGGAGAAAGAAGCGGAGGAGGACGTGGAATCGCAGAATGTGGAAGAGGAGAAGTTTTGTTGGGTATGACGTGCACAATTGACCATTTTAGTAACTTTGAAAAAGATATTTCTGCTTGCCGATCTATTGATTGCTGCGGAAATATGTCGTACACAGTGTTTCATAATTTTTTGAACCTTTGATCTTTTAACTTCACCATCGACTAATTGTAATTTTAATCTGATATGTTTGAGGAGGAGCTTTTTGATACTCGGCCCCATTTCACCAGTTGTAGAAAAGGCGGCTGGGCATAGGTAAAGATGATTTTCATCACATACTTTTCCGTATTTTCTTATTTTGTATTTCTCGGTTCTAATAGGAACTTGTTCAGGTTTATTATTATCGGTTCGGTTACGGTTATTGAAACCAGCTACGGCTACTTCAACAACTTCTTGTAGACCACCTCCAGGAGGATTACGAACTATAATGTCAGGTCTGCGTTGATCATCCGCCTCAATGTGAGAGAACACGTGCAAAGGTTCTAGTGCTACTGAAAGACCAAGTGAACGAAATAACATGACTAAGGTATTGACGACATTGTCATGTATTCAATATTTTTATAATAATAATAAACAAAGGCTATGTGTATTATTAAAAATAGATCTACCAAACTTATCGTTATTAACTTATCGCTATCCAACATGAAAAGAAACACGGAAAAGGAAGTAAAAACAGTTCCGCTTATTTTGATAACAGGATTGACATAGAACAAGAGTCAGATGTTTTAATAGCTGATTACAGTTTCGATGAATGCAACTACTTCAAAGAAGATGATGATTTATGTGCCTAAGTATCCTGATGCTTAAAATACATTACCAGTATTGCTTTCTATGCAATATTTTAAAAAACAACAAAATACCAGAAAAAATAGTTAATAAATAATAAATTAAAAAATAAAATAATAATAAATATTTTATTTATTATTTTTATTTTTTAGAATTAGAATTTAGAATTAGAAGTTAGAAGTTAAAGTTAAAGTAGAAGTTAGAAGTAAAATTTTTTTAGATTATTATTATTATTATTATTAGGCATTCTAGGCCAATTTTTTAAAAACAGAGTTAGCTCAAATTAACCCCATGACTAGATCCACTATACTGATGGTGACAACATTTGATAGTAACGTCTTCAAAAAAAATTCCGTTGAAAAAATGAAAAATCCGGTTGAGAAATTTCGATTTTTTTGCTACCAACGGCTACTTTCATCACTGTAGCTCCAGATACCTATGCTCAAACCTAATTTATATAGCTTGAATCGATAGAGTAGACTAAAAGGGGTCTATCGCACTGTTAACTGTCTAATTTGAAGGATTTGGCGAAAAGTTATGAAGGTGTGCACTTCTGTACAGCCTTTTCCTTCTACATGATTATTATTTATAATTATTAAAAAAAATATCAAATATTAAAAATATTTTTAGCACAAGGCCTTCTAGCTTCTAGCTTCTAGATTAAAATACATATATAAATGACTTGCTCCGAACATTTTTGTTTCCGACGAAATAGATGTCGAACGCGGCATATAGATTGATGAATTTGCGTGTTTTATCATATTTGATATTAATATGCTCTCCGTCGATCAAACTCATAAATATGGTTTTCTCTGCTGTTTTATGTTGAAGGTGTCGTCTGCTGAAATTATTCTTTTCATCTTGCATCTACACCACCAATCATATAGTTGAATAAGAATCTGCATAGCTGATGAGAGCTCATTGTCCGGTTCAATCAATCGCAGTTTCCGTGTATAACATTGCTTGATATCACCGTTATCATATTGTAAACCCAAATGTGAGACAACGCCATCGTGATAATCGTCATTTTCGAAATATATTGAAAGTGTATCGTCATTCTACATTGTAGAAATAACCTTGAATAAATGAAGGGTATTCGCACAAATAATTATCTTATCTGGTTCGCAGTCATACTTCTCGAACTTACTTGCGTGAAGCACCACATTCACCAATATTGTATGAGTTTTATCGAAATTAATAATTCGCAGACCGTTTTTCGAAAACATTATAGAAGCATCCGTGAGAATATCCTTAATCGCCGTGGCCAAAAACTTAAAGTCGGCGGTAGATACATTAGAGCCATTTTTCGTGTATAGTCGAGATATTTCCTTTCCGCAGTACAAGGAAATCCGTTATTTCTTGAGGAAACGGATCAAAGAGTTGAAAAAAGATGACCCCGAATAATTTAGCCACGATTTTGGAGGAAGGTTCCAACACCTCTTGGTATATCTGTTAAGTTGACTTGGTTTGGATTATATTGTACTTGTAGTACTTCACATACCCAAACAACCGGGGAAATTTTACGGACTCTCCTTACGAGTTAACCTTTAAGACGTCCTACATAAATTTTGTACGGTTCGACTTTTGAGGGAGGACCTTGACTTGAACCATCCGCTACCCATTTCTCTCCACCGCCCCCGACAGGGATGGGGTGATGGGTGAGTTCTGCGTGAACAATAACAATAGGGGCGAGTTCATCCAGTTTGTCTTCTGTATTTTGAATTACAGAGTAAAAAGGGACAGGACGTGATGGTGGTGGTCGTAATACTTGGTCGAACCGTGTATAACTACTTCTATAATCTTTTTTTTTTTTAGCAATTTTTCTTTTGATAATATTTATGTATAACTATATCTAGCTAGATAGATTATTTTACTATATACTCAAAGGTTTTCCAAATCTAATAAAATCTATAATCTATAACTCCTATATTAAAATTAAATTACTACTGTTATTGTAAACCTAAGTTTTCTTCGATTTTTGGAAAACCCTTTATACATGTTTGCAATATTAACATTATTTTTATCATTATTTTAGTCATAAAATTAGCTAGCATTAATAACTGTTACTGTTATTGTAATTTGCAAGAAACGTGGCACAACAACCAAAGAGATCAAAACAAATACTATCTTCGATCAGCGTTATTAGAGAACCAATATGAAGTAGAAAACAGAAAACCATTTAGCTAGAACGAAGCACAAATTGTTTCGACACTCGACGTAACTAATAAACATCACCAATCTTCCTACTTCTACTTGGTTCTATCAACAGTCGAAACAAGAGTTTATAGTTTATTATCGCAGCATTTGTAACGATGTCAATCCTCCCCATGGCATTCAACAATAGAGATGTACCCAAACACATCACCATTGGCCTCCTCCGAGAGTCCCTGACTGAGTGTTCCATCGAAAACTCAATCGCCAAACATTTCCACCAGGCCGCATCCGAATTGGAAGCCCTCCACATAGACAGGGAAGAATATAAATATAAATTTGTCTAAAATCTAAAATTGTCTAAAATCTGAAATTTGTCTAAACGGACATTTCTCAACGTAACTTTCCGCACATGGTCCCAGTTTCGCTAAAAATGAACTCTACGGTAAAGGCGTAGAGCATCGCCGGAGTAAGCCATTCGTGCCAAGGCTCAAATGATAGAAGTAATAATATCTATATCTAGCTATAGCTATAACTATCGAATTACATATTACTTCTACTTCAGTACATTATAATAAGAATATAATAATGATAACATAATAACTCTTAGCTCTCAGCTATATCTATGGTAGAATATATATTTGTCCAAAATCGTCCAAAATCCAAAATTTATCCAAAGTCCATATGGACATTTCTCAACGTAACTTTCCGCACATGGTCCCAGCTTCGCTAAAAATGCACTCTACAGTAAAGGCGTAGAGCAGTAGAGCATCGCCGGAGTAAGCCATTCGTGCATTCGTGCCAAGCCTCAGCCC
>Ga0099797_100785_pt1 | contig 19134 bp, 20 predicted proteins | sample Uncmet_Sort48C_1_FD_89871 | JGI IMG/M metagenome (GOLD analysis project Ga0099797, IMG submission 89871) | Marine eukaryotic communities from CALCOFI LINE 67, Pacific Ocean - C012_Sort48C_1 | ecosystem: Environmental > Aquatic > Marine > Oceanic | place: Pacific Ocean: Monterey Bay | collected...
ACATCTTTTGCTTCGGATAGTAATTATATATACAACCCAAATGCTGTTACCTATCTACCACAAACCCAATCTATATATTATACCCAACCATATGTAGGGCTTAAAAATAAAGTTAGTGAAAAAATAAAACGAACTAGCTATGATATTCCAAGTGGTACTTTATCTCCTTTTAGAAGTGTAATTCAAGATAGTGAATTTGGAAATGGATATAATAATCCTTTTGGTAGAGATATTAATAAAACTGAAGTAGTTTTTTCACCTACCAATCAAATTGATGATGATATTATATCAAGTGTAGGACAGTTTGATATAGGTTCTTTAATCGGAGACCCTGTTTTCCTCACCAATGATGCCGAAAGCTATTTAAGTCTTAATAATACACGAGATAGTTACTTTAAAAAATATTATAGAGCATATGAGTGGAGAGATTATGTAAGACTTATTAAATACTTCGATAATTCTTTATTTAAGATGATTGAAGATTTTTCTCCTGCAAAATCATCTGTAGCAACGGGAGTTGTAATTAAACAACATTTACTTGAAAGAAATAAATATCCCACCCCCCAAGTTACAAGTTCTACTCCTTCACATCCTTATTTATATGAGGGATCAGGTTCATTAACAGGGAACATACTAATAATGTCTCCTTCTGGGTCAGAACACTCAGCTAGTGGGGGAACAGGAGGGTCTTTTCTAACCACAGCTTCTGCTTTCAGTACAGCAGTTTTTAATCAAAATCAAGCATTTACATTATTTGGTCTTAATGGTCCTAATACCATTACCTCAAATAATCCTATTGCCCCTAGAAGTTCTGAATTTTACAATGGGGAACTACGTGTTAGAGATGGAGGACGGGCTTCTGCTGGTGGTAATGTTAGAAGTGATGCAGTTTTAGCAACTAATCAAGTTGCCTCCCAATCAATTACTAAACCTTTACCAGTACATGCTTCTGATACTACAAGAGTCTTTGCGGGGTCAGCTACTATTGGGTTTTTTTCTTATGAAAAAAGTGCTATAGTAACTGGGGTTGATACTTTTTTCGAAACACAAATTGCTTCTCGGCAGGTCACCGCTGCAGCTCAATTTGCCAAATCTATACATTTTATTAGAAGTTCTAATTACAATGTAGGAGTTACTCGAATGGTTATAGGATTTTCAACAGGTTCTAATCAGGAATTTAGTGGTTCTATGGATAAACTTGTCCGAGGTAACAAATTTAATATATCATTTACTGAATCTCCTTACTTAGGGGCTCAACCTATAAATATTCCTTATGAATTTACCGTAGGTAGTATAATAAAGAATTTAAACACAGGATATGGTACAGCGTATTATGATATATCATTTGAAGGTGGTCAACCTAGCCCAAGTGAACCTAGTTACATATTTAATTACAGCCAAGTAAATGCTTCAACGGGTGCACCTGAGACGGGTACTAATGGTACTTCCTATGGAGCTAGTTTAGATGGTAAAATATTCATTCCCAATTTTACTATAAATGATGATAATAAAGTACGTAGTATTACACCCCAAGCAGCAGCTATTTTACGTGAAGAAGCAAATCCACTAGCTAATTCGGTAATTAATAATAGAACATCTGTAAATTATGAAGAGGTAAGTTACGGAAATGGTATAGTTACCCCAGTTAATATTAATTTAATCCAACAAGGTACAGCTGACCGTGCCCAAGTACAAGATAGTAATTATACTAACACCGGACATATAAATGCAAGATATGAAGGAACAAGGGTTACATCACCTGATTTTAATATAAGAAGTAAAGTTAATTAATTATGGCAATAGATCAAGGACCACAATCAGCAGGATCATCAACTCCTAATACAAATCAAGAATCCCAAGATGTTGAATTACAAGGTATAGTAGCGAATGGTGTGCTTGGAGGACTACCCGTAGCAGAAAAAAACCAAGAATTTTTTTTAGTATTTTCAGGAGTAGGTGGAACCGGCCCTGAAATTATAGGCCAAACAGCCTACTTTATAGAATATTTGGTTGATTCAAGTGGAAATGTTTTTAAACCTTCTGAAAATACTAGCGCTTTAAGTAATTTACTGCAAAATTTTGAAAAAAATAAAACTGTTAGTGTTATAGTAGATGATCCTTCTACTAATAATGCTAATATGGCTGGTAACCATACTTTAACTGCTGTAGGTCTTCAACAACCTATTTTATACTCTCAAACAGGTTCAAGTGTAGGAGCGTTTACTGGGTCTATATTTTTCGAAGGTGATCCTACCCTAGGAATTGTTAGTAGTGATGGTACTTTAACAGTTCCTGATATGACAGCTTTTATGAATAAATCAACTTCACTTCCATCAACCCAGGGATTAGTAACTTCATATCAGAATTTTGTAGGAGGAACACCTTCTTTTACCTCGGGAAATGCAAGAAGTGCTAGTTTAAACAATGGTAGATATATTTTGACTTCATCTGCTATAGGGGATCTACAAAGTTTTACAATTCAGACTACCGTTCGAGTAAAAAATACAACTTCATCTCCAAAAGATCTTACACTATCAATAACTGAAAATGGGACTAGTATATTTGGGGGAGGAAGTTTTGATATACCTGCAAACTCAGATTTCCAAACAATAACTAACAATGTGGAAGTAGATTCATCATTTGCACTTAATTTTCTTCCTAATGGAGATTTTTTCCAATTATTCTTATTTGGTGATATAGGGGATCTTACTTTTGATTATATAAGATTTGGGTGTGTAGGAGGAGTTTCTGGACAAAATCCTACTTCTGAGGGTGATTTACTCCAAGACTCAGGACAAAATTCTCCTCCATTTTGGTTAACAGGAAGTGGGGAGAATTTATATATTACAGCTTCTGATTTTTTATCATCTAATTATGAGAATGTACAAATAACTAGTGGAAGTATTAATATTACAGGAGGTACCGTAGACATAGGTACCCAATTTTCAGATTTTAATTTATCTAAGATTCAAACTCCTTTTAAAGTTAAAGTAGGAGATAGAATTAGATTTTTATATAATCCTTCCACAGATTTTCATATATATGATGTAAAAGAACCTCAAAATGAGGGGGATGGTAGATTAAAATTAAAATTAAATACTGTACCTTCCCAATCTTTTACAGAAAATCAATTGAGTAATTTTGTTTTACATCGTACTAATGAATCTATACCTAGATATATTATCCTAAACGTTGATAAAACCCCCGGAGTAGGTACAGCCTCAAATCCTTTTACAGGAATAATTTTACCTCAATTTCCATCCGAAAAATTAGTTTCAAATTTAGATGCAATTTTAAATAAACTAAAAATAGAAGGAATAATAAAAAACTAAAATTTATATATTTATAACTATAATAATAAAATACAATGGGATATTTAAATAATGCGGTAGTAACCGTAGATGCTATATTAACTGAAAAAGGAAGAGAACTTCTTGCTAGAGGAGATGGTTCGTTTCGAATAACACAATTTGCTCTTTCAGATGATGAAATTGATTATACTTTATATAACCCCACTCATGCATCAGGTAGTGCATTTTATGGGCAGGCGTTAGAAAATATGCCTTTATTAGAAGCATTTCCTTCTACTAACCAAAATTTAAGATATAAATTAGTAACCCTACCAAGAGGAACAGGTAAAATGCCAGTGCTAGATATTGGATTTACTCAAATAACCTTAAAACAAGGCGCTTCATTAGCTATTACTCCTCAAACTCTTAATTACTTAGGAGCAAATCAAGTTTTTGAGTCAAATGGATATACAGCAGTAATTGCTGATATTAGAACTATGTCTTCATTTACAGGAACTGGAATTCAAACAGTAGATTCAACTAATTTAAATACTAATACTACATTAGGAACAAATGTAAGTAAAACAGTAGTAGGAACTTCTTTAAATTTAGCTGCAACAACAGTTAATACTTTATTTGGTGACCAAACAGAATTAAATACTACAATCCAAATAGTAGGAAGGGATAGTGGTGCTAGAATAACAGTTCCTATTAAAATTACAAAAACTAATAATTAATTAAATGTCATTTAAAAGATTTGATAGTGAAGATTTTTTAGTAAGTGTAGATGCTGTAACAGCAGGTGCCTTTACTGGGAATGAAAGCAGAATAGGAAGTACTATAGTAACTTCTTCAACCCAAGAAAATGGTACCTCAGGACTATATTACCTTGAAGTTCTAAAAGAAGCAGCGGGTGAACCCCAATTTTCAATTGCTTTTGGAGATAGAAATGGATCTGGATCAGCCCCTTTTGATACTGGAATTACTGGGAAATCACCAACAGCGGTAGTTTATGGTCAATTTAGAAATATTATTTTAGGAGATGAAAGCGCTAGTTTTTCATTTGGAGAGGTAACTCCCTCACAACCCTCTCAAAGTTTTTTTGCAATAACCTTTAATAGAGCTAGATATAAAGGTAGCTTATTCCCAGGTACTTTTAATTTAGGAATATCAGGTTCTCAACTTGTATCATTAACTGATAATAGTAAAGACGTTACTGCAGTTCAATTCAATGAGGCTGGAAGAGTATTCCAATTAGTTTCAGGATCTAATGGTACAGCAACAGGACCTTCAAGTGGATTATCCCCAGCAGGAAAAGGTTCATATGGGTTATTTCTCCCAGACATAGGAACCTGTATATTAAATGTTGATGCTTTAAATCAAACTAGGGCAAATGGAGGTTCATTAGGTTCAGATAGTAAATTTGGAGCTTTAGCTTATACAAGTGCAACAACTCAAAATAATAGAAGATTATTTGCTGCTATATCTAGATCTTGTCAACTTGGTGCAGATGATAATACCTTTTCAGGGTCTTTAACATTAAATAGTTTAGATAATATAGCTTCTGATTTTGTTTTTATAAGAGCAAGAAATGGAGAATTTAATTATTCTGAAAATCCTTCTTTTATTAGTGGATCTACGGGTGAAGTTTTATATGATAGTTTTATAAATGCTCCCCAAACCTTTATAACTACAGTAGGTTTATATAATGATTCTAATGAATTAGTAGCTACTGCTAAATTAAGTAAACCACTTAAAAAAGACTTTACTAAAGAGGCCCTTATTAGAGTAAAGTTAGACTTCTAATGGATGAGTGCATACAAACAATTTACTAGTAAAGATATAATTGTAAGTCCTCTTACAGTTCATGCTTCATCTTCACGTATTTCTAATAATACTGTAAGTTCTTTTACGGGGAGTAATGAGAATGCTATATTCCTTACAGGAAGTGGAGAGTTGACGGGTTCATATCCTTTGGATAATTTAACAGGAATTGATAACCCTGCTTTGGTTTATAATTCTATTAAACAATTATTTTACTCTAATTATTTAAGATATCCTCGTTCCGCTAAAACCCATAATGGAACTGTTTCGAATGTAGGAACTGCTAGTTTTAATCCTGATGGAACTATTTCAGGCCCTCTTTACACCCCCTCATATATCAATTACCCTCAGGATAAAGATGAAAAAAGGATTTTCCCATCAGGTAGTGGTAAAAAAATAGGAGTATCAACAATTACACAAAAAGCATTTGGAGATTATATTAAACCTGGAAGTGGAAATTTCACCTATATTGTTGATGGAGGAGCAACAAGTAATTTAAAGGATATGGGAAATGGTGAGATTTTTATTTTAAATTCTGGAGGGGAAGCACTAGTTCAATTTGGAAATATTTTTTATAAAGAAGGTATTGCGGTCACTACAGGGGGATTAAATAGTGCTGGAAGTGGAGATGCTCAATTAGCTTTTACTAGTTGGGTTAGTTCTTATACATTATATGAAACCCAATATACATGTACTATAAGACCTAGTGAATTTAATTATTCAACTAATCCTACTTTACTTTCATCTTCACTTCAATTTCAAAATGGAATTTTAGAAAAAGGAAGTTCTAAATATTCTGATTTTGCTACGGGGTCTGATTTTACTCCTTATGTTACAACTGTAGGGTTATACAATAATGATAATGAATTAATGGCCGTAGCTAAATTAGCCCAACCCCTCCCAACTTCCAAAACAACAAATACAACAATATTAATAAATTTAGATAGATGAATTGGTTATATAATGGAGAAGAAATTACAGACATATCTCAATTTCACCCCGATACATTTGGGTTTGTTTATAAGGTAACTACCCCTGATGGTAGAAAGTATATAGGTAAAAAGGTATTATACCACAATCAAAAGAAAAAATTAACTAAAGTAGAACTTTCCGAGCAAACTGGAAGAGGAAGGAGAAAATCTTATAAAGTTGTTCAAAAAGAAAGTGATTGGAAAAAATATGTAGGATCAAATTCCGAATTAAAACGTAAATTAACTGAAGGAGAAGTTACGCTGGAAGATTTGGATAAACAAATTTTAGAAATTGCTCTTCATAAAAAACATCTTACATATCTGGAGACTAAATATTTATTTTGCTATGAGGTATTAGAAAACCCAGAAGAATATTATAACGATAACATATTAGGAAAGTTTTTTACAAACGACTTTGATTTTTAAATCATTCATCGTATATTCGTTGTAATGATTAATCATCTTTTAGTAACTCTAATAGATTCTGTACTAGGTAAAGGTAAATCAACATCCAGGGGTAATTATGCTTACCACTGTCCTTTTTGTAAACACCATAAACCTAAAATGGAGGTGAATTTTACAGAAAATAAAAAGGGCCATAATCCATGGCATTGTTGGGTATGTAATACTAGAGGAAAAACAATCCCAGGTCTCCTTAAAAAAATGGAGGCGTATGATAAGATTGATGAAGCCAAAAAATTAATCCCTCAAGGATCATTTGTTGATGAAATCGTAGTAAAAAGCGATTTATTTTTACCTAAAGAATACATCCCATTTATAGATAAACCTACCAGTTTAATGGCGAGGCATGCTCTTACTTATTTAAAAAATAGAGGAGTTACTATAGAGGATATGATTAAATATCATATGGGGTATTGTGAAAATGGAGAATATAAAAATATGATTATTATTCCTTCTTATGATGATAAGGGTAATCTTAATTATTTTACAGCCCGTAGTTTCGAAAAAGATCCCTATAGAAAATATAAAAACCCATCAGTGTCTCGTGATATTGTGCCGTTTGAAATGTTTATAAACTGGAGTAGCCCGTTGGTATTGTGCGAAGGACCATTCGACGCCATAGCCATCAAAAGAAATGCTATCCCGTTATTAGGAAAAAATATACAAACTAATCTAATGAAGAAAATTGTTTCTTCTAAAGTGGAAAAAATATATATAGCACTAGATAGTGATGCACTTAAATCATCACTCAAATTTTGTGAAAAGTTTATGAATGAGGGCAAAGAGGTTCATTTATTAGAAATGGACGATAAAGACCCTAGTGACTTAGGATTCAAACGTTTTACTGAACTTATTCAAAAGTCTACCCCCCTAACTTTATCTGGGCTTTTGGCTAGAAAATTAGCCCTATGAAACAAATTAAAAAACAGTTTGGTCGTATCCTCGAAATCTCTGACGACCATAAACAAATCACCCTTCCAGATGGGAGATATTACCAAAGAAATGGTGAATACTACCCCTCAGTAACTTATGTATTAAGTCATTACCCTAAAGGCAAATTCTTTGAAGATTGGTTAAAAAAAGTAGGATACTCAGCAGATTATATTGTTAAAAGAGCCTCAGAAGAGGGCACACAAGTACACGAAATGATTGAAGATTACCTTAATGGTAAAAAATTATCATTTTTAGAACATGGTATTCCTATGTATGCTCCTAATGTTTGGCAAATGTTTTTACGCTTTGTTGATTTTTGGGAAGAATATAAACCTACGCTTATTGAGGCTGAAATTCATCTATTCTCAGATGAATTAAAAGTAGCAGGAACCTGTGATATGGTTTGTGAAATTAATGGAGAATTATGGATTATAGACTTTAAAACATCTAACCATCTTCAAACAACATATGATTTACAAACTGCTATGTACGCTAAATGTTTTGAGGAATGTTTTGGCAAAAAAGTAGATCGTACAGGGGTATTATGGTTAAAATCTTCTAAAAGAGGCCCTAAAAAAGATAAGATTCAAGGTAAAGGGTGGGAAATGTATGAATCAAAAAGAACCCAAGAAGATAATTTAGGTATTTATAAGGCAGTCCGTACTTTATTTGATATAGAAAACCCAAATCATAAACCTGCCTTTACTGAATTCCGAACCACAGCTAAAAGAAATTTGTAATATTTATAACAAATATTTTGCTGTGAGATTATACGATATACTAAAAGAAATACAAGATAAACCCAAAGCTATTATATTAGCAGGAGCTCCTGGAGCAGGAAAAGGATATATCTTAAGGGGTTTAGACTTAGAAGGTTTAAAAGTATTAAACGTAGATGACATTTATGTTCCTATGTTAAAAAAGGCTAACATAACATTAGATCTTAAAAATGCTACTCCCGAAGAAAGAAGCAAACAAGCAATTGCTATGGGTGCCGCTAATAGGGAATTTAAACAAGATGTAGCTAATACTATTGAAGGAAAACAATCTTTTATATTAGATGGCACCGGGGCTTCATTTAAACAAACTTCTAAATTAAAAACCGAATTAGAAGAAACAGGGTATGAAGTATTCATGCTATATGTTTACACTGATTTAGAACGATCCCTAAAACAAAACCAAGACCGATACGAAAAATCAGATGGTAAAGATAGAAGTTTAGCTCCTGGTATTGTAATGAGAACTTGGAAAGAAGTAACTCAAAATTTTAAACCCTATAAAGATTTATTTGGTTCTAATTTTACTTCTGTAGCTAATACTTTAGAGGATCAAGAAATTTCTAATTTAGAAGATATTATTAACATATATCTTACTCCTTTTGACCCTAAGGGTACTAAACCTAAAACACCCAAAGAACAAGCTAGATCAGATGCCAGAAAAGCTAAAGATGCTGAAGAAATAAGAGCTATGTTAAATGATGAGTTTATAAAAGACATAGTAAACAATTCAGTATCTAAAGAAGAAGCTCAATCTAAATTAAAATCTTTTTTAGCATGAATAATTTAGTTAAAGCATTAATAGAGGGTATTATAAGTGAAGAAGAATCTTCTAAGAAAAAAATAGTTGGGATGTTCGGTGGAGGTTTTAAACCACCAACATCAGGTCACTTAGAGGTAGTAAAACGAGCTTTACAAGAAAATCCCGAAATGGATGCCTTAATTATATTAGTAGGTAGTGGAACTCGAAATTCAATTAGCCAAGAAGAATCACTTGCTATTTGGAACATATATAAAAAATCTCTTCCTAATAAAGTAAGAGTAATGGCATCTCCTGATAATAAACCTCCCATTGGAGCTATATATTCTTATGCTAAAAAAAATCCTAATAAAGAAGTTTATTGGTTTATAGGTGCCCGAGAAGGAAATGAAGGAGATTTCCAAGATATAGCAGCCCGTACTAAATCACTTCGTAAAGGTGATTATTCAAATATTAAAGTAAAAGAAATAGTAACAGGTGGGTCAGTTAGTGGTACTAAAGCTAGACAAGCATTATTAGCTAAAGATAAAGAAACATTTATTCAATTTCTTCCAAATATCCCTGAAATAGATGAAATTTGGGATATGCTTACGGATGTAGTTAAAGAACGAATTAATTTTACCCCTGATTTTATAACACAGGGTGATGTAGATTTTGTAGATGATATGGCTGATAGAAAATTATCTCCTATAGATATAGATCTTTCGGGCAATCATTTCTTTGATAGATTAAACGATCCTAGAAACTACCCAGACATATCAATTGAAGAATTAGAAGATTTTTTTGATAAATTATCTGATGAAAAAGAAGATTTTATTGAATTTCTTAAAAAGTATAAAGATGTAGTAGTAAAAGATACGGAAACTAATATTAATATTCCGTTTATGAAGCGAGCTAATAAAGCCATAGCTAAAACTATTATGCGTAAAAAGAACTTTATGACTTCAAATAAAGTTTTACCACTTGAAGAAGGTAGATATGATGCCGAGGTAACTATGGTATCTCGTATGATTATTAATTATTTTAAGGAAACACTTGGAGAAAAAGTTTCAAATAAATTTGAAGATGTTGGTGTGTTGGGTGATGATACTTATGACTTAGAAGTTTATCTCACTCCTACTGATTTTGACACATTAGGACCTATTCCTTTTGTAGTAAATGCAGCAGGAGATGAAAATGGAATTGCAATTCAAATAAATTACAACCCAGAATCATTTCCTAAAGCTTATAATGAATTAATTCCTGAACTTAAGGATGCTATAAGACATGAATTAGAACATACAGCTCAAGGGCGTTTTGATAAAGGAGTTTCTTTTGATGGAATAGACCAAGATGATTTACCTTTATTTGATTATCTTACTTTAAATTATGAAATTCCTGCTTTTGTCCAAGGCTTATATAAAAAAGCTAAAACTAAAAAAATAACATTTACAGCCGCTGTTGATGAATTTTTAGATGAAAGGGTAGAAGAATTAATGCCCGAAGAAGCTGCTAAGGTAAAACAAATTTACATTGATTATGCCAAAAAGAATTTACCTGCTGTTCAATTAGATGAAGCAGATCCTAAAAAAGGCACAGGAAAAAAACCAAAAGGATCAGGACGTAGATTATACACTGATGAAGATCCTAAAGATACAGTAGGTATTAAATTTTCTTCTAGACAAGATATAGTTAATACTTTAGGTAAAACTTCATTTAAAAATAAGTCTCATGCTCGTCAATCTCAAGTTATAAACTTAATACACCAAAGAGTTAGGGCAGCGTATGGTAGATCTAAAAAACCTGAAGTTAAAAAACGTTTAAAAACTGCTTTAGATTATATTACTAAGCGTAAAGAAGCTTCTAAAGCAAAAACACAACGTTTAAAAAAACAAAAGAAAAAAACTAACGAAGCAATTATTTTAGAAGTAGTTCCTAAAGACATATTAGATAGTTTTGATATACAAGATAATTTAGTAAAAGATGTATGGGATGGGTTAAATTTAAAACCAGAAATAAAAGAAAAATTATTATTAATAGCCCAAGATTTTTTTGATTCTTTAGAACTTCCTGAAGGTACAGTTTTAAAAGATATTAAATTAACTGGGAGTTTGGCTAATTTTAATTGGTCTAAATTCTCGGATGTTGATTTACATTTAGTAATAGATTTCACCCAAATATCAGATAGTGAAAAATTTGCTAAAGATTATTTTGATGCTAAGAAAAATTTATGGAATAATGCTCATGATATAAACATATTTGGTTATCCTGTAGAAGTATATGTTGAAGATATAGATGAATCCCACACAGCATCAGGTCTATATTCAGTACTAAATGATAAATGGATTACAATCCCTCAAAACGATAAAATTGTAATTGATAAAGATGACATTAAATCAAAAGCAGAAGGTTATTTCTCTTACATTCCTCAGTTAGAAAAAATGTTTAAAGATAAGGAATATGAACAGGTAGTAACAACTATAGACCAAATAAAAGAAAAAATAAGAAATATGAGATCATCAGGTCTTGAAAATGGGGGTTTGTATAGTGTTGAAAATTTAGCATTTAAAGTTTTAAGAAGATCTAATTTTGTAGAAGAATTAAATACTTTAAAAACAAATTCATATGATGCTATGATGAGTTTAAATGAAAATGTTGCACCTAACCACAATCAAAAATCTGCTCCCTATGGTTCGGGATATAAACCATTAAAAGAGGATTTAACTCCCCAAATTATTTCATTAACTCAATATATGGCAAGAAATGGTTTAAACTTAAAACCATATCCTAAAATTAAATTTATAGATAATGATAGAGAAAATGCTAGTAATATATTAGGTAGAACGGCTTATTATGATCCTAACCAACAACTAGTAGCCTTGTATACTATGGATAGACATCCTAAAGATATTTTGCGTTCATACGCTCATGAATTAATCCACCACCACCAAAATTTAAATAATACTTTAGACCATAGTCAAACTTCTAATACTAATGAAGATGATGCTTTAGATAGAATTGAACGTGAAGCTTATGAAAATGGTAATATATTATTTAGAAATTGGGAAGACTCCATTAAAAACCAATAAAAAATGACAACTAAAGAATTTATAGACACAGTAAACGATGAATATGACATCGAAACACTAGAATTAATGCAAGGGTTAATTGATAAAAGATTAACTATGTTAAAAACTCTAATAGATGTAGGTACTAAAAAACAAATAAAAGGTTTTAGGCGATGAATAATGATAATGTTTTAAGAAAAGAATTCTCTAAAAAAGATGTAGAGCGTGCTCGTAACCTTATTAAAGGAGACACTAATGCTCGCACTTCACAAGGAGTAGGTTATACTAAAAAATCAGAACATCATAAAGAGGGTGATATTTGGGATGAAGATGGGCGTAAATGGACTATTAAAAATGGTATTAAACAAAATATTACCAAAATGGATAAATTTAAAAAAATGGGTAAAATTCCATTATTTTGTCCTGAATGTAATACTTTAATGAAAACCCACTTAGATAAAAAAGTATTCCCAGCATATCAAAAATGTTTTAATTGTGTAGTTGATTATGAAGCAAAGTTAGTTGAACAAGGTAAATCTAAAGAATACTTTGATGGATTACATAATTCTAATATTAATAAAGTAATTGAAAGTTATAAAGAATTTATACAAGACCAACTTAAAAAATCAAATAATAATTATGTTACGGAAGCAGGTGATGTAGAAAATTGGAGAGGAGGATTTAATAAAGAAGAAATGGCACAAAATCTACAAGAAGGTCTTGAATTTTTAGAAGGATTAAAGATTAAATAAATTTATATATTTATAGATAGTATGACATTACTTAAAAAACTAGTAAACGAAGTATTCGAATCCTTACACTTAGGCGAAGGAGATACTATCGAAAAATTTTCAGCAAAAGGAAAATCAACTGGTAAACTTAAGCAAGGTACTATCCGAAAAAAATTGGGTGTTAAAAAAGACGAAAAAATACCTACCTATAAATTAGATAAGGAAATATCTCGTCTAAGAAAAAAAGATAAAGATAAAACCAAACCTGGAGCACAACTATCCCCCACAGATAGTAAGTATTTAAAAGGTTTAACTTTATCTAAAACATTACGTAAAGAAGGATCTTGTGGATATAATAGAAATATGAAAGGAAAAAAACTAACTACCCCGGGAGGACTTAAAGAAACTATTGAATTTGTAGCTGAAAACTACTCAGGCTTAACTCAAGAAGAAATAGTACAAGAAGTTTTAGAAATAAAAAAACTTGGTGAAACTTTAACTGAGGAATTATGTGCTAAAGGTAAGGCATACCGAAAAAGACGTATGGCTGCCGGAGAAAAATCATCAGCATACTTATCAGGTAGAGCAGTTAAAGTATGTAAGGGTCAAATGAGTGGTAAAAAGAAAAAAAAGTAATGACTCAATCCCGCTTACATGAAGTTATTCAAGAGTCTTTACGTGACTGGTTCAAAAAAGAGAACTGGGTACGAATTAATACTCAAGGTAACATTGCGGGGGAATGTGGTACTATGAAAAAAGGTAAGGCAACAACAAGATGTTTACCTAAAAAGAAAGCACAATCTTTAACTAAGGCAGAAAGAAAAGCGACGGTAGCAAAAAAAGTTAGAGGTAGTAAAAAAGGTAAACAATTTGTTAAAAATACTAAAAAGGCAACTTATAAAAAGAAAAAATAATGAAAAAGTCTGAATTCAAAGAATATCTTAAGAATGAAGTCCTAAAAATGACTGAAGCATCTGACGAAGATATATCCAAGCAACAAGAACTTAATAAAGAGCTTGAAAAAACTAAAGAACTTATGGGTGATATGATGGAAGGTGAAGGCTCTACAATAACTCTTGATAAAGAAGATATGGAAACTCTCCATAAGAATGGTAAATTAGATATAGATGACCATACTGTATTATATAAAATGAAAGAAGGCAAAATGAAAAAATCTGAATTTAAAGAATACCTCAAAAATGAGATTCTTGCTGAAATGAATGAGCAAGAAGAAGATATTGAGTTAGGTGATCTTGAAGGTGGAGAAGAAATCGAAGCAACCATAAATCCAGGAGAATCCGATAAGGCACTAGCACTAGACGACATTGGCGACCAGCTAGTTCAATTAGCTAGAAAAGCTAAAGATGTAGATGAAAGAGAATTAGCTAATCAAATCCTTAACTCTGCTAAATTCGCTAAAAAAACCGAATTTAAGAAAATTGAAAAAGACGCAGGTGTAGGAGAAGAAGAAGTGTAATGGCTGAGAAAAAAACCAAATTAGATAAGATGTCTAAAAAAGAAAAGACATCATTAGCATATGCTTTAGCTACTAATTTGGCTAAATATGGTAAACCTCAATCTCCCAAAAATGAACGTAAATTAAGTAAAGGTGAAATGAAAACTAAAGAAAAAGAAGTGAAAAAATTTAAAAAAGCCTTTGACTTAGAAGAAATTCAAGAAATTGTAAAAACAATGCAGGAGAAAAAACTTGAAAACCCTAAAAAAGCAGACTTAAATAAGGATGGTAAACTTTCTTCTTACGAAAAAACAAGAGGTGCTGCTATTGAAAAAAATATGCAAAGTGAAGACTTAGATTTAGGTCATCAAGATAATGAACCTCACATGCTTAAAAAAGATCTCTATAGGATTGCTAAGTATGCCTCTGAATTATATATGATGGTAAATAATTTTGATAATAAAGGAATGGAAGTTGATTTCCCTCATTGGTGGCAATCAAAAATTATCAAAGCAAAAAGCATGTTAGTTTCAGCTAAACATTATTTAGATGGGGAATTAACAATTCCTCAAATAGATGCCATGCTAGAAGAAGACATGGACATCAACGACCCAGTATTAGTAAATTTCCGTGCCGCTAGAGATAGAACCAATAAAATATTATCTCAACCTAAGCCTGATTTTGTAGCTCCTAGAAGAAAAAAAGATAATTCTGATAAAATTGCTTTCTTACAAAAAGAAAGAGATCAATTAATGCGTGATATGGAACAAGAGGCAGAACCAGAAGGAGGACCAATTGCAGATAGATATGGTGCTGAACTAAATCGTATTGATAAAGCAATAGCTAAGTTATCAGGTAGAAAAGAAATGACTTACGATCAAGCAATATCTAAATAATGCAAAAATCAGAATTCATAGCAAAAATTAAAAACTTAGCAAAAACTATATATGCTGAGAAATCTAATCCATTAGCAGATGCTGATGAGATCAGGGATCAAGTAACTAAGTTTCCTGTAGTAGATAAATTCCCTCCGTTAAAAAAAGTAATGGAAGATTTATTTGACTTTCAATATGAGCCTTTTGTTGAAGATGTAGAGTGGGTAGCCCCTCGTCCTACAACTTTTCGTATTAAACTTGTAAATGGAGCTGATTTCTTTCTCATATATGAAGGTGAAGATGAAGGTAAAGGATTATTTATAGCTCAAGTAGCAGGTAAAAAATACTTTTTAGAATCACTTCCTGAAGAACAACAAGCATCTGAAGCAATTGCTAGATTATTAAGATATAAATTTGCTGATACTGGTAAGACAGATGACGCAGACGTTGATGCAGGATTAGATGCTGAATTAGGAGATGATTTGGCAACAGCAGAAGAACCAACAACTGAACCAGCAGGGGATGATACAGGATTACCTGCTACTGTAGACGATTTATAATATGGACGTATTAGATAAATTTTTCAAGAAATTTTCATATAAATTTCCTAAAGGGTATCCTGATCCTAATGACATTCAAGATATGATCATGTTAGAGGGGATATTAAAAGAAATTGGTTTAAACCTTCAAGAAACTGCCCTTACACCTTTAGAATTAAATAAAGATGCTACATTACCTGGAGGGGTGAAAACTCCACGTATTGAAATTTTAATTGATATAGTCCAAAATGGAGAAGAATTAGAATTAAATGATGGTTCTAAATTTATAGTAGATAATAAAGAAGAAGTTTTAAATCAATTAAAGGGTAAAACTAGCATTTCAAAAGCAATTACTTTAATTGATAAAGATGATAATAAAATTACTACTTCAAATCTAAAGAAGACTGCTAGGTTTGGTGGTGGGGGAGGTATGAGAGGAGGAGCTGAATTAACTGCCAAAGCAGAATCCGCTCAATGTATAGTTAATCAAATTAGATATTCTTTTTCAGGAGATATTGGGGTTAATGATATTACGGATAATGTAATAGAATCTACAAAAAGTAAAGTTAAAGTAACGGACTTTAATGGAGCCTCTGAATTATTAAAAAATAACCCAGGATGGGTTCAATCTAGTGTAAGCATAGCTAATGAATTAGCTTCCAAATTTAAAGGACCATTTATTCAAAATAGGGGTTCTGAGTGGGTGCAAAGTTTAGAATCCGCTGTTAAACCTTTATTGAAAACTGTAGGAATTAAAGATATTAATAAATGGAGCCCTGCTGATATATGGATGGTAGCCCCAAGCGAAATGAGTATTACTTGGCCCAATAATATAGATGAAATAAATTCTTTATTGTTAGCTAAATATCAAGAAGGTGAAATAATAGGAGTATCACTTAAAAAAGCAGGTAAACAATCTTCATTAAAAGTATTTAATAGTCCAGAATCTCCTAAAACTACATATGAGTTTAAGGGTATTGACCCTAGACCTAATGCCGCAAAAGCATTTGTTTTATTTGATGATGCCTCTATGGAATTTAGAACTTTTGGTGGGTTAGGATCATTTCAAGGAGAAATTTTAGGTAAAAAAGCAGCAGGTGGTAAGGTAGGATATACTATTATTAAAAAAGCACTTCAAGATAATGGTATAAATCCTCCTGAACCTAAGGAAATAAAAAATCAAGTAGTTGATAATGATCCTAAATTTAAAGAAAATTTCCAAAAATTATGGAATAACACCCCAGGATTAGAACCTAGTGATTTTGAAACCCAATTTGATAATCCTAATAAAACAGAAAATCAAAATCTAGTTTATAGAGTTTCTAAATATTTAGCTTTATTTGTAGTAAATGCTATAAACAATTCGGATGATCCAAGTGAAATAGTTACTGATATAATTAATTATGCCTCATCAAGTACAGATAAAAGTGCAATATTTATTAAAGCATCATAATATTTATAACCATGCTTAAACAACATATACAAGAAGCACTTCAAGGTATCCAATCATCCACAAAATCATGCTCATGTGGGTGTAATAGTTGTGATGATGCATCGCCTAAGCTCGCTTTATTGGAGACTAAAACGCCTATAAGCGAAGGCCTCCGCTATCACATCGAGAATGGCATCTCGCTGCAAGACAATGTGTTTAGAATGGGATCTAAAAAATACCTACAATTATTTTCTGAAGCTCGTATGTTAAATGAGTGGAAAAATATTAGTTTAGATGAAAACAGTAAGTTCCTCATCGAAAATACTGACATTGGTAAGTTTGGTATACACGAAACGGTAAATTTTGAAGGTGAAGAGTATGATATTATAAGTAAAGATGGAGATTGGGTTTACCTTAGATCTATCCATGATACAATGGTAGGTAAAAAAGAAATTAAAGTTAAAGAAAAAGATATTACTATAAATGAAGCTAAAGTACCACTTGACATACCTATGTTAGATGAATACTCTGATGAAAATTTTAATTCACTAGAGGATTCAATAGCACAAGCAGAATTTGGTATGGACTACGATCAATTAGGTCCAGGCGAAAAAGAATTCGTAAGAGATGAGATTGATAACATGTCTATGAATGAAGGCTTCACTAAAGAAGATTGGGATGTAAAATGGAAACTTCCCAAAGACAATTTATTTAATGCTAGTAAATCTATAGATGCCGTTAATAATAGAAGTAATGCTATACAAGACTTATTAAAGTTAAACCCTAAAGAATTACAAGCATTTAATAATGATGATGAGCATCCAGCAATTGAAATGTCTTATGATGAATTAATGAGATATTATCATTCAATAATGAAGGAATCAGTTAATGAAGCTAAGAAAAAGAAAAAAGACCCTCCAATTGGAAAACCTAAGCGTTCTTCTTCTGGAGGTAAAGCATATAAAGTTTTTGTTAGAGATCCTAAAACTAAAAAAGTTAAAACAGTACGTTTTGGCTCTGGAGGTTTAAGAGCTAAAATAAGAAACCCTAAAGCAAGAAATGCCTTTGCAAAAAGACACGATTGTAAAAATAAAAAAGATAGAACTAAAGCTTCATACTGGAGCTGTAACCTCCCAAGATATGCTCCTGCATTAGGTCTTGGTCCTAAAATGAATACTTTTTGGTAATGGATAATTTCAATTATAAAGCGTACTTAAAAAACAATCCTCTTTTAAAAGAAGAATTAGAGGATAATGGCCCTGAAGAAAAAGCATTTGATGCTGAATTTGATTCTTTAGGTACTGAATTAGCGGGTGCTATTAAAGGTGAATTAGGTGACAAAGCTAAAAAAATAGATGAGGTTGCTGGTGTAGTAGGTATAATAGGTTATATATTGCTATCTAACACAGTAGCTAATATGCTTGCTAAATTTGCTCAAAAACAAGCTAAAAAACATAATTGGGGTAAGGGTGAAGAAGCAGCTAAAAATATATATAAGTGGACTCACGATAACGAGAAAGCATTCCAAGCTCCTATTAGACGAGTAGTAAAATTATTTACTAAAGATGAGAAAAAAATAGACCAAGTAGCTAAAATAATTTATGCAGTTTTAATTCTGTTAATGGCAGGTCAATCTGGTGGAGAAGCTGCTTCTTACCTTAAAAAAGCAAGTTGGCTTAAAGGAGGACTATATGGAATTAAATCAGCTGTTAAAGGGAAAGAAGTTCATACTATTTTCAAAGACGTAATAGCAGATATAGGAGCATAATGAACCCCTATCAAGACCATACAATAGACAATGCAGTAGTTAGAGAATTTACTGCTGATACGGATCCAATGTCATTAATTTGGCATGAAGATCAAGAAGACAGAATAGTAGAAATTTTAACAGGCAATGGTTGGCGATTCCAATTTGATGAAGACATACCATTTGAATTAGTTACAGGTGATAGAGTTGACATACCTAAAGGTTTTTTACATAGGGTTATTAGAGGAAAGGGTAACTTAAAAGTGAAAATAACAAAGTATAATCTTTGAT
>Ga0099797_100786_pt1 | contig 19121 bp, 11 predicted proteins | sample Uncmet_Sort48C_1_FD_89871 | JGI IMG/M metagenome (GOLD analysis project Ga0099797, IMG submission 89871) | Marine eukaryotic communities from CALCOFI LINE 67, Pacific Ocean - C012_Sort48C_1 | ecosystem: Environmental > Aquatic > Marine > Oceanic | place: Pacific Ocean: Monterey Bay | collected...
GTGTGGATGTTCAGAACCCGAATAGTAGTAGTGGCCTTGATAACCCTGATTACAATCTTGACGTACGTTCACAGCAAAACAATGATGAGTAATGGACTACAGGCGGTATATGATTCAAATGACTCAAATGGCTGGTCGAACGACGAGGATTTGATATATGAGGGTGACTCCGGAACCGGAGATGATGTAGAACTCTATTCCGTATTGAACGACAGCAGGTTACAGAAGAGAGCCAGACACGATCCCGCTATTGAGCGTATTGCTGCGTACAAATCCAAGAAAGAAGATTGGGTTATCACCAAGAAGATTACTGGTTTTGCTGATGTACACCATAAAGAGTTCAAGCACATAAAAGTTACTGTTTCACAAAATCGCGTCAATAAAGCGATGGAAAAGTTGGATCCAGTGAACATTAATGGTGTACTGTTCAAAAACGGCTCTTGCAACTGCACCAAGAACTGCAACATGACTACTCTCAACTTTAACGACGTCCTGCAAGCACGAACAAAGCTGTTTGGTAATCCCGACAACAGGTATGGTATATCATCTACAACACTACACACACACACACACACACACATTCCTCCTGTGTGGAGATAGAAAGTGTGTTCATCTGTTCAAAACATTGGTCTGTTTCCTCCGATGTCATCTTCGCGACAACGATGTTGAGGTGTGTCAAAAATGTCTTTGAGTATTTGTCCTGTAAGGGGATTGGTGGTCTGTCTGGTGGTGGTAATTTTTCCGCTCTGTTGTTAATAGCATCGATGATGTACTGCATAATGTTGGTGTGGTTATCACTGTAAAGGTTCTCTATTGGTGCTTCTCCAAAGTAACCTTGTGGTACTGGTAGGGGTTGTCTGGATATTAAGTCTGATGGGTTGTCCTTTCCTCTCAAGTGTTCGATAGAGAAATCAAATTCTGTGAGTTGGAAGAGCCATTTTTTGATCGCAAGATCGTGGTCTGTTGTAAGTAGCCATAATAGGCATTGGCAGTCTGTTCGGAGGATAAATGGTACTGCTTTGTGTCGAAGGTACGGTTTGAAAACGTTCATAGACCACATAATTGCTGCTGTTTTGAGCTGATACTGGTGATATCGCTCACGTTCCTTTGTGTCTGTAATCCTGCTGGCGTATGAGATAGGATGTAAGTGTCCATCTGCGCCCTTTTGCATAAGGATGCCTGCTATACCTGTTTTACAGGCATCTGTGAGGAGGACAAATGGGTTTGCGTCCGGTGTAAGGTCTGGAATCGCTAAGATTGGGTCTTTTGTCAGACACGTGCGGATTTGTTCCCAGCAATCTTTCTGTGTTGTGGTCATACCATTTCGTGGCCATCTACTTTGGTTTAGTAGTTGTCGTAAGGGATCTACAAGTTTGTTGTAAAGTGGTATCATACGTCTGTAGAATCCTACACTTTGTAGAAATGTAGATAAGTCTTTCTTGTTTTTTGGTTGTTGTAGCTTGAGGATAGACTCGATTTTCTTAGGGTTCGGTCGAACGCCTTCTCCGGGAGTGATGACGTGGCCTAAGTATGGGAGTTCTTTTCGACAAAATAGTGTTTTGCTCGGACTAAACTGGACTCCAAATTGTTCGATACGACAGAAGACTGTGTCAAGGTCTTGAAGGTGTGAGTCAAAATCTTTAGACCATATCAAGAAATCGTCTAAGTATGTAAGGCAGCATTGCCACATTAGGTTACCGAGTACGTAACTAGTGAATTTGCTGTATTCTGATACTGAATTCTTGTAACCTTGTGGTAGTGTAGTATACTGTAGTTGACATGTTGGTCCTGCGAATGATGTGAATTCTTTCGAGGATTCGTCCGCTAAAGGGATTTGATGGTACGCTGCGTTAGCGTCTGCAGAAGAAATAACGTTAGCGTTTCCCAGTGCTGTCAGCGCGGATTCAATACGGACGAGTGGCCAGTGCATTTTAGCTACATGTGTGTTAGCTTTTCGGTAGTCCGTGACAAATCTGTAACCTTTACCGTTTGGTTTCTTGACTAAGAAACTGGCTGATCGCCAAGGTGATGTAGATGGTTCGACTGTACCATTAGTCAATAATGCTTCTACATGTTTCTTCCATTCTTCGACTTCTATCGCTGTGTATGGTCTGATACGTTCGACCACTAGTTTGTTGTCGTGTGGGATGGTAACTGTGTACCCTTTGACATGTCTAGGTTTAGTTTCGTCGTCTGTGAAGATGTTTCTTCGTTTTGCGATAAGTTGTTTAAGTTTGTATATCTGTTGTTCTGTTGGTGGTCCTGGTACATGCATCTGTTCTCTGTTGAGATTTGGTAATAATTCTTTCAATCCTGGTTGGGAGAAAAATTGTTCCAATTCCTCTTGACTGTAGTCTGGAATTTGGTCTGCTGGTGTAGGTTGTTCTGGTCTATTTGTAGCTTTGTTGTCGTCTCCTGTAGGAGTGATGTTGACGTTGTTGGATGTAAGATTTTGTTTTCTGTTCAAATTGGCAGTGGCTGTGTCAATTATGCCTTGTATTGTGGTGCGAAAGGTAGGTGTAAGTTCCTCTGTAGTGACTGAGGTGCCGACTCCTCCTTCACAAAATTCTGTTTCTGTTTTAGGGCTGTATCTAGCTACTTCCGTGCCTTTTGGCAGTGTTACTGGTTCTCCTGTGATATTCATAAGGAGTACTTTTGTTCGTCCTTTTTCAAGGATGTAGGTGAATCCGAGTGAAGTTTGGCAGCCGTATCTGTATGGAAGTTCGGGTGATACTAAGATTTCCCTAAATTGTCCGTGCCAGAATTCTCCGAGTTTGTTCGATAATGATGACCATACTTCTTGGTGCATGTTTGCAGGAATGACTGTGTCCTCCGTCAGTCTGAGTGAGTACCCAAACGATGTTTGTGGTGGGTTCTCTGTATCGAAGATTGTCGTAATCTGTTTCGGTCCCATTGTGTTTGGGTAGTAACGCATGGTTTGTCTGCGGTAACAAATTTTGGCGTGGTGTTTGTGTAAAAAGCAGGAACCGAGTATAACCTCTGAGTTTGCTTGATTGATAATGTAAAAGTATTCAAGAAATCTTTGACTATCTATGGTGAATGGTACCCATGCGCCACCTAATATAGGTGATTCTGTGGCGTCTTCTACTATTAGACGTGCTGTGGTTGGGGTCAGCTGTGCGTTTGGGACGTGTTTATCCAAGAATTGTTTTGTCATAATGTTACCATTTGCTCCTGTGTCTATCATCGCATGTGTTTGTACATTTGGTGTTCCAAAGCATGTATAAATGTGTGGTACCCACTGTTTGGTGTGTCTTGAAGTTTCTGTGTCCGCGTCGCAGGATTCTTCTGTTCGTGCGATGGAGTTGGTCTGTGTTGTAGACTCTGTTGTTGTTAAACTGTTTGTTGGGGTGGACTCCAAGATTTTCATAAGGTTAGTAAGCAGCCCGTTAACTTCTGTTGGTGTGCTCTGTGGGTGTAAGAACCGTGATAATTCATTGTTGTGTGTCATTCCTATTGAGGTTGAATAGGTAGGCTTGTTCCACATAGTGTTTAGTGTAACCGCTTCCGCTGTGAAAGATTGTAGTTGTTTTTGTGTCTGACGCCTTTTGTCATATTTGTTACGGTACCTTTGGAATGTGTAACTCTCTGGGAATTTGATGTGTATCGATATTGGTACGTGGTCTGATCCAAGTTGGTCTGAGAGTATGGAAGCGTTTGTTACTAATGGTCTGTCCTTGTCTGTGTGGTTGACCCATTTAGATGGTACTAGGAAGTGGTCAATAAGCATTCCCTTGTTGGGATTGTCCTCGAAGAAGTATGTAAAGTTTTTTTCTGTTTTTGGGTGGAGGGCGTCGAATGCTGTGACAAGTTTGTTTTCTGTCATAATTTGGTGCATTCGTTGGCGTTCGTCTGGTGTGCATGAGGGGAATGGTGATGTAAGGAGCGATTGGTCCCAAATGTGCTGTGGATGGATGCACGTGTTGAGATCTCCTGCCAATATGATGGGTACATCACAGTTTGCTGAAAGTCTGTCCAGATGTGCCGAAAGGTGTTCGTCAAAAGTTTTTCTGCGTTCCATGTTTGTGACTTCTCCTGTGACATGGTTGAATCCTAGTGTAGGTACATACGCCAGAATGAATATAAAGTGTTCGAAGATGGCTGTAATGACTCTACCATCTGTGTCTAGACATCCGATGTTTTTCAGGATCTCCTTTGGTCGTATCCGTGAGAAGATGGCTGTGCCATATAGTCCCTTGTTAGGTGTTGCTGGGTTGTAGTATTGGTACTCGTACCCTGCTAGGCGGAGAGCGCTGTACACGTCTGCGATAAGTAAGACGTCCTCTGGTGTCCCTCGGAGTTCTGTGATACCGATAAGGTCTGCATCATTTGTCAGTATAAAACTGATAAGGTGCCCAGACTTGTGTACGCTGCGGAGGCTGTTCTGGTTCCAGCATACAAACTTTTTGGTGCCTCCCGAATGTGTGTCAAGTTTTGTAACTCTCGTGTGTTCTACTGGTTTGACTGTTCGAAGTCTGTGACGTGTAGGTTGCTCCGTGCCCGTGGTGTTTTTCTGCTGGAGTGAAGTAATAAGTGCATCCCAATCACTTACGTGTGTAATAAGATCGTGATTCTGATGTTTCTGTGGTTTGTTTGGTTGTAATAGATACGCTCTGGAGAGGTACTCAGGTCTGATGAGTGCTTTGCGGATATATCCCGGTCTATAGTCAACGATGTGGGTGACATTAAATTTGTCTGTCACGTCTCTGAACTGTGTCGAATTTTTGTAGTATATGATACGATTTCGTAGTACTTCTGGGTCTGGGAAGTGTTTCAAAAATTTTGTCAGGATTGTTTCTCCCTTGTGTCCTGATCCAAGAATTCCAATAAGCACGCGTTTTGATGTTGAACTGTCTGTTTCAAATAGGTCGATCAGTTGTTGTAGCTTCTGTGATGCTTCAGGATTCGATAAGAGTTCGAATGCGACTATAATAGTGTTAGGGAAAACCACCGGATCAAATGATACGGTTCGTGTAGCATGTGTGGTGTGTTTGTCAGCTTGTATTGGTGCGCCGAGGTATCGTCCCTCGCTATCCCATTCGTTACGGGATTCGTCCCAAAATCTGTGGTGGTCCCAGTATATGTGTTGTCGGTTTACAGATAAAAGTGTTTTGCTACCAAGGTAGAAGTCTACGCTTCCTATTAATCCGATAGATGTTGAACGGATTACTTGGATGATAGACATTTCTGTGTGATGTCTTAGTGATGCGAGAATGTCCTGGAAGACTTGTTTGGCAACTCGACATCTGAAGAAAGGTTGGTTACAACTGTTGTTGTCAAGTGTTTCAATGATTTGAGTAATGTCTGTGACTGTGTTCCCTGCTTCTTCCGAAATGATTTGGGGAATTGTGATGTGTGGTAGTATGTTAGTATGTTCTGTCATGGTGTGTGAATATTCAAGTATGGTATCTTGCATTTTCTTAATGCAACTTTTCAGTTGTATCGATTGAATGTTTGACCATATGATTGCTTCTGTTTCTGTGTCAATTTGGATCGTATTCTTTGTTTGTTCTGTTGTGGGTTGTGGTGTCCGTTGTTGTTCTTGTTTTGCGTTCTGTTTTGTGACGTTGGTCTTCCACGGTCTGAGGCCCGAAGCTGAGTCTCTGTTGCGTTTCTCGAGATATAAGAAATAATTGTTGAAAAAAGTTTCTCGGTTGGATTCAAAAGCTGGGTCTGTGAACCGTTCGTCGAAAAGCTTAGCTGCTTTGTCGTGTAGGTAGTCAAGTTCTTGTTGACGTTTTTGTTTCCGTTTTCTCTGTGAGAGCAACGGTGGTGTGTACGCAGTTGTAACTGCTGTGGTCGTCGTGGTAGTCTGTGTTGGTGTGTTATCATGTAGGAATTCCTCTGTGTTTGTCCGGGTTTGTTGCACGTCTGCGACTTCCGGGTTGGTGGTCAGTGTTGTTGTGGCTCCAATGGTTACTGTTACCGATATTGGTGTGTTAATGGTGCTTGTTATTGGGGCGTTTGTAATAGTACCGTGTGAAAGTGTGGAAAGGTTGTCGAGTGTGACGTGTATCATGATGGGTTGGGAAGGGTTTTGTCTCGTGGTAGGGGCTATGGTGTCGGTTTGAGTGTGTGTAGTTGCTGTGGTAGATATTGTGGTGTTGTTGTGATTGCAATTTTTGTCGTTGTTGCTGTCGTTGTTGGCGTTGAGTCTGTTGTCTGTATTGCTGTCGTTGTTGTCTATGTTGTTGTTGTCGTCTTTCATCGGAATACTATTTTCACGCCCCGTAATGTTTCAAGGGTTGTTGCTGTATGGTGGTGTGTCCATTTCTTTCAAATATTCGGCCCATGCTGCTTTACGTCCTTGTGCGAATGGTGGGTTTGTTGGGCAGTCGCCCCAATAGTGTCCGTCTTTTTCGCAGATGGAACAAAAGTTTGGGCATAGGTCTGTGGCATGCCCCTTTACATGTTCCCAAGCACAGTAGCGGCCTGTTCCTGGTGGTGTGCTATTGTTGTCGTGTATGGTCGTCCTGTTCGGGACTGTTGGTCTAGTAGGACATTTGTGTTCGGTACGTAGCTCTGTTTCGTATTCTGCCGGACTCTGTGTTATTCTGCCGCTTTTCTCAGCGTTCTTAACCTTCCTATAAATTTCTCGTTCTGTGTCCATGGTCTTATTCCATGGGCAGTCGATGGTCCAGTGTCCTGTTGTTTTGCATTTGTAGCATTCAGGGTCACGTGGTCGGCTGTTTGATCGAGAACGAGGTTGTTGATAGCTTCTAGGTCCATAAGGAGATCTAGATCTGTCTCTGTTCTGTTGGTATGGTCCTCTTGTATCTCTAGATCGTCCGCGGTGTTGGAAGTTAGAATTACTGTATTGACTGTTGTCGCCCATTCTATCCAACATGTCACTCTGGCGTCTGATGCAATCGTTCGCACCTTCGTCACGGGTTTTCAAGTGGTTGAATAGAATCTCTGTTTTATCTGACAGTTGTTTCAGGCTTGTTGCCTGTGCTTGTTGCATGTTGTTCAGTGCCTTGATAAGGTCACTATTGTTGTTCTGTTGTCGACCTGTGTCCAGGTTGTTGTGTTGTATTCCTTTGGGTGGCGTTTCGCTTGTACCCTTTTGAAGTCCTTTCATGTAAGATGTGTAGAAGCGATCTAACTTTAGTTGGTACTTCAAAAGCCATGCTGTCATGGTTTCCCAGTTCTTCTGGAAGTTTCCTTCCTGATATTCGTCTTCCATGAAATTTCGCTCTTGTTCATTGCACGCTTCTATGAAGTCGTTCCAGAAGTTTGTTTCCTGTGGGTCCCAATCGTCCGTGTCGGGTAAGTTTGCGATGTTATAGTAAGTAATGTAGTCCTTCCACATGGGCTCGTAAATGCAATAAAATTCACTAAGTGTTGAGGTACCCTGTTTGAGTGTTTTGAGTTCATCTTTCATTTCTCTGTGAGTTCGTGTGGAGAAAAGAAGACATGCTACTCTGCGGATGTCCGTGAAGTATTGTTTCCACAATTCTTCATTTCCATCGTCGTCGTCCTCGTTCATAATGTCTGGTAGAGCTACCTGACTTGTAATTCTTGATGATAGTGTGTTACCAAGGCGGTCTAGAAAAATGTTTTTCTGCGTTTCGTACGATGCCTGTGGTTGGCTGTTCTGGACATGTTGTCCAAGGATTCTTATGTATTTGAAAATACTAATCCTTGCAGGGTTGAAGCGACGGATGCCTGTTTGGAAAATGTCATTGTCTTTGACAAGATCGACGGAGTCGTCGAAAGGTGTTGTGTGTCCCGATGACACGTTGGTAAGTGCCTTAATGGCGTTGGTCAGTTGTTCCAATGTGACTTGATTTAAGCTCATGTTCTGTGTTGTTCCGAGGCCCGAGGTACCGTGATGGGGACCGGAGGTAGTGTGTTATGTACATATGCATAGTGAGTGTTAATTGTAGTGTGACGTGAAGGTGTGTAGAGTGTAGTGTGACGTGGAAACGTGTGTACCTTGTTGGATTTCGAGGGGTTAGTTACCTGTTGGTACTAGTAAAAGTTGCTATCGTGGTAGTAGTGGGAGTGTAAAATATAGTTGGAATGCCAATGTGTGGTTTTGTGTGCGCTTAGGTATTGATGTGGTAAAAGTGTTTCTGAAGTTTCAGGTGTTTTGTAAGACGGGTTTAAAAGTGCTGCTGATATGGGTGAAGTGTAGTATGACGTGAAAAGTTTGAGTGATGAGGTGTGTCGTGTAATGGGGGAGAAGGAGTTGTGTGTGTGTAATCGTGTGTGTGTCTGTGTTATGGTGCCTGGTGTAGGTGTGTAAAATTGTGGGGGTGTTGTATGGTGCTGTGGTGTGGTATGATGGGATGTGTGGCAGTGTTGGTGGTGCTGTTTAGGAGGTCATGTTGGTGGTAGTGGTGTGTAAAATATAGTCAAGATGCCAGTGTGTGGTTTTGTGTGTGCTTAGGTATTGATGTGATAAAAGTGTTTCTGAAGTTTCAGGTGTTTTGTAAGACGGGTTTAAAAGTGCTGATGGTCTGAATGAAGTGTAGTATGATGTGAAAAATAGATGGTTTGAAAGGTTTTTGTGAGATTTCAGTTTTCCCGTCTCTACTCCAATGAAATTGCAAGATTATAAAAATCTTGTAGTTTCATAAAGACTGAATCTGAAAAATTTTTAGCCTGTCCCTGTGTTATGTCTGAAAAGTGATGTTCGATACGTCACTATTTCTCAGCGAATTTTGAAATTCGTTCAAAACCCTCACGAATGTGACTAGGGTTGGTCATGATAAAACTCTGTATGTAAAAAGATTTTTGTGAAAAGCTCTGTGTTGTGGGGGTGAGGTGTCCAAAGTCTCGGTACTTAGTGTGTACTGAGAAAAGATGGGGTTTTCATGAAAATGGGTGGTATTCAGCATGCTCGTTCTCCATGGATTTTTGGATTCCATGTTGACGATTGTGTGTGTAGCGAGGGTGAATCATGACAAAACTCCCTGTGTAAAAACATTTTTGTAAAAAATTTTCTGTTGTGAGAACGAGAGGGTAAAGTCTCGGTACTTTGCGATTTCTGGTGAAATAGTGTAAAATCGTGAAAATGTGTGTTATTGAACACGATCGTTCTCCATGGATTTTTGAGTTCCGTGGTAACGGTTGTGTGTGTAGTGAGAGTGAATCATGACAAAACTCCCTGTGTAAAAACATTTTTGTAAAAAATTTTCTGTTGCGAGAACGAGAGGGGTAAAATCTCGGTACTTTGCGATTTTTGGTGAAATGGTGTAAAATCGTGAAAATGTGTGTTATTGAACACGATCGTTCTCCATGGATTTTTGAGTTCCGTGGTGACGGTTGTGTGTGTAGTGAGAGTGAGTAATGGTGTTGGTTTGTTGCAGAGGGGTAAAATCTCGGTACTTTGCGATTTTTGGTGAAATGGTGTAAAATCGTGAAAATGTGTGTGTGTGTGTGTGTGTGTGTGTGTGTGTGTGTGTGTATGTATGACACACAACAAAGGACACACAATAGAATGACACACGGTATGTTGGTACGCTGTGGTGCGATGCACCATGCGACAGCACACCGTAGGACGACACACAATAGGACGACACACAATATGACGATAAACAGTAAGACGACATACAATATGACGACACACAATAGACTTTCGTAATCGTCGTTCGTGTTGTTTGTTGGTAATCTCTTCCTCGTGGTATGCTTATTAGCGTTTCCCAAGAAATTAGATCACCAACGTCACCGTAGTGTAGCGTTGGCTAATCATTCTCATATTACTTTGAGAGTAGTATGTCATGTCTTGTAGGTTTGAGACCGTGCTGTAGCACGTGTAGGTTTGACTGTGTTTGTCCTGCAGCTGACTACTGTCATCTCGTGTCTCGATGATGACATCTTTCCACGTACTAGATAAGGCGTACGACTATTTTTTTCCATAGTGTGTATGAGGGTTGAAAATTCCATTCTTCACCGTGGATCAGGAGTATATCATATATGTATAAAGTTAGTGCTCGTAGTTATAGGTAGGCAATCCTTTCCCATTTCGTCCTGAAGGTGATAAACCCATGCTGTGTAAGTTTGAGACCGCGCTGTGTTCGCACGTGTAGGTTTGACTGTGTTTGTCCTGACTACTGTCATCTCGTGTATCGATGACATCTTTCCACAAACTAGGTAAAGGTTTAAAACTATCAGTGTTCTATGAGAGTTGGAATTTCCATTCCTTCCTTGTGCACTAATGTTATACACGTATGATATATCCTCTTCCTGATGTATCTGAGTATTCCCGGCTCCGGAGAGTGTAGTATGACGTGAAAGCGCTCCAAGGTTTGGAGGTTTCAGGGTCGACCACGGGTGACTCACTGTATCAGGGTGTATTGATGTCAGTTCCATCTAGCCTTGTTGGCTTGCCTTGTTGGCTCTTTATATTAAAGATCATCTTTGTTAAGGTGTGCTTTAATATAAGTAAGTTGGGACTGTTGTCCATAAAGGATGAGTGTTGTACTCAATATTGTTGTAAGATAGATTTAGGATTTTGGGTTTTTGATACTACTAAGAGTCTGATCTGTCTGGGCTATACTAATATCTAATAGGTCTATAATATCCGTGATCATGTGACTTGTAAATATCTGAATAGCTCAAAAGGTTGTAAGACTACAATAGGAAGTAGGACTACTGCTAGCTGGTAGTCATACTTCACTACTACTACTACCACTACTAGTACCACTACTATACTAGTACTACTGCTTCTACTAGTATACTAGTACTACTATTTTACTATATATACTATCACTACTAGTACTACTAGTGCTATACCATGCTATGCTAGTACTATCACTATACTGGTACTACTGGTACTACTACTACTACTGGACTAAGTACTACTACGAGTACTGCTACTACCAGTACTACTACTACTACTAGTACTACTTGTATACGTAGTATAGTACTATTACTGCTACTACTACTACTACTACTACTACTACTACTACTACTACTACTACTACTACTACTACTACTACTACTACTACTACTACTACTACTACTACATGTGCTACTACTACTAGTACTACTACTACTAGTACTACTACTAGTACTACTACTACTGCTTTATTACTACTGCTATAGTTATAGCTACTACTACTAGGACTACTACTATAGTACTGCTACTAGTACTACCACTACTGGTAATACGATCTCTACTATTACTAGTACTACTGCTACTACTAGTACTTCTGCTACTACTGCTAGCTAGTACTGCTACTAGCTAGTACTACTACAGTAACTACTACTACTACTAGTACTACTATGACTACTATGACTACTACTATACTGGTACTACTAAGCTACTACTACTACTATTAAGTACTACTACTACTACTATTGCTGATCACTGTGTTATGGTTTGCGTCGGTCTCTCCTTCAGTGGTTACTGTCATGTTCTCGTTTTCTTCTTTTGTTAGTGTTGCTTCCCTCATGGTTAGCTTCTTGGCTCTTTATTTAGGCAGTTTATTCTCAACCTTTCATTCTTTAATATCCGCGCTCCGGATATTTTTATCCAATCTTTTTATCTAGCATTGATTTTTTATTATTGCCGTTTTTGTACCCTACTATCTTTTCGTATTCTTTTTATTAAAAACCTTTTTGTTGGGTAGTTTTTACTACTTTTACATCAGTTCTTGTAATTGTAAGTACCGGTCTTAACCTGCGTTAAACCGACGATAAAAACTACGTAATACTTCCTATCCAATAAGTAGTTGAGAATAAGGGTAGGCTCTATGTAATTGGTTATCAAATAACAATAACCATACAAAACAGAGAACTACATCCTAACTTGAAATATCAGTTATAGTCGTTGATCATAAAATCCCCGACTATCTCCGAGTTTCATAACGACTTTTTAGCCTTGCAGCTCACCCTTTATACACCTCTAGTACTACCTTTTCATCTACCCTAGCACATCACATACTTTGTCTCCTTCTCTAATTCCTTTTCTATTGAACTACACTTGTGCCCTTCTATGCGGACACAAAGACACACACACACATCTTTACAAACAACAGAGTTACATGCCTATCTACAACACAGTGTAATGTCTCATGATCTCCTACCTTTCTACTCTGATTACCTCATCCCAGAGAGGGATAGGAAATCGAGAAAATGTAGTGATCAAGGAGATGACCGTAAAGAATTCCTTGAGTGGATTAGTAAAAGGTTTACACCTCCTTACATGTACCATCCACCATACATCATTGGGAATTCATGTAACTTCACTTCACCTATAGACAAAACTTCACACTATATAGACACACAAAGAGATAGAGAGAGAGAGAGAAATACTCTATCTACTTCTATCCTTACTAAACATTTTACTTCTACTAAATACCATAGATGGAATGATCTACATTGACTTTGGCAAGACTAAGAACGTCACCAGGAGAGCTGTTAAGGCTAGCGACAAGTTTTACAACATGCTAGTAGGTAGTGTTTTCTACATTTGGCTTTGGTGCCCTCACTGGCCCGAAGACACCTTCCTTCTTAACCAAAACACACTAACCAACACAATAAACTATGTTGAAAACTTGATCCCCATCATGAAACAGGCTGAAGACAGTCACAACTCAAAACTCACACTTTGTCCACGTTCATCATATCGACATTGTAAATTCCACTGTATTTGTAGGTATCGTCCATACATACGTATACCATGTAAGTATCGTCCTTTCTTCCATAAGGACTACAAAAGAAACACAAGGAATTAAATGGCGATAATTTTCGAGAATAAATTACACAGTTGATTACAATTAAAATATTGTATTGTAGAGGTTGTTACTTATTTTAACACTCCCCCTCAACTGGTAATCTATTTATCGGTTGCCATCTTCTTTTCCTTCTCAGCTTTGACCTTCTCAGTCCATCCAAACACTTGTAACAGCTCAGGAGGGTCTACGTGATCAATCCCACACATCAGATGAATACCATTCATAGCACACAGCCTTAAGTGGTCAGAAGGTCCATGTATCTTATTATACATATCTCCTTTCATGTGTAGAGATGGAACCCAAGGATACGTCGTAATCCTCTTCTCCACACAGTCCTTCAACAAATGCACATGCATTCTAAAGTGTCGAGTTCTTGAATGGTGCTTATCACTATGACATAGGGCGATTGCTCCACTGTTATCTTGACACACAGGAGTAGGTTTAGTAAATGTAAACCCCATTATGGTAAGGGCTTGTCTCATCCACATAGCATGACAAGTGCATTCCTTGCTTGCAAACACTTCAGATTCACACGAAGACTGAGATACACATGTTTGCTTCTTTGACTTCCAGTCAAACATTCCTGATTCTCCCAAAAATACACAATAGCCCGATATCGATTTAGAATCTCGAACATCTCCTCCAAAATCCGCATCAGCATAGTAGGTTAGGCAGTCCAGATTATGACCCTTTGTCAATTTTTCTTTAGACAACGCTCTATGAAATACCACTCCTACTTCAGGGTATGTATTTCTGTAATCTTCTAGACGTTTGATCCCCTTCCAGTCATCAGGCTGAGGCCGTTCAACATGGCACTTGCCAACTTATGGACTACATACATAGAGGAAGGATCTGACGTATTGTAAAGCCCACATCTGAATCCCAATCTTACGTTGATACAACCGAACCTCTTCATCAGTAGCTTTCACCTTCACATTACCCTTCCAATCTGGATTAGGTTTTGTAGGAGGGATGTACCCAGGACTATTAGTCTTACGATTGATTGCATGGTGTCCCAACTCCATCAACTTTGCTCTCATGTAAGAACCTTGATGAATCTTCATCACACCTTTAACTTTGTCATACTGAATCTGTATTCCCAATAACTTGGTAGGTTCATAAGTCCTAGTCAAAGCAAATGATTTGTCCACCCTGTCTAACAAATGGTTGAGCTTCTTCATACTGGTAGTACACCACACAGCATCATCAATGTGACAAGCACACACAATAAAATCATCTTGATCCCACTTGAAGAACACTTTAGGCATCATAACATTTTCAATCATACCTACAGATGTCAACAGTGCAGCCAATTGATCTCCAGCAATCTTTGCACTTTCTTTCAACCCATACCACGGTGCTAAACACTTTGCAACATGGGTCTTAGGGTCATTCTTCGCCCAACCATCAGGGATCTCAGCATAGTATTCTTTACCTGCCGGCATGCGGGCTTGTAAGAAAAAATTCCTCACGTCTGTCTGCACTATGTCCATCCCATATCGGGTACTCAGACATAGCAGAAACCTTATTGTAGCAAAGCTTGCAATACATTCGTACGTCTCATTCTCAGGGACCACCGTCCTGCTACCATCTAAACAAACACGAGCCTTGAATTTCTCAATCTCGCCCCTCTCATTGTACTTTATCTCGTAGTTTGTTACTGGTTTCAGAATTCGAACCCCAGGAGGTACTGATTTACGTAGTACTTCTTCATACGCCTTCCAGTGAAGGTTCTCCATTTTCTCTTTGAGGTTAGCTAACTTGAAGTACTCACTGAATTCATGAGCCTCCATTTCCCTCTTCCCACGTGGTGGTTTCACCCTTGGACGCTTAGTAATATCAAACAAATGCTTGAAAGGATTCTCCTTTGTCTCCTCCACCTTTGCAGGAATAAATTCTGTTTCAGCCACTATACTATGCTGGTGGTACACCTTACAGTGTTGAAATTTCATAGTGTTAGCTTCAACCACCTGTTTATCCTGCCAAGCTTTAACAACATCTGGTGCTCCTCTCAGATGAGAATAATGCAACCAATCATCAGGGTGGTCACCCTTCCATCTCACCAAATACATCTTCTGTCGGGTTTGACCTCTACGCCGGTACTTTTGATCTAGGATCTCTTGAATCTCCCAGGCATCTTGTTGTCCTACCTTCCCATCAGGTTGTGCTGCAGGTTCTTCTCTTTCTTGATCGACAATAATTTCCTCTTCCAGATCAGCTCGAAGGGAATCTTCATCACCACTGCTCATACATATGTACTTATGTCCACATCCTCATCAGCACTGTCAAGTTCACCACCATTTTCTTGGTCATGCACTTGAACGATGTTACCATCAGCATCCACATTCTCAAAATCAGAGTCATCAGAGCCATCAGAGTCACTTGCAAAATGCAATGCTCCTCTTGCTCCAGGTTTTGGTACCTGCAGGTCTGTGTACGGGAAGGTATCAATATCAAAACTCACAACTTGGGCAGACATCACAGCTTGACCCCTCCTTTTACCACCTATTCTTCTCACCAAACTTCCAGGTGTCTTGTTGTCTTTACCCAAGAAAATGCACTTTTGGGCAGCTCTCTCAAGGCTCCCATGCACATATAGCTTAGCATAACATAAACAAAATAACTTACCCTGAATATTTTCAGGTCTCACATCAGGGGGAACTCCTGTTCTCCTCTCGTAAGGTGATAACCCTGTAATCGGGTGAGGCAGTATATCATGTAACCATATCCAATGCTGAAGAGCAAATGGGTAGTCTGACTCAGGGGCATTGCCTCGGAATAACATTGCTCTTGATCCTCGATCTATTTCTCCCATACGCTGTTCAATCCAGCCGTTTTGGTACTGACAATGAGGTGCACTGTTTCTTGTTGTCACACCCCTTTTAACTAATTCGGCCTCCAGCTTCTTCTGAACGTATTCTTTACCCCCATCAGTTTGGTGTTCAACCACACGCTCAGGCGCACGTTCATTGTTGATAGCATCAATTACTTTGAGCACCAATTTAGCACCATCAGACTTCCTTTGGCAGAAATTGACCCAAAGTGTACCAGTAAATTCGTCACCAGTTAACTGATACCTTTGGATGTCTTGCACCCCAAAGGCATTGGTAATAGGCATCTTTCTTGACATATCAGAATGTAGTCTGTACCCATAACGTGGTGCTGCTGTAAGTGCCTCTTTTGCTGATTTCTTTTCTCTCATCCTAGCATATTGGCAACTTTCACAGACAGGGTTAGGATTAGTTCTTGAAGCTGGTGGCAGGTTTAGTAGCTTTCTTACTACATCAAAGTCCAAGTGTCTTAGCATCTCATGGGCTGACAACAAAGTTGATACAGTCCAATTTACCACATGTTGAGGGGCTTGATAAAAATTTTGAATCGAATGTGAGGCCTTCAGTCGGTACAACCCATCTTCTTTTGGTGCCACTAGTAATACTTCACCATCCGCAGGGTTAGTCACCACACCTTTACCTCCAGCAAATCTGACTTCCAGTCCAGCATTATCAAGTATACCAACAGACAACAAATCATAGGAACTTCCCCTTAGATCAAGGGTCTTGGGAAATTTCATCTGGTGTCCATTTGCTGTCTTCAAGCTCCATACACCTTGCTTTGTAACTGACACCATATCACCATTCACCCCAGAAACACACGTTGGTGACGACACAGGACCAATTTTCGTTAAAGTAGTCTCAGCTCCATCAACAGACATAACCTGGGCTCCCGAGTCTAGTAGAACATCTCTCACACCTTTCCTCTTCTTTGTCCCCACATTTTGTGACTTGACAGAGACTGTAGCTGGAGCAGCAACCATTATTTCTTCCATTTCTTTCACCTGGAGCATCTCAGAACCATCTTCTGCCATTTTGCAACGTTGAGGCTTTAACCCAGACGAGCAACACCCACCATGGCCATCATGGTCATCTCTTCGGTGATAGTTACCCATGTCTTCACCTCGACAGCTTTGCTTTAACACTCCCAGAATTTTCACGTCCCTTATTACACAGTTAAATTTGTCAGCATTATGAGCTAATTCTCTCCACAGCTTTTGTCTATTCGTCAAACAAGTCAGATTGTACTCTTCTCCGATTGTTCTCTTCTTCTTCTCCCACTGTCCAAGCTCCATTTGTTTATACCCCCCCTTTCCTCTGTTAACCAAAGTTTGAAACATTTCTTTGTGGCTTCTAGGGTCTTTGTCTGGGTTGTAAAAACATTCTCCTTGTTCAAGCTTCCATGACCATTGACGATGGGATTTGTAGAGTGGGTGATTTACAGAGCAACTCAAATGTCTCATCACCACATCAAAATTTCTTGTCCACTTGTTATGGGTTCTCCAAACCAAAAAATTAACCCATTGGTGGCGGGCCCTGTTAGAGTTTTGAGCTGCAGAATAAATTAACCATCTTAGATTGTTGATTTTCTTGTTCAACTGCTTAACCTCTTGTCTGTAAACAAACCACTTCTTTCTGGAGTCAACCACTTCCATAGCTTTCTTTTGAAATTTTTTCTTGTAACCTTTGTTTCCTGGAAGGCTAGTCTTTGAAGCATTCCACCACTTCATATTTGTCAGCAACCTTTTCAGAGGGCTTCTTCTGCAACGCTTTCTTGCTTTTGTCCTCCTCATCCTGTTCTTCTTCACCTTTTGATACCTTGGACGTGATGATTTGCACTGTTTAGGGATAGAGTTGACTTTCAAGTTGACTTTTCTCTTCTGCTTAGTCTTTCCTTTACACCCTTTCGACAATTTTCTTTCACGCTTCTTGTGTTGTCTTTTATTTTGTTGCTTCTTGGATTTCTGAGAATCCCCACAATGATGACCATCTTCTCCAAGACTATTGCCTGAGGGTCTCCATGCTTTTCTTGCTTCATTATCTAGGTGATAATACAGAGGTCCAAAATGCCCCTGAGGCATAGCATACACCCATTCAGGTTCTAGGGTGCTTATGGCATCTCTTAATAGCAACTTTTCAAACCAATCAGGATCCCGATCGATGACTACCAGGGCCTCTTTATCGTGGTCACTTTTGACCTCACGATGTACCTCCATAGCATTCTGAGTAGTAATAGTGATTGTTTTCACTCCATCGACAACAGATTCTTTGATGGCAGCTCCAGCGAAAGCTTCCTTTAATGCTCTTTGAGCTGCTTCTTGATTAGTACCTTGTGCTGGAGTAGCATCTTTCTGGCTGTCTGATTTCTTCTCTTCTCCTGTCTTCACCTTAGCAGAATTTTGCTCCTTCTTCTCTGGGCACTCTCTTTTGGAGTGGTCTCCCCCACAGTTCCAGCACTTGCCACACACACCTTCTTTATGATGGTGTCCACATTTCTTGCATTTGTCATATCTGCCTTTATACGACTCTTTGTCCCCTCCTTTGCCCTTTGCTGGGTGACGGAAAGTACAATCATCTTTCTTGCACCCACTTCCATACTTACAATCTTTCTTACCGTTAGCTGTCACCATGGCAAGTTGGTGCTTCAATTTCTTTAACTCAGCATTAGGGTCAGAGTCTTTAACGTCCTTCTTCTTGTTGGAATTTCCTTGGAACTTGTTCTTTGGCTGAACCGTCACAGAAGTTAACCCCTCCTTAGCAGCTTGTTTGTTAACAAGCGCAGACACCTTTTGCAAGGTATCAAATTTCTTGGGCTTCATCTCCATATTCACTTTCAGTCTTTCCACAATTTGGCCAAACGGATCAGACAAACCTTTTAGATACCTAGGAATTAGGACTTTTGGATGGTTCTGGTGAACACCAACATCTTTGAGAGCAGTCTCATACGCCAAGAGTTGGATTGCATAATCCTCAACATTCTTTCCTGTAGAGCGCATAGTACAAGTGGCAGCCTTTTTGTCCAGGTCCAAGGTGTCTCCATGTTTAATACCAAAGTGAAGAGTGTCATGCAGCCTTTTGAATACAGCTTGTCCGTCAGCTGTCTCTTGCTCTTTGACAGTCCCCAACACCGCTGTCCCTAGCACCTTCTGGTCGATTACCCCTTCAATTAGTGAATACAACTCCCTTCTCTCTTTCGTAGTTTGGGGCGATTCTTCTACCTCTGGGTTCCACGCCTGATTTTTCAGATCAATAAGTTTTACATCCAGTCCTTGAGAGTTCATCATCCTCTTTAGCCAAGGCTTAAATTTGTTAGCAAAATCTTCTGATGTATTCATTTTACCATGTCTTCGTACATAGGTATTAGCTAGGTCTGCCATTCTTTTAGTGTCAGGGCGCATCAAAGCCTTCCTCTCATTCAGAGCCTTTTGGTAACGTACTTCTTCTACCAGCCTCTTTTTCTCTTCGTCAGTGTGTTCCTTGACATCTTCAGGAGTTCCTTTCAAATTGAAGGTTACTTTTCTCTTCTCCTTGACAGGGGTTTCTTCTAGGGTGTCAAAATTATCCATGTCATCCTCTTCAT
>Ga0099797_100787_pt1 | contig 19085 bp, 15 predicted proteins | sample Uncmet_Sort48C_1_FD_89871 | JGI IMG/M metagenome (GOLD analysis project Ga0099797, IMG submission 89871) | Marine eukaryotic communities from CALCOFI LINE 67, Pacific Ocean - C012_Sort48C_1 | ecosystem: Environmental > Aquatic > Marine > Oceanic | place: Pacific Ocean: Monterey Bay | collected...
GTGACCAGACAATCAGTTCCTTGGTAGCCAGCAAGTATCCAGGTCACTAGCAACCTGCAGCCAGCAACACAACAAGGAACCATTGACAGTTAACAAATGAACCATTGGTTTCTACTCCCGGGAGGGGGTTTACCGGTATGTATATACAAAGAGAGAGAGAGAGAGAGAGAGAGAGAGAGAGAGAGAGAGAGAGATGGTACCTTCGTGTTATCAATACATCATGTTTTGGTATGTTGGTTTGTGGGTGTTTTTATCATTGTTTTTCACATTGCGAGGCGTTTGCCCTCGCAGGGCCAGCGGGCAGCCTTAGTGCTCCGGGGTTGCTGGGCTGCCTCTCTTAGCTGGTCGCGCACTGCATGTGGTTATTCTTCTCCCTCTCTTTTTCTCGCATCTCACGCGGTTACTCACCAGACTGGCAGCGGTTTCATTACCTCAACAAGCCGGGAAAGACAGCAAAAACAAAAAAAATGCACTGCGCCATGCTCATTGGAGCCATTCAGCACATTGTCCTGTGCATTGCTTTCCCTGCATGTGCACATGCTCAATTACTTATTTGTTTGAAGTGTCCGTGCGTGCATTTCCTTTTACACCACTAACGTTATCTAATGTTCTTTGATACTGTGGGCAGTATGAATATTGCAAGGTTTTTGCAGCCTGTTTTCTGGGTCCCAGACCCCGGAACCCTTATACTCAGGTCCGGCATGCAATTATCTCGAATTTGCTCCAGATTTTGCACAACAAAATTGAATGAAAGATTGTATGACGCCGGGGACAGTTCTGATTCGATAAAACCCGGTATTGTGGTGGGGCACCGCTCCGGAGACCTAAGGCTGCTGGCCGATTTTGTGTTTCCTTGAGACTCTCAAACATAATCTTCAGAAACGGTTTAAAAAAAGTGGCCTTTTTGCGTTGGGAGAGCAAAAAACATACATCCTCCAAAAAAACTTCTTTTTTTTTATTGTCCCTTGGATTTTTGGCGCGATTCCTGACGGCACCTTGAGCTCTCGGCGAGTGGTCCCCCACCCCAGTAGCCCAATTTACCAAAATGTCACCAATTGGGTCCAGAATCGACGGTTTGAGCTGAAACTTGGTCCAAATCGATCCGTATCGGTCCAAATAGCCATTTTAACTGTTCAAAACAAAAGAAAACCATTAAAAGACATCGAACACCTCAAAAACTGATTTTTTATCTGTCCCCTATTTTTGATTTTTAAAGTGCTTCTACAGATTACCTGTGTGTTTTATTATTGTATTTTGTATTTCTAGATTTGTTTAACAGTGGGCTTACTTCACTTCTTGCAATATTTATAATGTCTACGTTAGCATTTGTGGTATGTGTCATTGTAGAGCGTGTTGAAAGGAAGAACGTAATGGGACAGATATAACATTAGGAGCCTAAGTGTACATGCGACCATATAGTGATTGTCTCATAGTCACAATTTAGATTCTGGGTGCTACCCAGGGCCGTAGTTCAATATCCCAGAAACTAACTTGCGCATCCATTTTGACATTAGCATACATGTAATGACCGTTGTGACTAAAGTCATCAGATTACTAATCCCAAGTAGGTTCTAATTGCAAGCGCTCCATCCTTTGCCGTTGTGTTGTTTTGGGTTGCAAGTGCTTTATCCTGGCCTCAGTTAAGCCAGTATGTTGTATCGTTTGTTGCTCTGTTGTCCTATGCTATGTCTTGCTTTGTTGTAATCCTATCTTTGCATAACCCGGTTTGTGCCCCCATTTCCCCAGGAGCTAGGGTTAAGTCAAAGCTCCCACCAATAAGTCATATCATGATTCATTTCAATGAATATGTCCACACATCGGTCATAGTTGGGCGCGTTAGATCAGAAAGAGGATGAATGATAAATGGACCGAATCAGTTCCTATAGATGTTGCTATATATATATATATATATGTGTATATGTGTATATATATATATATATATATATATCATGTCCTCTGTATGTCAGAGTATATGGAGCGAAACGAGGGTTCTCTGTATAGTGTGCTTGTATATCTCCCCAATGATTGAAATTCCAAAAGTCTTTCTTCGATCTTACAGATTTCACAATGTGTTGAACAACTTTGAAAGGCAACTTCTATGCAAACACATGCTCGAAGCATTTAAATAGGTTTCCGATCTGTGTTGATCGAATCAGAAGCAAACAAACTGAAGTTTTCAGAAGCCTAGGAAAAAGCAAAAACATTTTCAAACATGTATATATGTATATATATATATGGCCGTGGGATTTTAAGTGTCCGTCAGCCCACATACACTCAGACAAAAAAGTTACGCAGGTGGCAAAATACAAAAAAATACAAAACCCAAGACTAGTTGAGCTGGTGGGCACCGGGCCCGGGCCCATGGGCCCCACGGGCCCATGGAGCCCCATGTGCCCCATGGGGCCCATTGGACCCCAATGGGCCCAAAGGGCCCATGGGACAAAAAACCTTCAAGAATGTTGTATTTAGCAAATAAAGTTACGCAGGTAATCATTTCATGACCCATGGCCATATATATGTATATATATATATATATATGTATGTCCCATGCTTGTCACTTTGAGATGGGTCAAGCCTCTGTGCTTCAGTTCCCAGGTGCCTGTGCAGCCTGGCCGCTGGGCTTGGAGCAGTCATCGTTTCAGGCGGCAGCGCAGCCGAGCATACATGGAGACAGTGTGTGGGGAGTCGGGCTGCACCAGCCAAGTTACAATAGGCAGTACTCCCACAATCAATGAAACTGTTAATTCAAAATTATGGGGCCAGCATTGCGAACTGCGAAAACATGATAAATATGGTCGGTTTGAGAACGCAGGCGCGAACTGCGTACATCTTAATACTTCCATTCAGCGAGTCCGGCGCGAACATTATGCGTTGGCAGGGACCATGGGGCCCCATGGGCCCAAAGGGCCCCAGGGGCCCATAGGGGCCCCATGCGCCCAATGGGCCCATGGGGCCCAATGGGGCTGCGAACTGCGAACTTCAAAATAATTATTGCTGGTTCCATTGCGAACTGCAGCGCTGCGGCAGTTTCATTGATTGTCGGAGTATACTCTACACGGGATAATAATCAAGGGAAGGGTTAATAATGCTCCGACAGACCCTAAACCCTACCCCATCCCCCTAACCCTACCCCCCCTACCCCATTTTTGGGAGTTCTTTTGAGCGCCCTTCGGGGAAAATACATGTTCGAAAAACGCACCCCCCGAAAATCTGTTATTTTCAACGAAAAATCGGACACTTTTCATCCCCCAGGTCCAAGTCCAAGGGGGGTGCGATTATTATTCCATGCAGAGTAAATATTGCAATGTTTCTGGGCCCCTTTTCGGTCCCCAGACCCCGGGACTCTACAACCAGGTCCGGCCCGCAATTCTGTCGAATTTGCAGCAGGACTTGTGCAAAATAGTCGACTGAGAGATGTTATGACATTGCGGATATAGCTAGGTTTGGAATGTTGGGAACCCCCTTAAAACAGGTTTTGGGCAATAAACCTAAACATGTAAAATACATGTTACAATAATTATAATGGGCAAAATGTAAAACGAATATAATTGCAACTTCGTTACATTGATTTCACATTTTTCTTTTTTAAACTTACGGACCCCGAAACCGCCCGGAAGGACCCTTTCGGGGCCCAACAAAGTAGTAGAACATGTGAAATTAGTGTAAGCAAGTGTATGTGACATTTATTTTACATTTTCCCATTACATGTATTCTCATTTATTTTACATGTTTAGTTGTGTTACAAAACATCACATATTGAGGGTTCGCAGCATTACAAGTCTAGGTCATCCATCTTCTTCTTTCAACTTTGATGATCTAGTTTGTATTCGTTGGTATAGAATCCGTGGGTTCGTAGATCATTAGGTGCCCTTGTTTGAATGCGTCTTCTGCGGGTGTATATATATATATATATATACATGTGGGGGTTTCTCGTTTTTTTCGCTGTAGGGGATTTATACCGTGGCCGTTATGTAAACGGTGGCCCATGGGGCCCCATGGGGCCCAGGGCCCGTAGGGCCCCATGGGCCCATGGGTCCCGTTGGGCCCATGGGGCCCCATGGGCCCATGGGGCCCGTTGGGCCCATGGGGTCCCGTTTACATAGCGTTTACGTAGCGGTGTTGGGGTAAGGGAACAAACGAGAAACGCCCATATATATACACATAGTTTTTGTTTCTTGTCGATGTCCCTGGCCCCATCACATTCTGCATTCGATATGTTTGTGCAACTCCTGCACAAATTCGATGCAATCACGGGCCGGACCCGATCATAAGGATCCCGGGGTCGTGGGGAGCCGGAAAAGATTACCAAAAACATTGCAGTATCAATTAGGCCTACATATATACATATATATATATATATATATATATAATATGACAAATAAGTCATACCCTTATCGATTTTAATAAGTATGTTCACATTGGTCACATTTTGGGGTGTCAGGGACCGCAGGATGTGCAGCTGTGGGGGGCGGTGCCCGCTTCATCCCCAAATGTGACCAACAGGTGCAAATATTTATAACATTCCCTAAACAACGCTTGCGTTAAAGGGTCCTATATAACTCTTCTTAAACTGGTAAGATGTTCTACAGATCCGAATCTGGTGGCCGGATGGCTACAGTAGCCCCCCAGACTGTAGCCCCCCAGGTCTTCTTAAGAACAGGTAAGAGGTTAACCAGATCCAAATCTGGTGGCCGTGCACGGTAGCCCCCCAGACTGTAGCCCCCCAGCCACCAGAGTTGTTTAGGGTCCTTGGCCGCCAGGGTGTAATTCAATATTGTTCTGACTTATTAATACCTTCAAACATGTATACATTTATATACCGGATATAAACTCCCTCCACACCAAACAATCATATAAAACAATAAACAATAATGTAAATTCATATATATATATATATATATATATATATATATTTACATATATATATATATGTACATATATAGAGAGAGAGTGGGAGAGAGAGGGAGAGGGAGAGAGAGAGAGAGAGAGAGAGAGAGAGAGAGAGAGAGAGTTGGGCGAAGGTCCAGCAGCTCGCTCTCATAGGGTCGAGCAGTTCACTGCATTCTGAGGCTTCCAGTATGCTTCCCAGGCTGGACGGTCGATTTTGTTTTCCACGTCAGTTTTCGGTGCCAGGGGTCCCGGGCCAATCTAATTTTTCTTATTTTTCTTATTTTTCGTGGCTTGCTTCCGCCCCTGGCGCACCAAGGCTTGGCTCGATGATGCTTACTCCGGCCATTGCCTTGGGGGTGCCCGCGGAACCCACTCTTCGCATGCCTGGTTTCGATTGTTTCGGGCATGCGGCTCTGCCTTCATGTATAGGCGTTTCCGTCGAGAGACTCATCAAGAGTTACAAGTCGAGAGAGAGAGAGAGAGAGAGAGAGAGAGAGAGAGAGAGAGAAAGAAAGAGAGAGATCCGTAGCCATTTTGGCTCAAATTGCCCAGTGACGCCCGCTTGCTAGGTCGTCCGCCTCGCTGCTGGGCACCATGGCAGCGGCCGTTTGCAACAGGCAGCTTTGACGCATGCGTCGGCTATGGACGCGACGCTGGGACCATGGCACTAAGGCGTCGTCTTCGCCGTGTATGGAGCTAGGGATCCGGTCGCCACTGGGAACATCACATCCCACACATCCCGCTCCTCGAAGTGCCATCGTCATGGCCCACCTCTTCGCCGACTATATGTTCGTCGTCCCACCCAGGCTGGCATGTTGCCATGGCCTGGCAAAGAGGATACAGGCCGGTCTTTGCCTTTGAGTCGAGAGTGGTGCGGCAACGAGACGCGATTCTGTGATGGTTGTGGCGGGGGGGTATCGGACTGTGGCCGGGCCGTAGTGCCTGCTGGTTGGGTGGTGATCGGGTCTGAATGAGAAGTCCCACCACCACAACCTTCGCCCCTGAGGGGGGGTGGCTGCAGCGAGAGCCGTTTCGACCAGTCCCTCTGAGTGCATTGAGCTGCTGCACGCCCGTGTGTGGCTAGGCTTGTGCTCGCTTGCACTGTGCTGCTGCATTTTGCGTGTGGCTAGGCTTGGGCATTTCTGTCGTGCGCGAGATGCGAACCGTGGCGAGTGGCAGATAAAAAAAAAAGACAGAAAGAGAGAGCGAGAGAGAGAGAGAGAGAGTGATGTATATTCACGGAATATTGGTTGTACATCACCCTGGGTTTGTAATGAATAACTTATAAGTGTCACTGCGTTGTATAAAGGTAGTCCTTGTGATGCGAGGCTAGACAACCTTTGTAAACATTGGGGTCTCAATGCACACCTCACATGTCTTTGATTTCATTGCGTCCGCATGCATACCTGCAGATAAACATGTCTCCAATTCTATTGGCAATCTGCACACTCACCCATCGCACAAACCGGTGTTAACTGTTATTTAGTGGGGTGCTTGTGTGCACCAAATGCCGGTCCACAGCCCTCAATAAACTTGGTAATCTCAAAGAGATTTGCAAAGGTGCAGGTGAGGATGATTACCCATATGCCAATATCAACTTGAAAAGGTACGATGCAGGCAAGGCACCTCTTAGCTATCCAGGGTGGCCTTACACTAAGTTGTGCATTTTCCATAATGCAGCTATAAAGTCCATCCAGGGGCAAATACATGGAATTGCTAATTCCTTTTGCATGCCAGCCCCGGACCCACCAGACTCTGATGGAGAGGACTCGCTCTCAATAATAGCAGGAGACACCGAAAGAAGCTCAGCTTCAGGTAGCTCCAGCTCAGACTAATGCACATCATTATGTGTCCTTGGTAATATAATATAAGTATCTCAGAATTCACATGCATGGTGTGATGTGCCTGATGTTTGCTTGCAATTAGAGAGACATCTCGAACGACAGTCGCAAACAGTTTGGAAACAAAAGAAAACAACGAAAATGCCCAGCCTTGGCTCATCGATTGCCCATGTCGCCCGCCCCCGCCATGGCGTTGGGCGCTGTGGCACCCATGGCGCAGCTCCCCTGCAGAGCCGCGGGCGGACTGTGGATCTGCAAGTTGGCACAGTGGCAGGCAGGGCTTGTAATGTCCAGCCTTACTGGTCCATCTCTGGGAGAAAACTAATTAACTATTTTTTCAGGGCCCGTTCGTTTTCGTCTTCCTACTGGTAGCTTTTAACTTTCCAGGGCCAGGTACTTTCCGTTTTGAGGCCTCCGCACACATGACTTCGATGCTTGGTTTGTTTGCGTTTTCTTAACCTATAACTTGTGAGGGTCCGTTCGTTTTCCGCTCCCAGAGATGGACCAGTATGTTCCACTTGTGCCCCAAAGGCCCATTCCTACACTGCCCCCATAGAGCAGGAAACCCATAGACCCCCAACCCTAGACCCTAAACCCCTAGGTGCTAAACCCCTAAACCCTAAACCCTTAACCCCTAGGTCTAAACCCCTAACCCCTAATCCCTAAACCCCTAACCCTTAACCCCCCCATCACACATCCCATTTTTGGGAGTTCTGTTGAGCGCCTTCCGGGAAAATACATTTTCGAAAAACGCCCCCCCTCAAATTCTGTCATTGTTTCAGAAAATCGGTATTTTTACACTGTCCCCTGAGAGCAGGAAACCCTAGACCCTAAACCGCTAGACGCTAAACCCCTCAACCCTAAACCCTTGACCTCTAAACCTAAACCCCAGAGGCCCATTCCATACAATATAATATTTCAATCGTTTTAAAACTTGTTAAACGTAGCGTCCGGTCTGCAGACACCGGTACCATTATAATCAGGTCTGGCCCGCAATTCTATCGAATTTGCTGAAGGAGAAGCACACAATTGTCGAATGAGAGATGTCACGTCGCCCGCCCATTCTTAGACTGTCCCCAAAGAGCAGGAAACCCATAGACCCCCAACCCTAGACCCTAAACCCCTTAACCCTTCATTTCGGATGAGCTTCTTATTGGTTCAATGGGGCCCACGGGCCACTGGGGCCAAAATAATTGTTCCATTGGCCTTCGGGGCCCATATAATTGTTCGAAGGAGCCCGAGGGGCCCAGGCGCACGCAGTGCGGGCGGGCGGCTAGCGGGCGGCTAGCGGGCGGCGAGCGGGCGGCGGTAGGCAGCGGATTGTAGCCATAAGTCGCCTGTCCCCAGAGAGCGGGGGATAAGGTTTCTCTTAGGTTTGGATGTTAGTTCCAAACCCAAAATGCCTTTAAAAATAGTATTGGTAAATAGTCTGAGTTGCCGGTAAATGGACCAGTCATTTTTTGTTATTTGATGGTTTTGGTGGATCCAGGGCCCGCGCCAATTTTGGGCTCCGGGGCCTTGGACCCACCTAAACCGAAAAATACTAAACAATGATTGGCTCATTTAGTAATAGTTCAGCCTACTTACCGGTAAACCACTTTGGGTGGTTCTCGCTATTTTGGGTTTGGAACTACTGGTTGTGCTAAGAGCATGCTCTTCGTGGCCAGTCTAATTACTCATTCCATAGAATAATCTGTTCATGGTTTTGGGCTTTACGAGAGGGCATAGTACAAATATAGGCCACATGTATTAGTGAAATAGTTCAAAAATGGTCGCGGCAAGATCTGAAATTATTCGAACAACATTTGTGTCACAGCTTTTGAGCGAAGTGGGGGGCGCCACCCCCACTTTGGGATGTCTATTTCTCGAAATCTCTAGCAGAAATATTGTTCTAGTAACCTACTTCACTAAATAAGAAAATAGTGTCCATGTTGCAATACCCTTAGGGTTACTTCACTTGGGTAATTAGGCATTTCGCTGGCAAACGGTTTGATTTCTGCAAATCTGTGAAAATCAGTGAACATCGAATATTACTGACCTTGGATGCGTTTTCCGAAAGTATACTCCCCCCAGGGGGCTGGCCAAACAACCTTCAAAAATGGCTTTGGCGTCCGGGTTGTCATGTGTGTGCGAAAGGGTATCTTTCCCTAAAGAGGGTCGTTTATTTTATTGTCCTATTTTGTGGGAATAGCGTGCCATCTCCTTTTTAGGCACCTTCCCCCAGATTGTGAATATGTTCTTATCCAGTAAAGTGGGTTTGCCAACCGGGCAAAATCTTAGTGAGCCTCCCCCCACCCTTTTGCCCTATATAAAACACCCCCAACGTCAATAAAACCCAGATTCCGAAAAATGTCAGAGAGTTATTATAACAAGAATGATTTTACCACATATTTCATATTAATCCTTTTAGCCATCTCCTTTTTTAGGCACCCCTTATTGCAATATGTTCTTATCCAGTAAAGTGGATGCAGTCCCAGATTTGCACATTGTTAATTTGTTAATTTTCAGGGGTGGCCTCTGATCACCCTTCCTAAAGTGGGGCCGCCCCCCTTTTTGGGATGTCTATTTTCGAAGTCCCAACTAATTGGAAATATATATATATATATATATATATATATATGTTTTTTAATATGCGGAAAATGTATATATTAGGATATATATATATATATATATACACGAAAAAAAAACCTAAACCCTAAACCCTTGGGAGTTCCTTTGAACGCCCTCCGGGGCAAATACGTTTTCGCAAAACGCACCCAACACAATTTGGTTATTTTTGGGTGAATCTCTGTCATTTTTGTTATATAAGCGACAATATGATTTGAGCCCGCCATCGCTCGGGCATACTTTATTTTTTCTTCGAGAGGGTTTCCAAAAGTTGCATTCGGACACGGGATTGACCGCCAAGGATGCTACAGACACAAAAACATCGGCTAATTCGACGTCTCCGCCACCCGAATCCAATGGAAGACGTCCTGGACCAAGATTCGCCCCCACCCCCCAAACAAAAAACTGAAACATGTTTGAATTTAATTTTGCGTACCCGAACAATGCTGGGTAAAGTTGAAGTTTCGATTGCACATTATTATTTTGAGGTTGAATCCTGGGATACGACTGACGGACATAATTAAGCAGCACTTTGCTGTTCGGACATTGAAAAAACAGGATGGTCACATTTTTGTTTGGGTGTGTTTTTCGAAAATGTATTTTCCCCGAAGGGCTCGCAACAAAAACTCCCAAAATTGTAAACATCCCAAAATGTTTGGATCTTTCCGATTTACACTGATTTTACTCATTTCCGCATGCTAATTCGATGTAAATAGCACCCCCGATGCATGTAAACACGTCCCGACTTGTTTTGAAGGGCCCCGGACGGGACAACAGGGTTTAGGGACCCTGGGCCGGAAATTAGGGTTTAGGTGTTGCTTAATTATGTTCACCACCAGTAGATTCGCACATTATTAATTTCAAGGTTTACAGAAGTGTTCTGACACAGGAGGCAAGTTGATGTTAGAATTGTGCATATGGTACCAAATTTCATGAGTGGCTTATTCAACAGATTTTGAATTAATTGGGCCTCCAAGGCCAAACAAGGACAATCCAACACCATGACCATAGATTCCAATATTATTGACACCACAGGGGGGCCGCGGCCGAAGGCTGCGGCCCCCCTGTTCTGTCCATTGCATTGGAATCTATGGTCATGGTGTTGGATTGTCCTTGTTTGGCCTTGGATGCCCAATTAATTCAAAATCTGTCAAATAAATTATTCAACTTTGCAAGGCTAGGCTGACCAGGAGACATGGCCTCGAGGCTGGTGGGTGCCGCAATCTTACAGTACAGCGGCAGCTGACCGCTAGCCGGGACTTGAAGGACGTGCTACGCGTAGTGGAGCAGGGTCCAGAGGCATGGCTACTAAGTTTTGTGCGGAGCCCCTAAACCCTATCACGGGTACTTTCCTATCTCGAACCCCTAAACCGTAATTTCCGGTCCCGGGGTCGGTCCGCAGACCTCGGGACTGCCATTTCATAGGTATTTGGACCGATGTGGATTGATTCGGATTAAGTTTCAGCTCAAACCGTTGATTCCGAACCCGAATCGCGATGTTTCTCAATATGGAATGTAGGGGATCTTTTTCGCAATTATTGGTACGAAGTTTGATGATCGTGGTACGAAATTTGACGAACTTGGTACGAAATACAATCTCGAAGTGATCAAATATAGACCCTAAGTGAGAAAATGCACCTCTAGGCGGCGCTTCGCGCCGCCGGGGGGTGTATTTGGTGAGCAAGTTCTATATTTGATCACTTCGGGGCTGTATTTCGTACCAAGTTCGTCAAATTTCTTACCTCAGTCGTCAAACTTCGTACCCACTTCGTACCAATAGTTGAGAAGAGATTGACGGACAAGGTCCCCATGATATTCCACATAACTATTTTCCGGTGCCGGGCTCCTAAACCTGATTTGCTTTCGAATTCATAAAAATAAAATATTTGAAACAGGTCGGGAACTTTTCTTAATTCATCTGTGGTAGTTTTTGCATTGAATGTGCATGTGGAGATGGTTCAAATCATTCGCAAGCGATCGAATCCAAGCAATCTGCCATTTTGGGAGGTTCGGTTGCCAGCCCTTCGGGGAGAACGCATTTTCGGAAAACGCGCCCCAAAATAAGAATCAAACCGCGAGGGCCAACCCCCTAAATTATTGCGAGGCTTGGCCCTGCATGCCCCCCTCAACAAAACAAACAAATTAATGAATATATGCGTACATATACATATTATTTATATATATAGATATTATATTATATTATATTATATTATATTATATTATATTATATTATATTATATTATATTATATTATATTATATTATATTATATTATATATAACAATGTATATATATGAAATATAAATATAAGTATAAAATTAGCTTCAATGTTTGTTGAGGGTTGTACTCTGTAGGGATAGACCGACCCCCCAAATTATTAATAATTTCAAGAAATTTCGGGCCCGCACGACATTTAGCAGGCATGGCCGGCGCTCGCTGTGGCCACGGCTTGGCAACGACTGGCCCAGCATGCGCGAGGTGAGCGGAGGCCCATGTGGCAGGTGCGTGTTCGTGGTGCCGGGGGCTAAGATTTGAAAGTGCAGACCACACGTGAATTTCACAGTTTTCTGGATAGTTTCGTGGTATTCATTGCATCCATGTCGAAATTCTGCGCATAGAGCAAACGTTAATTGCAAAGTTCTCGGTTCTTGCACCATTCCGTGCCTAGTTTCGTGCAACATACCATTCCAGCATTTCCCGCTGCCTCCAGACGATAGCCAGGTTGAGGCGGGAATGCAGGGCCAGAAAATAACTTTTTTGTTCACAAAACAATGATAGTTTTCTCTTCGGGAGCGTTTTTTTTCGTAAAGTCATTTTCTGCTTTACTCCCAGCTGTTTCCAGAGCAAGTTTTAAGTTGTTGAAGGTGTTGTGTTTGTCGTTCGTGTTTTCCGATTCCGGAGCCTTCAAAGAGGTCGGGGACGTGTTGGAATGCATCTGTGGAGTTTTTGTGCATCGCATTTGCATGTGGGAATAAGTAGAACCATTGGACAATCGATAATATCCAAATACTTTGACACTTTCATAATTGTGAGAGTTTTTTGTCAGCCCCTTCGGGGAAAATACACTTTCGAAAAAGACATCCCCCCAAAATCTGACCATCATATGAATTTTCAATATAAAAACGCCAAAGTGTTGCTTAGTCACGTCCATCAACCGTACATGTATGGCTGTTATTGGCTGTATCCTTTTTATTCAGCCAGGCTTGAGGACCTAATTGGTACCCTTTACATTGGAGGTCAAAGTGGCTTGTGGACACCCAAACAAATAGTATACTCTATATGCACAAAAAATATATATATATATATATATGTATCAATTGTAGATATAAAAATATTAATAATAGTCTTTACATATATATATATATATATATATATATATATATTAATATATATATATATATATATATACACACATCTAATCGGCAGGGGCGGTGCTGATCCTAGAGGGTCAACCATATAGTTTGTGTAACATCATCTCGGAGATTACCAATGTCATGCATATGGTGGTTTCCGGTTTACTTGACCCGGCTTAAGGACCTAGTTGGTGCTCTTTTACCTTAAACAAATGTAATTGCCGCATATCTGAGATGATCAATAAGTCACAACATGATCGATTTGAACAAGTATTTTCATATATTGGTCACGTTTTGTTGGGGAGAGAAGGGGGGGAGAAGGGGGGGGAAGAATAAGAGGTCGGAACGACAAGCTCCTCTGATAATGCTTCCCAGGGAAGTCTTCTATCTGAGCTCAACAGCTTCCATGTGTCTGATGCTCAGTTTGCTGCATTTTTCTCCTGTTGCTGCCCTTCAGCTTACTGGCAAGTTTTTCTTCAGCATCTCTCGGAGGGATGGCACTGAGTTTATATACCGCTGTATTACCTTTTTACACTCTTGGCACCGCGGCAAGCCTAGCAACCTTGAGGGGCATGCATACACACCTTGGAGCTTCCTAGTGCTTTCCGTTCAGCGACCTCCCTTCTTATGAGGCCCGGCTCCACAATAGCTCCCTCGAGCCCGATGTCAAAGAGTGCAGAATCTGTCATCAGCTGAAATGTGAAGCCGTATATCGTGATGATATCTTCAGGCGTGAGCGGGTATTGACGTTTCCTGGTTTGGCTTGCACCGTTCTCTTGTTTGAACTTTGAATTCACTCTCTTTTGATTTGCTTTTTCCGGCACTACTTCCCAATGCATGAGCTCGTCCATTGTCAGTGCACAGGTTTCACCACCATTTAAATGCCCCAGTTCTTGTCCATCGCCAGTTGATGACCGGCCGACCAATTCCGCAGGTTGACGTGACCGTTTAACTTGAAGTGCATGGATCTTTAACCTGCTTAAGAGAAGAAATATATGGCGCCTATAGGCCCTGTGGCCCTTATAGGCCCTGGGGCCCCTGTACGAAAGTTGGCAGGTGCCATCGCAAGCTTACTCGCTGCCTATTCTGGCCACTGCGCAAACGCATTCACGGCTCGTGGCTTGGCACATGTCCTCCATTCGTGGGGTGTTCTCCGGCTTTGTAGCAAGATGCACTTACAGGAGCCACCAGAACCCCCAACCTTACGTTCAACATTGAGTTTCTGTTTCCCCCGCCCGCCCCCCTCTCCAAACCCCCCAACCCCAAATTCCCAAAGCCCAAACCCCCAAACCCCGGCCTTTTGAAAGGCTATCACACGGACAAGTGCTGGCACCAAGACAATGTTCTTCATAGCACATGGACAGGTGCTGGCACCAAGACAGTGGGCTTGATAGCACATGGACAAGTTCTCGCTCCAAGACAATGGGCTTGGTAGCATATGAAAACGTGTTGGCACCAAGTCAATGGTCCTGGGTGTTTAAGCCTCGTGTTGAGTCTCGGGCCAAATTTATAGAATTTTCCACGCTTGACGTGGAAACTTGATCATTGAAGTGGATCGGGACCATTTCCTTGGGATTAGTGCCCAAATTCCTTGCATAAGTTTGGTGACGATGTGTAAATTGCTTGCATGAGACATCATTCTATGGCTGAGACATTATTTTATGCTGTTACATTCTATGGCTGAGACATTCTATGGCTGAGACATTCTATGGTTTGGGTGTGGGGCCGCTTGCTTGGTGCTCAGGGCTCAGGTTGATGACAGGAAGTGCGCCCACATTTTATGAGTTCGCAACTTCCCACGCTTAAAGTGGGAAATACTGATCTTGTCCCCGCACGAAATGTAGCATCATAAAGGCAACATATCCAATGGTTGTTGAATGGTTTAACACAAATTTGTCAGACCTATTCTGCATTGTTTCGAACCGTTTCCACGCCCCGGGACTGGTCCCATTCGATTCGTCTCGAAATTTCTTTTGTCTTATGAGGTATGTGTGTCCATAGCTCCGATGTGATTTTGTTACGCACAAATGGGTTCAACATGTTATTTCGTCGTGTTTAATTACAAAGGTTGATGCAACCCTATTTAGAATAACCCCCCAAAGTAATATGACGAATAACATATTCGAATGCAATGGAAGAATACATTATAATGCAAATTTCATATTCCTTATATATTTTCCTTAATGGGTTTTCATCTAAATAGGGTTCAGTCCCCATTTGAATCAAACCCCATTAGTGTTAAACCCTATTAGGTGCCTTTCAAATAGCAACATGCACTTACAGGACGCTTGTCTCAATGCTGCGGGCCGGATTTCTGAGTTCAAAGTGCAAGAATTGCAATATTTACCCACGGAACCTCGGCCATGTTAGGTGGGGTTAACAGTTGGGACCCCAAAGATATGCACCACCACCGGGTTTGGGCCTAGAAAAAATAGGGAAATCGCTGGTGTGGACGATTTGGTGGTGTATATGCAAACTGCGGTGAAATACAGCAGTTTGTATATACACCACCCCGGGGGCACTTCGCGCCCCCGGGGTGGTGTATATGGAAAGTGTTGTATTTTACAGCAGTTTGCATATACACCACCAAATCGTCCACACCAGCCATTTCCCTATTTTTGCTAGGCCCCAACCCGGTGGTGGTGTATATCTTTGAGGTCCCAAAACAGCATTCAGATTGAACACCCAGTAAGGAAAACATATAAAGAATATATAGGAATATGAGAAGTAACATATTCGAATGCAATGGACAGAGCAAGGGCCCGTGGCTTCGACGTGGCCCCTCCGCGTGCCAAACAAATTAGACAATATTATGTTTCATATTACACCAAGTTGTTTCGTGTCGTTGTTTTCCCTACTGAGCCTTAATCTCAATAGCGGTCAATTCTATTGGGTGCCTTCCAAGTCGAAATAGTTACGCACGGAACCTTGACCATATGCATGTATACAAAATATACGAAACCATACCTGACCAATATGCGGAATAAAAATGATATAAAATGAGATAGACGGAAAGCTAGCAATCCGCATACATGTCTCACATACTTGCCCCATTTTGGGGACGAGGGCCGCCACTGCAAGTATTACAAATAGCTTCTAAGGCCTAGCACAGATTTAATGCGCATACATGTTTTGAAGGCTTTTTGATGGACCCCGAACAAATATGAATCAGCAACCTTATGGTTTGACAATGTTCGTTGGGGGAATCAATGGATTCATCGAATTTGTTATATTTCTTTACATATTATTCGGGCTGGGGTGTGGGGGGGGGGGGGGGGGTGCTCCCCTAAAATGTGTTCTCCCGAAGGGTTGGCAACAACAACTTGCCCAAACGTTGAAAATAACAAAATGTGTGGATCTCATCCAGTGTACAATGGTTTAATCAATGTCCACATGCGAAATCGATGCAACAAGCATCCCCACATGCATTTAAACGCATTCCCGCCATGTGTTGTGTTCATTAACCTGATAAAAAAGTGTTTGGTCCCGCAAATAATTCATTAGCGAGACAAATGTATTGTTAGGTGAGTCCAATGAGATATAAATGTCGCATTTCAGTTGGTTCACCAAATCAGCAAATATCAAGGGTGCCATACAGTTCACCTATGAATAATGAAGCGACACTTGGGCTATGGTGGAGCTTCATAAGGACTTGGAACGTGGATGTGTTGCTCAACAAAAAGTCTCCAAAAAGGGATGTTGTAAACTGTTGCGTGTTTCAAATATTTGTGTTGTGTGTTTACCCGTTTCCGGGACCCTTGACTAGTCCCATTGGATTGGATTCGCACATCAGTGGTATTCTGATGTATTTATGCGTCCGGATCTCCGATGTGGTATTTTATGGGCACCAAATCCAGTTGGGCGTGTTCGTTGGCCACCCCTTCGGGGGAAACACTTTTTCGAAAATGGATGTCTGTGTGTTTGCTGATGGATTTTTAACATCTTTCAATCATTTCATGTGTTGTACAAATTTTAAGATGGCCCACTTTGTTTTTGTCAAAATGTGAGCAGTTGTTTAGTTGTTTGGCACCACACAACTTTTCGTGATTCAGTATTCCAATTTCGGGGATTTGTTTGGTCCGCGACCTGATGCGGTTTCATATTTCATTGTTGGGAAACTGTGGCAAAGCAAACATGTTCCCACATGAAGGGTCCAGAAAATTGTCTCGGGCTAATGTTCGGTGTAACCGGCTCCAAATGGTTGTGCGTGTCTTTTTCGTTTCGATAAGGATATTGGGTTTGCAAACATGTGGTGACCGGGCGAATTCATCTGTTTTCACAAGTCCCGCGAATTGTCCCAGGACAAGCTTGGATGCTAGACAACTTGTGAGAGCAACATTTTTTGCTAGTCTTTTTTTCTGATATATTCCCATCTCAGAATGGGTACCAAATCCTATTCTGGATTCAATTAATAGTTGCTCAGATACTCCGCATGTGATGGCTATCATAATTTCTATAGGGTGTGTCCTAAATTGTTAGGCCAACAATAGAAACATCTTTGAGATTTATGAGAAAAAACTGTGAAATCAATGAAAACTACATAGTATGAGCCGTTTTGTTGTTGGATGTATAAAAAAAAAACGTACTTCCCCCAGAGGGTTGGCCAAAGAACCTCCCCCCACCCCCACCCCCAAAAAACAATCAAATGGCTATTGTTTGTTTGGATATTAATTACAGATCGCACAATGGTTCAAGCCAACTCAACATGAGCAGTCGATGCAACAATCATCCCCGATGTATTGAAACATGTTTCGGAGTTGTTTCGACGTTGTTTTTTTTGTTAAGGGCACATGGTTCGAAAATATATTCCCCCCAAGGGGCCGGCCAAAGAACCTCCCAAAATGGATTTGGTCTTTGTGAAATTCTACATCGGAGCTCCGGACGCATAAATACCTCAGAATGTCTCGGATCTTCAAATCCAATCCGATGGGACTAGTCCCGGGACCCCGGAAACGGCTAAAAACAATAAACAAATGTCTGCGAAATAAAAATAACGAACTTGAAATAACCTCTACGTGTGATTGATACCCCCTCCCCTCTGGAAGCAAGAAACGAAAAATCCCTCCTTATGAGATCCACGGGCCGCCGGTGATTAAGCGACGGTGATTGGTACAAATAAGCCCCCCCCCCCCGGCCTCACATGTTCCTTGAACCCCTTGTGGGCTTGGTGGAAAGATTGCCAAATAGGGCCGTGAAGATCAGCCCGAATACTTTTTCGGGCCGCTATTCACCGTCGTTCCTTATTCACACGTCGTTGTTGCACCCGAAGGTCACCGAAATAATTTCTTCAGTATTTAATTGTGTTTCTTAGGTGTATGAATCACATGTCTCGTTTAAGTTCCTATATATTTCCAACACTTCTCAACTACCGCACAAGCACCACACCTCGTCCGTACTTCCGTGACGGGTACATGCCACTCGAACCAAATACTGGCCCCTTCACCACCCCATCACCCGCACACCCACAAACGCAATCGGTCCCTACGGCTGGTGTCTCCCTTTTTGACAGGACATGCTCAGCCTCCAGCTTGCTGACGCGGGGTTGTTCTTTCGGATTGTTGTTGGGGTTTGCACCATGTCCGATATTGTGTCCGGTTGAAGTTTTTGGCTGCTGCACCATGTGGTGGTAAATGCAATGTTTTTCCTTCAACCGGTTCCTGCGGTGGGTTTTTTTGTTGGCCCTTGGGGAGGCACACTTTGTCCCATTCTCTTATTATGAAGCCAAGGTGGCTGTGCTGCGTGATTTGTAACCAGCGGGTGCCTCGTCAACAACAACAACAACAAAAACGGTTCCAATTTTAATAGTTCTGGAATTGCTATCTGTTTCATACAGAACAGAATAAGTACATTCTTATATTTCCTATACATCTTTTATGTTTAGCCTGACAATACAGCTTTGATATTACAATGCAAGAGATTGTGAGCATTTTCTATGCCTTGGGGCGCTTGAAGTATAGGCACCTCGTCTTCCACGAAGCAGCCTGCACATCCATGCTTTGATTGGCCCCAAAGAGCAGGAAATAGGATTTCTTGGGGAATACATATATATATATATATATATTTATATATTTATATAAGGAAATATGTATATATATATGTATATTTATATATATATATATATACATATATATATATATACCCTAAGCCCCATAAACCCTAAACCCCTGGGAGTTCTTTTGAGGACCCAAACTAACAAATCTGTCGTTTCCGAAAAACGCACCCAACTAACAAATCTGTCATTTTTTACGAATTAGATCAGAGCTGACCCTTATTCTGTGGGGAGTTGGCCCTTAACCACAAAACTGATATAAACATATATATATATATATATATATATATATATGGGCCCCTTAACCACACACCCGGACGGCGCACCCCAAAGGAGGGGGCTGATTG
>Ga0099797_100788_pt1 | contig 19082 bp, 9 predicted proteins | sample Uncmet_Sort48C_1_FD_89871 | JGI IMG/M metagenome (GOLD analysis project Ga0099797, IMG submission 89871) | Marine eukaryotic communities from CALCOFI LINE 67, Pacific Ocean - C012_Sort48C_1 | ecosystem: Environmental > Aquatic > Marine > Oceanic | place: Pacific Ocean: Monterey Bay | collected...
GGCAAAGTGGGAATATGAGGAATATAGGAGACAAACAAAACACCTTTGGGACCAAATGAAACTGAAAATCCCAAAGGATGTTTTTGTCTCTATTACCCAACCTGTTCAAACCTTCAGGTTATTACGGAGTAGAGGATACAGTCTGTGGTGAGGTAGACGATGGTGTCTTGGCGGTATATGTCTTAATTACATTGTACCGTCCAAATGACAGTGACCATGTCTCCGAACTACAAGACTTTATGGCGAATACGCCATACTTAGTCCTTTCCCCAAGAGCTAATCTCAGAAAGGTGATCGAGGATATTGCGGCACCTTTAGAGGAGATTGTAGCCTTGGGGGTTAAGATCCCATGGAAAACATCGGGGCAAGCCTTTGTCGATACATTGATAAAGGCCCAACCGGTATACTCACCCTACCTTCACCAATATCGCCTTATGGCGACGGACCCTGAGGATAGTGCCACACACTTCAAAGTGTTGATGGCTAAGGTAAAAGGGGCCCTGAAGGCCATTACCAGGAATGATAAATATCAAGGTGGTTACGCGCGTGATTATAACGCGTATGATACCACCTGTGACATACCTATATATGAAGTGAGTAGAACGGACGACGGTTGGACCGTCACTGAAAATCCTGCTACTGATAATTATGTCGGATATAACAATGACGGGTATGCATTCGATACGAATGCATTTTATGAATGTGAAGATAAGGACTGGGACTATCCTACCGATGCTTCGGAGAGTCCGGAGCATCCTACTGAGGCATACCATGATGCCTCTGATAACTCTGCCCTAGTAATTCCTTCTACTGCGGGTGAACTACAAGCCTTTTATACCCACAGTATAAAGGTAAAGGCTGGTCGCAAGGAGGAAAAGGCATGCGAAAAGGAAAAGGAAAATCGAAAGGTAAGGGTAAAGGTAAAGGGATTCACTCATTCCCCAAAGGCGGAAAAGGCAAGACGGTCACCTTTTCCTCGAACCCTCCTTATGTAATACCTGAGGTCAAAAGCGCTCACGAAGCGCGAAAAGGAGGATTTTGCGCCGCCATGAACTGTAGGGAACCGACTAACCCTTCCTTTACCTATTGCTACCCTTGCCATCAAAAGGGGAGAGAGAGAGGCTTTATTATAGATAAGGATAATAGAAAGGTCCCAGTTCCAAAGAAGGAACAAAAGGACGGCAAGCGCGCGTTCGAGGCTTTTCTCGAGGGCATCTCTGAGGAAGAGATGCGAGGCATCCTAGAACACTCCCAATCCAACCTTAACGCTAACGCCACAGAGATAGAGCAGGGCCAGTCGTCTGCGGAAAAGCTGAAGGCGTTTCTTGCGGCAAAAAGGTTTCGGGTTTGAGGAGGAGGCCCCTGCCGATAAGGGTGCTACAATCGGCAGGGAGGCCGACACGCACGACGACAGAGAGGTGCCTCCACCTTTTGATCCTATCCCTACTCGCCTCAAAAAGTGGCGTAATAATATAAATATTAATACACTTACGAGGTACGGTCGTCTAATCCTAAAGAAGGAGGAATATCGCGCTGTTGTTTTCTGCATGAGTGTCTGTATCCTAGCCGCCGGAGGACTATTGGATACGATCGCCGCGATGCGCGCGGGATTTGCGCCCGTGTGGGGCACAGAAATCTGCAGCAAACAACAGGTGATGTGGAATAAGGTAACAGGCCGGCCCATATTCCCCGATACATTTAAGGATATACCCCCCCGATATACATCGCCCTATATATCTTAAAAGTGGGCAGCCCTGCAAAGACTACACGCGAAGAGGGCCTGCCTCCAAAGGTGAGCCACATGGCGTTGAGGGCGAAACAGGTTGGATGTTTGTAGAGCAAACTAGGGTTATCAAGAGGCTCATGCCTCGTGCCTTTTGTTTAGAAATGACTGATAATGCAGTGAATGTGCATGAAGGGGCAGAAATAGATATGTTATTGCATGAGATGTCTGATTCATATGTCATTAAATATGATATTGTTCAGGTCTGGCGGCATGGGGATCCCACAAGCCGTCGGCGGTTATTTATAGTTGGTATGCATAAAGGGTTGGGTAAATACGCATCTGATTTTGAATTCCCAACCCCTGAGTTTGATGAATCCAATGCACCCTCTGCGATTCACATCGCAGTCCCTGACAATTTTGTCCCTGATGAGTTATGGATTCATCAGTCCCTTGATGAATACATGATTCAAAACCCTAGTGCCACTCCCGGCACGACTCATCCTATAGCCCAGGTAGGCCAAAAGGGTGACATTGGTCACTCCTCGAAGCCTGCCACTATTTATTCATGGCATGGCTTATTTAATACCCAACTTACTACCAATGGAGGAGGCCGAAGGCCATCCTTGTCATGGACCCTCAAGAAACCCTTGAATCTTACAAGGCTTACAACCCCTGAAGAAACCGTTGCATGTGCGTCATTACCTGATGATTACTTACCCTTTGCACGTGACCATTCAGGGGGTCAATGTGCCTGCCATGGGGAGGAATCTAAGGATGATTTCCTCAGGAGGTGTGTTAATAGTGGCATTCCGTTACGTACCGGCACGGCTATAGACTTACGTGTGATGGCAATACTGAAGGCAGCAGGGGTAAAACCCGACGTGAGGGTACCCCTTCCAAACCCTGAACCTAACCTAGGGTTTGTGGAGGATGGCAATCCTCAGAATATCCCTCTCGGTGTACCATACACCGTTTCTGATTCAACCACACCCCCATGGGTTCCACAGAACCCTGACGTGTTAATGTGCTCCCTGATTGATGATGAAGTGCAACCCTTTGATCCCGCATTGCATCATATTAATAATACTACAAATATGGATAATATTAATAAATATGGGGATAAATGGGAGTGTGGGTGTGGTCATAGTGCTTGCGAGAGCGATGGCTATAGTGCTCGCGAGAGTCAAGCTCTCCACGCGAACGCGACTACGAGGTGCCCTAGGGTTTCCAAACCCTATCCTCGCAAGTGGCTTGGCCTTGATAATATAATACGATGTATTCATGTTGATTCAATGGCCAACGCAACCTTTTTGAATGAGAGTATGAAGCACAGTATGACTAATCCACGTAAGTGTAACGCACGTATTCAAGTAGCGAATAAACAGTTTATGAGTGCGAGTGCTGAAGGTAACGTACCATGTTATGTATTGAATATGTCTAATGATACATCTCGTCATGCTGATGTACAGTCATTTAACATGCATGGTATAAGCGTACCAGAATTGAATCGTGAGTTACTCAGTGTTGATGACATGTATAAGTATGGGGGCTATAGCCCACTACTGAAGCATCCGAATTTGAATGATGGTATCCCTGAGCTTTATAGACCCCCTACTGAATCAGCCCCTGAATCACGAATTCCCTTATGTTATGACTGGTACGGTAATGGAGGTTTCTGTATGTATTACATACCAAAGAAGGATGTATCCCCTGAGCATTTGTACCTACTTGAATCGCATATGAAAGACATGAGTGATGTGAATGAATCATGTATGAAAGCCTTTGATGCATCGTTAATGAGTGAGTATGATTGTGATCGTATTTCCAAAGAGTTGTATGCACATGAAGGAGTAGTTGAAGTTGTTGGCTCCCCTCATGAACCACCACCATCCTATACTATAGATGTTAAGTCTTTTTCATCAGACCCCGTAAAAGGCAATACAGTCAAAACGACTGTATTGCATACCCAACATCCTGATGACAGGATGACAAAGGGTACACAATTTGGTTTAAAAAGGGGTAGGAATGCCTTATCTCATAAGGAATTCCATGAACTTTATGGCCATCTCGGCTACTGCGAAGGTTGTAAATTATGTAAGGAAGTAAAAGGTAATATGAGGCGGATTAAAACAAAATTTAATCCTCATCGTGAGCAACGCGCAGGCTACGCCTGGGCAATGGACACGATTGAGTTTAAGGTTAGAAGCGAGGAGGGTCATAAATATTTGATCGTCTTACGCTGTCTAGCAACAGGGGCGTTTCATTACATCCCTTTATTTTTAAAATCCGACGCAAAAGAAGCTTTCCGCGACTGGGTTACAGAGACACGTAATGACCCGCTTTTTAAGGATTTTGACTATCCACTCATTTGCTATGTCAGAACTGACAATGCAGGTGAGTGGGGTCCTCGTTACCAAGAATGGCAGGACATGTGTAAGGACATGCCTGGGGGTAAGGTCAAAATGATTTATGTAGATGCCCAAAGGCATGCAGAGGAAAACGGGTATGCTGAGGTGGCAGTCGGGATAACAGAAATTGTTATCAAGTCACTGCTGTATGAGCGAAATTTACCGCCATCATGGTGGCAAAGATGCGCCGCTGATGCATTACTTTTGTTAAACCGTTTTCCTGTAGTGTCTAGCGATGTAGCCATTCCCCTAGACGGCGATATCGCAAGACCCCTAGAAATGTTAACTCGTGGTTGCTACTCACGTCGACAAATCGATCGAGAGTTAAGTTATTACGTTGGTGTAGGCACCCCTTGTATCGTTCACGATAAAAGGGTAAAAGGTAGTGCCTTACGTCCCAAGACGCGATGGGGAATCGCGTGTGGGATGTATCGCGAACAAGTTTGGTTTTTGTGCCCCTTCACAGGGGACAAATTTAGAAGTAAAAGTTACACCGCTTATCGATTGAAATCTGGACTCAGCCCGTGGCAGTTTTTACGTTTGCCACAGCCTAAGTCAAGTAGGAAGTCGATGGCGATACCGAATGATAGGCACGAAGGTAAAAATATTATACATCTTCGTGAGCCGTTGGCCCATGAAGAGTATAAATTTATCGACTGTAGTCCTCGTATCGAATCTGACTTCGACCTTTTAAATAAAATACGCGATCGTGACTCAACAGAACCTGAGTCTAGGGGGTCAATTCATGTAAAATCACATGAAGGTCGACTCATTTCAGTAGATAAGGACGACGGTGAGATGTATTATGTTGATACTGAAGATCAGTATCAAGATGATACACCTCAAGAAGATGAAGAAGGTAAAGGTCCGACGTCAATCGTTCGAGTAGATGTCGATAAGTTAAAGTCGGATGACGAGGTAGAAGAGAGGGTTAACCCTAGCCCTCAAATCCCTTCCCCTATGGAAGGTGAAATTCCGGTCTTAGCTCGCGATGCTAATCGAGCTAAGCGAAGCGATACGAGGAGCTCGAAGCGACGAAAGGAGGATAAAGGCTCAGCAACTGCTGAGTCTCAGGGAGTCAAACCTAACCTGAACCATAAGCCAAAGGGTTCAGGGGGTCCCCTGAAACACAAACCTATTCCAAAGCCTAACAAAATAGGAACACACATACCTCAGTCCACTAAGTTAGACAAGAACCGAGATGATATAGGGTTTATGTGTGAGTGTGAGATAGAAACAGACACAAGCACGAGTGATGAAATAGAAGAGCTCAGTTTAAAGAGTAAACAAATAGTTACGACATCCTACGACACGATGAAGCACATAGTTAATAAACGACATCGGTTAGGATTTGGTTTTAAAGAGATATACCATCAGTGGCTAGTAGAAGAAAAGGGAATAAACCCCAAGCACATACCGTGTGAACCAGTTCAGGCTACAGTCAAGGCAGGGTTAAGGCTGCCATATCCAAGTGGCAAACGTTGGCGTGAGTTGTGTGCTAGCATTAAGGGTCAAAAGCATGGGTTAGAAACTCAAATCGTTGGTGATGATTATATTGAATACATGACTGAAACGTTGTGTGATGATGGTAGAATGATTGCCAAGGTATGCTATGATGCTCTACTCTATGATACAGGTATGGAAGAGCTATCATTAGAAGAGCCTAGTGCATTGCATGCATATGCTGCTAGATTGACAGGTAAAGAACTGAATGCGTTATTGCGTGCACGTAGACGTAAAGCATCACGTAAAGGTAAAGCTACTAATTCAGGCGAGGAAATACCCCCGAGTAATTTAACTGAAGCCTTTGCCCATCCCACAAGAGGTGAGATGTGGCGTAAGGCAGCGTTGACTGAATTTGAAGGCCTGACTAACATGGGAGTATTTGACCATGATTATTCATGGGATGAATTAGGTAAGGTGGGAATTGATACGAAGATCAAACCCCCTTTACCCTTATCAGTTGTATGTGACCATAAGTATGACAAGGGAGGCAACCTTGATAGGCTGAAGGTTAGGATGGCTATTGCTGGACACCCGGGTAACATGCAACGTGGGGTCCATTACGACCAAACGTTTGCTGCTACTCCGGGTCAGCATTCTAGTCGAGTCCTTCAGGCTATTATGGTCAGGAACAAGTATAAAAGGTTGGCTTGGGATATTAAACAGGCGTATTGTTGGGCTGAAGTTGATAGTAATGAACTGTTTGCTGTGAAGTATATCCTAAAGGCTTTGAAAGGTATGAAGTAGTTGATGGCGTAAAGAAACCGTTGTACATGGTTGTACGACGGAATCTGTATGGACATCCAGGGGCTGCTAGGGCATGGTCAAAAGCACGAGATGAGTTTATCCTTACTCATTTTAATGAGAAAGGATGGACATGCACTCGTTGCCTTGCTGACCCTACCTTGTTCAATATTACTTTCACTGGTTGTAGCAGTGATGGTAAGAACATGGATGAGTCTGAGTACCCTAAGGGTGTTAAACCAGGCAATGAGGCAATATTATTAATACATACTGATGACTGTGATTGTGTTGGTGATAATGATGAGATATTGAAGTTTATTGCTGATGCTATGCATGAACGTTGGGAGATAAAAGTGACTGATGCTGATTTTATGCTTGGCGTGAAACGAACCTTGATTGACACTGAATCTGAATTCTCTGTTGAACTGACAATGACGGCTTACATTGATGGCATGTACAAGGCTTTTGATGAATTTAGCAAGCCAAAGCATGTTAATACTCCGTTTCCTGAGCATGCTGCTGGCAACTTATCTAAAAATGATCCGGCTGATGAAGATGAAACTAAACGCGTATTAGAACGAGGTTATATGCGTTTAGTTGGCATGTTACTTTGGGCGAGTCGTAACGTGCATGTGGAGTGCGCGTATGGCACGTCTATGTTATGTAGAGTCATGTCATGTCCTAGTGAGAGGGCATGGAATGCAGGCATGCATATGTTACAATGGTTGCATCAGAATAGATTGAATGGCATTAAATTCTCCCATGATGGAAATGATAAACCTATAGCGTTTAGTGATTCATCTTTCCATCATGGAGTGAAAGAGCATGGTAAACTTAAGCCTAATGATTGTAAAGATCAATATGGCTGGGTTGTTATTTGGCAAGGAGGTCCTATTGCTTATGTGTCTAGAAGACATAAGCATGTAGGGTTTTCTACATGTCATGTTGAATATATGGCCATGTCTGAATGTTACAAGAATATTATTTATCTGAGGCAACTGCTTGATGAACTGAAAGTTGAAAACGTGACTGATTACTCTACTATCCTATTCGGGGATAATGAAGCCGCCAATAGTCTAACTGAATATGATTTCGTTTCATCCAATAATCAATATATTTTAACAGCGTATCATGCTATAAAAGAAGGTACAGCATTAGGTTTGATTGATGTGCGTTACAAAAAGTCTCGACTTAACCTTTCTGATTTACTTACTAAGAACGTATCATCAGGTGAGATCAAGAATTTGATTGACACGTTGAGAGGTTATTGCCTGAATGATTTAATGAAAAATGACTGATGCCTTCGAGGAGAGTCTTAGGGAAACTTTATTCCTATTCATCATTCTTATATCATCAGCGTGGAATGCAAGTATTTCATTTGTGCTGACTGTGTATGATTTGGTACATTCAACTAGCTTAGGGCTCTTTGTGTGGTCGGAAGGGTAACGGCCGATGTTAACTGAGCATGCCATCGAGTGGGAATCTCGGGCGGCTACAGTTATCCTCGCGCCAGTTACTTCTGACTGCATGGAGTGCTCTAACCCTGAGATGTTTCTACCGTACATTGATGGAACTGTAACATTAGTCAACTAGCTTCTGAAAACTGATGTATGCAAGTATGCATCCTCATAATTGAAAGTTGATTGCATGAATGCTGAGTTGCTGAATGTGCTTGATTGCTGAATTGATGTGTTGATTTGTCATTCGCTATGATCACTCTGGTCACTCCCCACTATACCCATCAACAAGCAGGGTTCAGCACCCTATCAACTTTCTTCTTTTGTGTAGTCTAGTTTTCTCTCAAGATCTCTTTTACGAAATCTCAACCCCATCCGGGACGTCTATGAGGGATAACCCCAGTATTTTTGTTTTGGGTAATGTCCCCCAGAGGGAGCTTGTTTTGAGCGTTAACCTCTGGTAGACTAACTGTGATGGTTTTATCAGCCATATCTAGAGTGGTTATTGGATAGCTAACAGAAGTTATTTTCTGGACGCTTCCCTCTCTAGTTGATATGGATTTAGACCCTATCCTGAGATCCGTTTTGGGGTACACCCTGAGTTGTTTCAGGAAGTATCGCGTAGGCTAACCCATGTTTTGTGGGGACGCCTGCATCTCAGTGAGGTGGGGATTCCGTTTTGGAATTTTAAATTAACTATTTCATGGGCGTTACATCTCGTTATTTTGAGATCTTTGCTCTGTGAATAGTTATATTTCTTTTCGAATTTCTCTATCTTTCAATTCTTCTAAGGATCCTATTTTGATCCTAGGCCTATTTGTATGGCAAGATAAGAGGATTTTATCCTATTTAACATTGTTTAGTTAATGAGAAGGTATTATTTTCGCGCGCTGTTCTGGCGAAAGACGTGGAGCTGAAGATTAAAGAATGAAGCTGTTCTGGCTTTCTGGACTTTGACTTCACAGATTAAAGCTTTATATCTGTGTGAATAGTTATTGTATGTCCCATGGCACCGTGTGGTTGATTGGGCATGCATTTTCCATTATGAAAACGTATAGAAACTCTGACTGAGTTTAGGGGGTCAGTGTTTTCAGTAAGTGCGCTGCACGGCAGTGTTCTGAGTATTTCCCAGTTTGGCAATTGTTTTTAGTCCAGTTTTGGGAGTTGAACTCTTTCCACTTTAGGAATATTTAGAACGTTACGTTTTCGTACCCACGTTCAACAATGAGCTCTACGCAGACCACCCCAGTATCAGCACCCAGCGCAACAGCAATGGGGGTTTTGGTGCCCAGGCCCCTAATGGGGCATTATGACCTGTATGCCCGGGTGGAGGGCATACGCGAAAGCACAGCCCGGGTGTTTGCCTGCGCAGGTACTACCAATATGGCTGCCCTGACTGCACTCAGGTCCGGTTGCCTTACCCGGATTCCTCTTTGAAACCCACTGTTTCCACCCCACCCACCCAAAAGCCCGCTTCCACTACCCAAGATGTTGACGCCAGGGTTGCATTCAGGGCATTGTGCAGGTAGGCATTCAAATCGGCCAAGGCGCGCACTTGCCCGGCCATGCCGCTTATGCTTTGCCAAACCTCCTGTGTGCTTAGGCGCGCGCGCCCACTTGGCGCCACGCCACCAAAACTCTGGTTGCTGTCGACTGTCGCGCTCATGTTCAAAATCGATCAACGCAGATTTCCTGACGCTCGATCTAGAAATGACTGCCGTTCTATTTCTGGTGAATTCTCTACAGTGTAACTGAAAATGACTGTAACGAGGTTTTTCTTTTCTACCTCGCCTTGTAACTCAAGTTCAAATCAGCCTAGTTAGCGCCCTTAGGTAAACTGCGCTAACTGGAATCCAAATCTGGACACAGACGCTAACTAAGGTGATGATGTGCCGTCTCTGTTCGACTGACCTCCGGAGCTGTAACAGCGCAATTTCGAACGGAAATCTATTGTTCTAACTTCTTTCAATATATATATGATAACTATGGTTCTACACGAGCAATTAGAAGCCATCTCCAGGCTGGATCTTTGAATGATCTTCTCCGCAGAAAATCTGGGCAGAATTAGACACGCAAGAAAGCAACAATGCTGGAACATGATGAAGCATCAAGATTGCAATAGAAAATACAGAAAACAATTGCATGTGCACAAGTGACACTAAAACTAATGCTAGAGCTAATTAAACCTCAAATCAGTCCTCACAATTGCCTGTTTTGAGTATGCTTTTGTCCTCCTAAAAATGGATGATCTTGCGTGTTCCGTCTCGTAGAAAAGAATAGTTTTGACGAGTTTTCGCTCGTATAATAAATCAAATCAGAACAGAATAGTTTTGACGAGTTTTCGCTCGCAGAAAGAACAGTTTTGACGAGTTTTCGCTCGTGTAACAAATCAAATCTTAGTTTTGACGAGTTTTCGCTCATGCAAATGCATTGGTTACCTGATGAGATGAGGTCCTCTTCTACGGTGCGGATAGCGGCCTTGTTATCACCAAATGTGGGAGTAGGAGCAAATTCGGAATCACCATGAAGGGGGTATATAGGAGAATCGTCACCAATCACTACCTTTAGTTCGGCTAGCAACAATTATTGTCGTAGACTAATAACACAGTCATGACAATGACTCATAGCCACATGCTCTACTTGAGCGGTGCTCTCACCCACATGATCATGTTTACGACTAGACCATGCTATGGGGCCGCCATGCCACATGACTGCCCATCCATGCTGATCTTTAAAGTCATGCTTGGCTAGGGTGTTAGCGCGCTTGACACCATGAATGAAACTGCAGAGTCCGATGAGGCCACAGGCATGGGGTTAGGTGCATCGTGGGAGAACTTGATTCCACGATGCTTGTTTTGATGTAACCATGTTAACATGTGCATGCCACACGCCCATGCCTTCTCACTCGGACAATGTCATGACATCATGCTACACAACTCACTCGTGCCATGCGAACACTCGGGGTGCACATTGCGAGAAGCCCACAATAACATTCCCACTAGTCGCACATGACCACGGTCAAGTGCTTCTTTTATCTCCTCATCGCTCACCTCCACAGAAGAGCTCATTGAGCATGTATGGGACAAAAGTCAGATCGACCAATGGGAGCTGGAACAGGCACTTGTGACGGACTTGGCAAATCAATCGCTGAGCATGGTTTCTCAATCTGGAGGTGACCTTCCATGGGTGCTCATTGACGGTGGGACATTCAATCACATGTTTGGAACAGATGTGGCATCATTGCTGAGCAACATTCGCGAGGTCGCACCACACCCAGTCAAGACCACGGGAGGCGTGGTGTGGCTCAAGCATCAGGCAGATCTTCACCTCGGGGTGGTGGACATCATGGGTGGACATGTGAACCCTTACATGGACACCACTTTGATTGCAGAAGGGAAGATGGTGGATCAACAAAGATGGCTCGTCAACACCAGTGCAGATCATGGTAAAGTGATTCAAACACCAACAGGATCATTCACACGTGCGCACCGGTGCCTGGTCTGTTGGCTTTCCGTTTGATCATGGCGGCTTACCGAAGCAACGGATTTATGTCAAGGATCAGTACAACCGATTTTTCTCAGGCGGTCTTGCAGGCTGATGAGCATGCAGATGGGCAGAAGAGATTGATGAAGTGCAGAGACGTTCACGACAAGAACAAGTTTGTATGTGCATGGTGTAAAGGGCCTATCTATGGGGAGCAGGATGCATGCGCTCTATGTGCAGCCACTCGCGATCGTGCCTTCATTAATGAAATGGGATTTGAACCAGCACACAACGCCGACTCTGTTTACATTAACAAGGAGCAGGGAGTGATCACATCATGCCACACTGACGATCCTATCACAGTGTGCAGAGATGAGAAGGCAGAACAATGGTTCTATCAAACCCTTGCGAAGCACCTGCTGATCAAGGAGGTTGTTTGTCTGGAGGCCAACACGGTGATTGACTACCTCAGCATGAGGCTGACAATGTCTGAAGAGGGAGCTATATGCCAAAGGGGTCCGCCCAGTGTTGCGTTGCTTGCTCGAGTTTGGTTTATTTTTAGAAACGGGCGTTGGAATTGTGGGCCGTTGGAAGACTGCCGTCTTTCCTTGGAACTTGGCCGTTAGATGTGCCGTTGGGCTACCGCCCTCCGACAAACCCCGCGACTAAAGCAAAACCAAAGGCTCAAACCACCGGTGCCCCGGAGAGATCCTACCTAAACCTACAATCTAGATGGTTAACTAAGTCTCATGTTACCAAATTCTACTACACTTCCACAAGCAGCTGCCTGCAGTTATGCAGAGGCCCACCGGCCGCATAATGCCAGCATCTCCTTCCCTTCTTTGCACATGCCCAAGCTCCTGCTTGTTACAAGCCCGCCGGCTGTGCAAGACCCCACTGGGAACTCTTCCTCGCATCTTCACGTAAAGGCCTCCGCCTATATGTGTCTCTCTGATATTTCACATTGGATGCTAAAGGGAACACACAACAACACACTCAGCCAAGCTTGGCTAACAAACACACGGTGAGCACAACTCACAGTCAAACACTCCAATCAATCAGAAGAAACTCGCGCGAGGACAATTGTAGGGCCCGAGGGCTGGCTCAATTGACATCGGCTGTTACCCTTCCGATTTCATAGAGAGCCCTGAACCATCAAACAAGGTCCAGAAGGCGATCTTTGAAACACGAGGGCGTCCATCTTTGAAACACGAGGACGTCCGACAATCTGACCAGATCACCTCGCTTCTTGCCCGGTTCCGCCAAATGCTGTTCTACCGCAACCGGGCAGCCACCCTTTCCAAGAGAGTTCGTGCAGATTCGCTCCTCTTGCGTTTCCGGAGAGTGGCAACGTCACACAGCAAACGTTGCGTTTCCCTCTCCTCCTGCATCCTGGATTTGACAGCCTGCTGGCAAAACATTTCAATGCTGTTCATTGTCAGCTTCGACAGGTCCTGTCGATGAAGCAAACGCTGAGAGTTACGGACTCCCAGCGTCAGCATCGCATCTTCCAGCATCTGCATGTCGTCATCCATGAAAGCAGCGCCCTGCGTGTCCTCCTCGTGTGATGCGCCACCGCGCATCGCCTGCATCACGAAAGGGTGTGGTGGGAGGGACAAGTTTCGTGATGTAGAGCTTCCAGCTGTAACCGAGCGACTCGGCTTGTTTTATTCACTTTCAAAACAACGGCATTTCTACTGGCCTTTAATGCTGAAAGCGAATGACCCCTCCTGTGGTTCTCTTGTTCACAAGCCTCCTTAGTAAAGCAGCTCTCATGCTGCATGATCCCGTCCGATCTCGTTTCTAACTTCACCGGCCTTTTTCTTTCCTGTTTTGGGCTTCCCTTTGACTTTTTTTCTCTCTTTTTCTTTTGGCCCAAGGGAAGCAAAATGGCTGTATTCGGTATTCTAAAAAACTGGCCAATTACACCCTGGCCTTTCTGGATGCTCAGCTCTCCTCACTTGAGGCTGAGACTTAGCTTCCCTATGCTAAAGCTAGCTGCTCGTTGTGTTTACTTCCTCGTTCCCGGGATTACTGAATTTATTTTTAGACTGCGAAAACCACCAAACACACGGAAACGCACGTTGAGACCCCGTTTGTTTGGTGGTTAATTTTAGACTGAAACTCGAGACACTCACACAAAACTAGGCGGCTTCCCTTTGACACATAGCCCGCCTTATTGGCCTAAGTCTACGACGGGGGCCAATAACCCACACTATATGCCAAAGGGGTCCGCCCAGTGTTGCGTTGCTTGCTCGAGTTTGGTTTATTTTTAGAAACGGGCGTTGGAATTGTGGGCCGTTGGAAGACTGCCGTCTTTCCTTGGAACTTGGCCGTTAGATGTGCCGTTGGGCTACCGCCCTCCGACAAACCCAAACTCCATACTGCTCCCGCAGTTCAACGTGTTGCTGGCACCCTTGCCCATCACTGCGTTTCTGCGTGCAACCATGATTCATGATCCAAGCTCCAGCTAGCTCCCACCAGAAGTGGAGACAGCTCGTTGCAGTCGTTGAGAAATGTGCCTTTCTTCGCCAGGTAAAACTGCATCATACTCGGAGGGCGTGCGTTCAGAACGCCAGCGCCCGTGCCATGCACTGCCGCACCGCTGCCCTAATGCCGAGTGCACTGCTAAGCGTGTGACCACCTCTGCGACTGCTCGAGCATGCAATGGACTTGTGTAGCCCTTCCGTCGCCTTGCCCACCAACTCCAGTTCTCGTATTGCACGCTTCATCAAGCCTGGCGCCTGCTTGCCGGACATCGGCTCCGTTTCCTTCAACGAGTTGGCTGTCATTTTCGGAAACAAGAACGGGCATGCCGGGCACTCCCAACCTGGATGGGCTGCACGTGTGCATCCTCTCCTCCTGCCAAATCCTGCCGGGCCATACAGCCGAGAGACATACTCCTGCAACCTCGTGAGCATGCACTTCTCATCTCTCACTGGCGCAAACACCATAGTAGCCTCCCGTGTTTCGCCTTTTACGTCGTTTTTTGTTCGACGTATCAAAGCCACACAAGCATCTTCTTGCCACGTCAGATCGCAAGTTTGCAAATGCTGGAGTTCTTGCTTCCGACAAAAGCACTGCCAGCCGACAATGATGACAGCAATAGCCTCCTCCCATAACAGCCGAGCGTAGGCACCTTTCCATTGCGGCACCGCCATCTCCATTAAGCCACAGACATGCTCCAGCAAAATGGGCGGCTTTTTCTGTTTGGCTGTGCCCATTTTTCTAAGGATACCTTCCAAGGTTTGCACCACTGGCGAAAAGGAGATGTTGCCTCTCCCTTCGAGCTCAAACCGTATCTTCACAGCCGTTACCATGAGCTCCAAGGATGCTGCCGCATAGCCACCTCTAGACCACATTAGCACCAATGCCCTTTGCATCACCGCACCACACACGTCCAGGTCCACTCGCCTCCAGTCAATCTTGTAGACATCGCACCACTCCTCAAATATTCCAAACCATGCTGCGTAAGATTTCCATGTGTCCTGGGATTTGGAGAGGGCCAGGAAGTCACAGACCAATTCATCGGCAAAACTATCCATGCCGGATCCAGTCGGCCATTCCACATCTACTGGGCCCATCTTCGCCGAAATGTGCCTTAGTCTAGGCAAGCCATCCACTGACGCTGTCCGGAACACATCTTGCATATTCAACAGACGTGGGAGCTTTCTATTACATCTGCCACGTGCTGCCTTCACCTCTAACGCAATTCGCCTCCCCGCTGCTCTAGGCGATCGTCGTGCTTTGCTTGTTGCCGCTTGTTGTCCATTCCCACAAGGGTTGAAGCCGCCCCACAACTCCAGCAACCCCAGCTGTCTTGGCTTGTTCTGCCAGAAGTTGTCTCGAGGGTCCAACGACAGCGTCCAAAACTGATCCACTAGGCGTTCGTGCTTGAGCGGGATGAGGCCTACATCGCAGAGCAGAGAAACCAGCAGATGTCGCTGGACTGACATGTGGATGGCATTGCCTACCCCCCGCCAACGGTAGGTCGTTGCTAGTGTCACGCCGTCCTGTTGCACGGCTGTGATGTGAGTAGGGAGCCCCATGATGCGCTCAACCTCTCCAATCCGCAAGGGCCCTTGATCCGCTCTATCCTGAACGCATTTCCTCATGTTCCAAGAGCCCGGCCCCGAAGCCATGATCGTCGGGAGCTTATCCTTCCACCTCCATGTTGGTCGCCTGCCTGCATCCAAAAAGTCACGCGGCATGCAGTCCCGACGTGTCATTGGCAATAACCGGAATGTTGTCCAAAAGGCACGCTTGCGGTAGCACGGTGCTACCAGTGCCGCCTCAATCGTCACTGCTGTCACACCCACTGCATTTGTCACCAGCTCCCAACTTCGTGGATGTTGTCGCTGAAAATGTGTGCATTCCCACATCGCATGCACTTTTTTATTCATGCGTCGCACCACCCGCATAATCTCCATGCCTGCAAACGCCACACTTGATTTGTCACCCAGCAACCCTGCACCTCGCAGATTTGCTCCCGAGACATCTTGGCAACTAAAACCAAGCCAAATCGCATCCACAGTACCTAGCTTGTGCACCAACTCAGCCAGCCCTTCTTCCGTGCGGACCCAGTCCCACATGTCCACTGGTGCCACATGTGTCACCAAGCCGTCGGACACCTTCGTGCCCATTGCCCGAGCTCGTGGATCCAGCTCCACTTCCAGCACTCTTACTTGCACTGAGATGTTGAATGCTCGCACCACTTGCAGAGCAGCACGTGCCACTGTCGCAATGCCACCGCAAAGCGATAGGATGGTGAAGCACGGTTGTTTCAGCGCTGGTCTGATCCATGTGTTGCGACGCCTGTTGTATGGTCTTGGCCACTGTTTCTTTTTACGGTAGCCTTTACCACCAAGCACCTCCTCTTCTCGCCACTTCTGTTGCAACTGCAACAGATGCTCCTGCTTATCTGTGATCAATGTTTCACGTAAATTTGGCAGGGCTGGTAGTGGTTGTTCTCCAAGCCGCTGCTGGAGCCTCCTGAAGTCCAGTGCCACCACCATGAACTGCCAGCAGTTCGCAACCTCATGTCGCTTGACTTTCTTCTCGGAGACATCCAACCACGATGCAGGCCAGTCGCACCATGGTATTAGGTCCATTTCTTCAGCTCGCTCCCTGATCCACAAGTGCCAAGCCTTGCCCTCCCAATTCGGAACCACTAATATAACTGGCACCTCAGCCTCAGAGAGCAAGCCCAGCACTTCTTCGATAAACCCAATCGGTGGACAGGCATAATGTAGCTCGTCTGGGTTCAACAGGGCAGTGCGGAGGTCACCAACCGAGCCCACTCCCAATCCTAAGCGGCTGAGGTAACGCGGACATTTTCGCGTCTTCTGTGAAGCGCAGGCATCAATGCTAAAACCTGAGAAGCCCCACCGTCGCCCCCACCTAATGTCTGCATCTAAGCCTCGCCAAATCTTCCAACTTAAGGCAAACTCCGTTGCCCTTGAAAAGCCATCCACTGCGGCTTGCACCAGCCTGGTGCCCGCCACATGCTCAGCTCTTAATCCAATGCCATGCCGCACGCAGTGCCACCACAGCCGCTTCATCATGGTTGATAACACATCGCTTCGTCCTGTGCCTGCATTGATATAGTCCCGCACTGCCACTGCATCTGTGCAAATCAGAATGCGTTTACCAACAAACTCTCTTGTTTGCTGCAACACCAGCGTTTCCACCGCCAACATTTCACGGAAAACCTGTTCCGAATCTGCCTGATCCCAGACACAGGCCTTGGCACTATCAAAGCCAAGCCACTTCCAACTCCTCTCTCTATTTTGCACACGGTACCCGAATCCGGACGTGCTTGCATCCACCATTACACGCACATCACACATGCGGTGTGCTTTCCGAATCTGTGCGCCCACACTGTTGAAGCTTCGCAAGTATTTTAGCACCCAAGCCATTTCTGTTAGCATGCTTTCGGATACCTTCGCCTTGTTGTCCCAGTCGTCCACACCCTGAGGGCAAATGCACTTGTAAATTTCCCTGGTGAATATCCTTGCAGGTGGAATTGCCATCGCCAGTGAAACAATCTTCCCCGCCACCTTGGCTAAACTTCTGAAAGTTTCTCCCGACCCTCTTGTGCTTAGAAGGTCACCCACCAGTGCTTCGATCTTCTCAATTTTATCTCCTGGCACGAACAAACGCATGCGGTGTGAACAAACCACGAACCCTAGAAACTTCACGCACTGTGAAGGAGTAAGCACCGCTTTTTCCCAGTTCACAAAGAAACCATGCTCTTTCAGGTCCTTGAGGATGAAGTCACGTTGCCGAGCGCACTCTTCCTTGGTGGCAGCACACACCAGCACGTCGTCCAAAAGGTGAACACAACGAATCCCCAGTCGCCTCCACACTCGCACCCTCTGCCTGGTTATGAAAGTGAAAATGCTGCATGACCTGCTATAACCCTGGGGCAATGTCCGAGGCTGGACAAATACATCTGCGCCACCCTTGGCATCAACTGTGCCAACACATCCCTCCACCAGCAAGCCTTCAGCCTGTAGCTCCATCAACAGCTCCTTGTCCGCATGGAATCGTGAACCAAAAATGCCCCGCGAGCCTGGATGCAATAAAACTGAATCGTAGCCCGAAGTTAAGTCCACAGTGACCATGTAGCAGTCTGGCGTGACTGCCAGTGGCAACTTCTTGATTCCCTCGTACTTTACAGAATATGTCGTGACCCACTCATTGACAGGTATGGCATTGGTGATCAGACGCCAAGGCGGATCGGCACCTTGCTTCTCGGCAAGGTTCAATCCAATGACATTCTGCAATTTTGCTTTATCCCACGTTTCCCATGCTCCATTCCGCAAGCGTTTTGCAACCAACACTGCGAGGTCACGCTTGTGTTGCTGCGCCAACAATCCATTTCTGGCTCTAATGCCTATAGCTGCATTCGGAACCCGAACCACAACCCCTTGTGTGAGGTGCCTCAACACTTCCGAATGAGGCACCGGGTTGTCACGCGCCCAAACCTGGACCGTGTCATGCACCATGCCTGGCACAAACTTGTCCATGCGACTCCTGAACTCTTCAGGATTCATATCCGACGTCGTGTAAGCCGGCCCGCTAGCTATGTCTTTCGTCAGCTCCTTCAAGGCCTCTATTTCCTGGAGAACATGGGTGTCAGCATCCCATTCTTCACCTCCCACCAAACCTCCCAATTCAGTGCCCTCAACTGCTCCTTCCTGGTGAGTCCTCACCAATTCAGACCACATGTCTAAACTATCGGCTTCCATGCACTCCCCACCATCCCCGACATCGACATCGTCTTCAGTCCCGTCCTCACATTGAAAATAGGCAGGCGTCAGGGCATGGTCACCTTCATTTCCATCCATTTCCTCCATGAGCACCCTTGCCAAATTTTTCTCGTGGATGTCCCCACCAAAATGAAGGTCCTCTCCACACACCTCAGGCTCAAATCGTACTTCGTCAGGAGGCAACCAAGCTGCAGTTTCCAACTGCCAGCCCATGCCCGCCAACCAGCGGATGATGTCATCTCCCAACAAAACTGCAGGAGAGTCCTGGTCGTGCACTTGCCAAGTCACTGGCAGCACGTCTTGTTGGATTCTGAGCTCGGCTTCAATCGTCTTCACATCTGGCAAGACTGCCCAACTCAGTTGATCAGCCAGCATCCGTGATATCGAACACACAGATTCACCAACAATGCATGCAAAGCAACTGTCCATGCATGACAGCCAAGGCTGTCCAGCCATCCTTAGCTCAACTCTCGGGCGTGCATGTATC
>Ga0099797_100617_pt1 | contig 19071 bp, 14 predicted proteins | sample Uncmet_Sort48C_1_FD_89871 | JGI IMG/M metagenome (GOLD analysis project Ga0099797, IMG submission 89871) | Marine eukaryotic communities from CALCOFI LINE 67, Pacific Ocean - C012_Sort48C_1 | ecosystem: Environmental > Aquatic > Marine > Oceanic | place: Pacific Ocean: Monterey Bay | collected...
TAAGCATTGTCTGACAAAATCCCATGTCAAAGCCGATACCAAATCGATAGTGATTTTAGGATTGATATAGGATCTCCGATATATTTCCTATTGGGTGTGACTTAAATTATACCGGCAACCGTATGTTTCACCAGACCAGCGAGGCTTCCATTATAATGCATTCAATGTAGTTGGTTCATAGGAGTTTATGTGCCGTATGGAAAGTAAATAAGTGTTCACATGCTAGTATGAACATTTTCATCCAGTAGGAAGAGTTCGTATGCTAATATGAAGAGTCCATATGCTAGTATGAATAGGTTTATCAACATGTGTGAGTATCAAATACCGTTTGTTGTGGGTACACAGATCACCCCACCTCGTTGAGGTGCGCCTCGCGGGGGGTCACACATCTAAACTACACCCTGGCGGCAAAGGACCCTAAACAACGGGGTTTAAGGGAATCAAAAATGAAAATTTGAATAAAAAAGAACATATGACTACATACTCTCACAAATTAGGCAGCAAAATCATAGCTAAAACGTTTTTTGATTTTAATTTAAATCAAAAAAGTTTTAGCTATGATTCGGCTGCCTAATTTGTGAGAGTATGTAGTCTTTGTTTGAGTATTTAATACCGTTTGTTGTTAATACGCAGATCACCCCACCTCTTTGAGGTGCGCCTTGCGGGGGGTCACACATCTAAACTACAGCCTGACGGCAAAGGACCCTAAACAATTTGGGTTTAAGGGGATCACTCAGGGCCTACAGTCTCGGGGCCTACACTCTCGGGCTACCGATTTTGGATCCGCCATTGCACTTACTTGGGCTTTACATTGACTGGGTGCCTACAGTGTCGGGCCACCGATACTGGGTCTGCCAATGCACTTACCTGTGCTTTCCAAGAATTATAGATGACCCTTCAACGTGCACGTTGCTTAGGGAAAAAAAAACAACCGTTGTCGGTGTTTGCATAACATGTGAGTCCGATTTTGTTTGTCAATATTCTTGCGGACCCCCTCGACCCGTTGCGTGTGCATAGGCGTCCGAATCGTTTTTTCTCAAAGTGGTTTCACAATCAATCTCTTCAAACTTAAGACCTAATTGACACACGTGAATTCGGCATGAATGCAACGGATATCACACAATGACCAAGATATGCATTGAATGTGGACCCCCAAAATATACACCACCACCGGGCTTGGGCTTAGAGAAAATAAGAAAATGGCCGGTGTAGACCATCTCTTGGTGTATATACAAACTGCAATGTTTTACAGCAGTTTGCATATACACCAAGAAATGGTCTACACCAGCCATTTTCTTATTTTGACTAGGCCCGAAACCGGTGGTGGTATATATTTTTGGGGTCCCTTCAAGACATGCATTGAAAATTAGGTTTAGGCTGGGGGTTGGAATTGGAGGGCCCGGAACATTTAGTTCGAAATCTGGAGCACTGCCTTTCGTCTCACAACACCATTGAGGACATTTCCTCGGGTGTTTCAAGCTCGGATTGAGCAGATTACATTATAAAGCAAGCCCTTTGAGGTTGCAGATAGTTCATAGTCATGAATCCACAAATTTGTTTGTGTTTGCCTGTGCACGTGTTGTGACTTGGTAGTTTTACAGGGAGCCATCTCTAACCACCCCGTCAACCATTGTGAACAAACAAAAACAAAGCACTTCCTTTTTTATTTTGCTCCTACACAGCGGCGACATGGCCATGCGCTCCGTATTTGCAGGACTACCTTCGGGCTCTCCTGCGCCTGCCGGCTGTGATACAGGATGATTCTTTTTGGGCCTTCCTCGACGCCGATTTAGCAACGGCCGTTGTGCCGAGGCGCGCGCCTCCATTCAGCATGTGCACAAGCATAATTACATGTTCTATATGCTTGCTTGGGGCCTTATGGGGGCCAGTGGTCTACAAACAGTTGTCGTATATTCTAGACTACTGCGGATTTTTATTGATTATTTCGGATTACTACAGACTATTACAGATTATTTCTGATAATTCCGGAATATTTATGATTATTACGGTCTGTTACAGACTATCATGGATTGTTTCTCGTTCATACGAAGACATGCTTGCTTGTTGAACAGGCAGACATGTACACCAGAAGGCATGTCTTAGGTTTCCACAAGAAGCAGTGTCTGCCTGTTCAGCAAGAAGAGTCGTCTTCTCGTTCAACAAGAAAACATGCCCTAGGATTGAACAAGACTCGTGTTCTTTTTCAACGCGAAGCCATGTCCTCCTGTTCAACAAGAAGACATGTCCTCAGATGTCCACAAAAATACATGTACGCATGTTGAACTAGAAGACAGTTCTTCCTGTTAGGGGAGAAGACATGTCTCATGGTCTCACAAAAAGACAAGTCTGCTTATCTAAGACCATTGACGATTCTTTATTATTTCGGACTATATACATGTATATATATATATATATATATATATTACAGTAGCACCACGAAAGCAATCGTCACAGCGGCCTGATAGGCAACTTGATTTCGTAGTTCAACTCGGAGGTGCTCGCCCCATGTTCCACCATGGAGACTAAGAGATTCAAAGCAAATTGTTGGGTTAAGGTTAATCCAGAAATAAGTATTTGCTTTGAATCTCTCAGTTTTGGTTCTGGATTAAGTTGTTCCCAAAGCAGTTGTAGGTCGAATTGGATTTAATCATACGTTATTTATGTTGGATTAAAGTGCTTCAAACAAGATGTATGAATGGTAAGCTCAACCTTATTGAAACAATACGTGTTGGCTTTATATTTGTTGGACTCAAATCTAATCCTTAGATAAGTTATTTACTTACAGTAGCACCCCAAAGGCAATTGTCACAGCGGCCTTCTTTCAATGATAGGCAACTTGGTATCATAGTTCATCTTTGAGGCGCTTGCCCTGTTTCCCACAAATGAGACTAAGAGCTTCCAAGCAAACAATCATGTTTGGATTAAAATAATTCCCCAATAAGTATTTGCTTTCATTCTATCAGTATTATGGTTTGACCAAAATTAATACCACCAACAGTTATTGTTGGATCCCAAACAACCCTTACCTTAATTATTTATTGTTGGATTGTTTTATGCGTCAACAATAATTATTTGGGTTGTTTAAGGGTGTCTTCAATCAAACACAACTATTTATTTGCAGTAACACCACGAATACAATCGCCACCGCGACCTTCTTTTATTGATGAACTATTGGATCTCATAGTTCATCACTTAGTTGTGCACCATATGTTTCAGTAATGAGACTAAGATGTTCAAAGCAAATCTATATGTTCGGACTAAATGTTATCCATGAACATAGTTTGTGTTCGTCTCATCGTGCTATGTGGATTACATTCAACTTGCCAATCGTCATGCTGGTTTGACTTTTGCAAACACTTATTTATATTTCGGGTTACTTGACACCCAACAAATAATTATGTGCGTTCGATCTCATCGTCCAACACTCAGGTGCTCGCCCTATGCTCCACAAAAGTCTCTGTACCGTTGGTTGATCTAGCATGTCATACTTGTGACGGATTAAGTCGAGCGACACTTAAACCTGGTTTTCCGCCCCCGGGTCCCTAAACCCTATTGTCCGGCGCCGGACCCTTCAGAACAGGTCGTGTGTGTATGTGAGTGTGTTTTGAAATACAGTTGGAATGTTGTTCGTTGCATCGAGGTGGCATGTGGAAATATGTAAGACATTGTGCATCGGATGAGATCCAAACATTTGGGGATGTTGATTGTTTTATGGAGTTGTGTTGCCAGCCCTCCGGGGAGACCACGTTTTTCGGGAAGTGCAACACAAACGAATACCGGCCCATAGCGTCGCTCAGTTTAGTCCACCAACCGTACATGGACCGGATATAGGCACAACAGAGGCATCTAGTTGAGTACAGTATGCCGATCCAAGAAGGTATTGTCTCGCCGAGAAAAGTATGAGGCACCGAGCAGTCCCCTAGGTATTGTTAAGTGCACTCCTCCAAGATGGGATGGATGGACGGCTGAAGGTTGCACCCATCTAGTATTTACATGGACTTACAGCGATTGATAGGAAATATCTTATGGGATTTGTTTTTTACCCTAAACACTAGTCCATAAACCCCTACCCCCCCCCACACACACACACCCACACACACCACACACCTCATTTTGGGGAGTTCTTTTGAGCACCCTTCGGGGAAAATTTCTTTTTTCAAAAACGCACCCAAAACAAAATCTGTCATTTTTTGTGAAAATCGATCGTTTGTGTAAGAATTCAGTTATATTTGTGGCAGGTTGGTGGCTCATGCACACACAGGGGTCAGAACATGAATTACTTTAGTTACCCCTTGGTGTGAATTCCATCACTTAGCTCCATCATACTTAAAGGAGCGCTATAACACTGGAGCTTTTGGGTTGGCTCGTAGGATCGACCCTTCACCCTCCTTGTGCATGTGTTCAGTCTCCCAATTGTTTCTATGTAAGATTGATATGGACCGAAATGCGTCATACGTCACGGTCGCCGTCTTTACCTCTACCATTGACCCATTTACCCAAGGGCATTTGATCTCGAGTCCCTTGCAATCTTTTATGAGCTGGTGGCAGCGAGCGGTGTGCAGCGAAGGGAGACCAAACACAAACGGATCAAACGATGTTGATTTCATAAGCTGAGGCCCCAAGGACTGGGCTTGGCCCTCACCACATGAAACCGATATGAACAACATCACATGCGGTTGATGGACGTAATTAAGCAACACTTAGGTGGTTCGCCACAAGCACACATTTTTATAGATTTCACAATGGTTCCACCCATTTCCACGTGCAAATTCGATGCAGAAAACCATCCAGATGAATTTAAACATGTCCCCGGCTTGTTTTGAAGGGCCCTCGGCCGGAAAATAGGATGTGAGTGTTGCTTAATTATGCCCATCACCAGTATATGCGTTTTTAACGTAAATTGTTGTTTTTGTGTCAATGTCAGTCCGGTTGCATTGGGTGTGCCCTCCCGGGCTTCAACCATCAAGAAAGGAGTCTTCGTTTTGGATTGTGTTCTTATTTTGAAAACGAGGACTTCATGTTGAGCGAATACTTTCATATTCCTAGCCGATTTAGTTCAACATTGTTCCTTTTCCGGCCCCGGATCCCGGGACCCTCATAGGCAGCTCCGGGCCGCGATTGCATCGAATTTCTCGCTGGAGTTGTGCAACATTGTCGCATATGAGGCCGATCTGGGTTTGAACTAAATCGGAACTAAACCGATATTGTTCATGTTGGAATTAAAATTTTTCTGTGTGAAGATTGGTAGGTCCTTGTTGGAAACGATGATTTCATGTTGAAAGTTAGACTGTCATACCCAACACGACGATGGTTTCACAATTGATAGTTTCATGTTGAAAGCGATGACCTTATGTTGAAAACGGTTGTAGCGTTTCCAGCGGGTTCCGTTTGGTTTCGTTTCTGATGGATCCGTTTCCACCAGGTTCCGTTTCGCTGCGTTTCCTGAGCAGCATCTCAATTGTTTCATGTTTTTTTCGGAACCAGCTCTGATATATATATATATATATATATACATTAGCTACCATAGGGTTGCGGCTGGCCGGATCTCAAAATATGATCCCTTTGAGTTAAGTATCATTGTTGTCTTGGACTTTCTCGCCTTACTCCTAGGTTCTTTGGGTACAAAGATTGTTGACCTAATTAATTTGGCGACACTTGGGTTATTAGGGAGCTTTGCAAGATGTTTACAACGCAAGCGTTTTGCTTACCTGAAGGGTCCAGAAAATTGTACCGGGTTGACATTCTGTGTATCCGGTTCCAAATAGTATTGCGATTGTTCGTTTCGATTGGAAATCATTGGTTTTAAGAAAAAACATTTGTAAAAATCCGTAACGAGTTGCCCCGCGACAAGCTTGGATGACGGACAGTTGTTGAGAGCAGCACTTGGTGCCATAAGTAGTTTTTTTTTCTGCTCCCATCTCGAAATGGGTATCAAAGCATATTCCGGAATCAACTAATAGTTGTTTATATATTTTCATATGTTCTCCATATTTATATATATATATATATATATCCTATAAGATGCAGCCTGAATTATTACGTCAGCAGCCCTAAAATCAGTGACAATCTATGAAATTCCAATATTATGGACCGATGTTTGGGGCAATATCATTCGAAATCAGATTTCCCCTAGAGGGCACCAAATTCAAATCCGAATCCAATGGGACTCGTCCCGGGACCCTGAAACGGTTAAAATATAGTAAAAACGGTTTCGGAAATAATGATAATACCATATATTAACACTTCATCATGATATATCTTCTGTCGGGAATAGCCTAAATTACTAGGTCGTGAGCTGCCTTACCCTAGATTCTCTGAGTATATATCATAATCATAACCCCCACCTCCACTTCATAGGGGTTCCCTCTTCTGCTTTTATCAATACGATCAGCTAGTTCCTTATACATGCTTTCACGGTTTGCAAAGGATTTGCTTTGATTTCCCGCTTGCTTGGAAGCATACTTCATCAACTCGGGGTTTTATTAACTCGAGAGTTGTCCGGGGGCTAGAGAAATGGAGGGAAAAAATCCCGCCCAAGTCGCAAATTTCGCTGACTTAATCGCGGCCCCAAGGCCGCCATTGGGCCGGTCTGGGGGCGAAGCCCCCCCAACTTGAAAGCGGGGATTTGGGGAGCGCCAGCCCCCCACCACGAGGGCAAGGCGCCTTACTTTCTTAACTCGGGGGGTTTATTAACGATGCGAATGAGATGCACACTTACGTCAATGCAACTTTTTATTCTCTGCTTCGATCAAGGCTCCTTCACTTTCGCTAGAAGGCTGTGCTCGTCAGTACGATGTAAATACTTCGCACACCTCGAGCCTAAAATCGACGAAAAAAGGAAACGTATACATAGCAAACATTTTTTAATGTACGATCGTTTTATTGTACAATAAAAAAGAACCCTCCTACCCAAACCCAAGCTATGTAGCTCGCTGTTAAGCCAACTTGGCAAAATGGCTTTTGTGGTGACGCTCTTGACTCCAATTAAGCCGATAGAGCTTCCGCATGTTATTTGGTTTCATGCACCAGGCAACCTGCAATTCACACCCTAAGTGGCTGCTTATAATGGACCTTAAATTCAATCTCAAATTGAGCATCCGCGCCGCATGTGTGTAAGGAAGGTGGCGGTTATATAAATCCTAATCATATTGTAAGTGCAGACCATTGGAAACCAGGCAAAACCATATGCCAGAATATGCTAGCCTAGGCCTCATTCACATCATTCATATCAGGAAATAAGGTTTAGGGCCCGGAACCGAATAATAGGGTTTAGGGCCTGGGCGAATAATAGGAAAATATTTTGAAATTATGGAAATAGGGTTTAGGGCCCCGGGCCGAATATTACATGATTGGGTTCCTTCTCGCCTGCGAAGTCAGGTTCCTTTGCCGGTCGCAATCGCAGACGGCGACTAGCGAATGTCTCCAGCAGCTAGAGAGGGTCGTGTCTCGATCGGTGTGCCACATGTGTTGTAAGTTCAGACCATTGGAAACCAGGCAAAACCACTTGCCAGGGTATTCTATCCTATCGAAAGGTAGTGACTGGGGTTTGATATTAAAGGGGTTTAATTAAAATGGGGAGTAAACCCCATTTAGATTAAACCCCATTGATGGAGAATATATAGGGAATATGAGAAGGAATATATTATAATTTTATTGATACCACAAGGGGGTGCGGCCGAAGGCCGCGTCCCCTTGTCCTGTCTATTTCATTAGAATAGAATATATTCCTTCCTATATTTCCCATATATCCTCCATTAATGGGGTTTAATGTAGATGGGGTTTAATCCCAATTTTAATGAAACCCCATTAGTCCTCAACCCCATTAACTACTATTCAATCCTAGGCATAACTCTTATTGCAGTGTTTTTAATTTATGTTCCGTTCCCCAGACCCCTGGGTCCCGAAGCCCGATTTCGCGACCCCGGTGCTCTCAAAAACAGGTCGGGGACGTGTTTAAATGCACCTGGGGTGTTTTTTTGCATCGAATTTGCATGTGCAAATCGATGAGAATCAAACTTTGGGGATTTTTTATAATTTGAGGGACCGCATTGGGCGGCCCTTCGGGGAGAACACATTTTCACAAAACACACCTAGGCCTCATGTTTCCTAATCCCGGTCTTGCTTGCAACTACTTTTTTACTTTTTTCTGGACCGGATTCCAAAATATGGATTGGGGCACGAAACTGACCGTCAAAAATGCTACGAACGCAAAAACAACGGCACATTCGGCGTCTCGGCTATCCGAATCCAATGGACGACGCCCCGGACCAGGATTCGGCCCAACTCCATGAAAAAACTATTAAACTTTCTTTAGGATCCGGATCAAAAAATAGGGATTAGGTGTTGCTTATTTTAGCAATGAGCAGTCCTGAGCATGTTTGGAACAAACTTATAGTTGGAAGCGCCAGGCCATAGGCCGCACTTGTGTTAGAAGGGCAGACCATCGGAAACCAGGCAAAACCGGATGCCAGAATATTCTAGCCTAGGCCTCATTCATATCATTCATACCAGGAATTTAAATAAGGTTTAGGGTCCGAAACCGAATAATAGGGTTTAGAGCCTGGGCGAATAATAGGAAAATATTTTGAAATTATGGAAATAGGGTTTCGGGCCCCGGGCCGAATATTACATGATTGGGTGCCTTCTCGCCTGCGAAGTCAGGTTCCTTTGCCGGTCGCAATCGCAGACGGTGTTAAAGGGCAGACCATCTGAAACCAGGCAAGGCCGCATGCCAGAATATTCTAGCCTAGGCCTTATTCATATTTGAAGTAACAAATCACGGAGGCAAAGCATCACCATAAATTTGGTCTCGGCCGTCCGTTGTTTTATAGACTCTTCCTCGCATTTGGGGGCTGGCGCCCCCAGAAGCCTCGCATTCAAGCTGCGGGGGCTTCGCCCCCCCAGACCCCCCAATAGGGCTGCAATGAAGTCGGCGAAATGTGCCGCTTAGGCGGCACATTTCACTTCCATTTGTGTTCTAGCCCCACCGCCCCCCCTTGAAGTTGTCCGTTAATTGTTCGTTATTGGCCGTTGATGTCCGTTATTGTCCGCAACATATTAGGAAAATGGGGTTCACTGCTTGGTGGAAGTTAGTCCGACCCGAATGGGTTACTCCGGCCCGGAATACAACAGTTTACCCGAATACAAAACTACCCAAATGGAACGTTTTACCCGAATACCGGGCCCATGAAGGCAATACGAGCATGAGCGAGATGTCAAGCGGTATTGCCGGCTGTAGGTTTCTACCTTACTAGAGGCTTCTACCCGATTAGAAGTTTCTGCCCCGACTACCCGGCAGGCGGCTTCTGCCCGACTAGAGTTTTCTGCCCGAATACCCGAATACACTTACCCGAATACTTGCGCGAGTAACTTCCACCATCCAGGTTCATGGCCCGGGTCCGAATCATAGGGTTTAGGTGTTGCTTAATCCGAGCAACATTCAAACGCACTTTTGAACATTTTGTTGGACGGTGTGCCCAGAAATCCATTTTTGTCCGACCGGCTCCATATCGGGGGTCCGGACACATAAATACCACAAATTGGCACAGAATTTCGAGACGAATCCAAAGGGACCAGTCCTGATGTCTGAAATCCATATTTCCCGGAAGAAATGAACTGTCTAATTGGCGTTCGATTTGGGGGTGGGGGGCATCAGAAATTCTGAGCATATGTTGAACAAACCTGTAGTTGAAAGCGCGAGGCCCACGCAACAGCCAGCATTGCCAACCACTCTGCTACTGTTGCCGAACCATGAGAAGTTCTCACCGAAAGAAACACAAGTCTAAACCTTAATCCCCAAACCTTAAACCTTAAACCCTAAACCTTACACCCTAAACCCTAGACCCTAAACTCTCTGGAACATGAGAAGTTCTCACCGAAATCAACACAAGTCAAATAAAACTATCAGTATAGGATTGTACGGAGGGCGCATTTACAATTGTGCGGGGATTCGGCAAATTAATTCATTTTTGTAGGCCCTCATTTCCAATTGTGCGAAGAATTTGAGATGAGGAGGGCCTAGTTGGGCCAAGGGGGGGGGGGTTGCCCCCCGGGCCCATGGGCCCCCAGATGCCTGTCGTTATTGCTCATTCGGCCCCCCTCAATCCCTGACCCTCTCGGCCTCCCTCATTTTACTGGGGCTCCGACTCTCTCGGCCTCCCGTCATTTTGCTTAGGCTCCACTCTCTTGGCCTCCCCACTTTGCTTAGGCTCCAACTCTCTCGGCTTCCCCCCATGGTGCTCATTTGCCCAAGTGGCTCGGTCTCTGGCTCGGCTCTGGCTCGGCTTTCCAGCTATATGAATATATGCCTTATGGCTGTGCCGCCAATTCCAGTTCCAATGGGGATCTAGTCGGTATCCAGTGACAATCCAATGGCAATCCAATAGCAATTTAGGCAGACTTAGGCAGATGTAGGCAGAAATCCAGTGGCAATCCAGCGGCAATCCACATCTAAATAAGCCTGCAATGGCAATTCTAAACATAATAACACCTGTGCATAGTCCTGCATAATTGCGGGCGAGCCAGTTGGGGGCTGAGCAAATGAGCTGAGCCCAAACCAGTTGGGGGCCAACCCAGTTTGGGAATTGTGGCCGAGCCACTTGGGGATGGAGCAAAATCTGGGGGAGTCCCAGACGGTTGGATGAGCTAAATGGACGGGAGGGCGAGAGAGTCAGAGAGTGAGCAGACAGAGTGGAGGCCGAAAGAGTCAGGGATTGAACGGAAGGGGGATGCCGAATGAGCAATAAGGACAGGCGTCCGGGGGGGGGAGGGCATGGGGCCGGGGCCCTCGGGGCCCATTGGCTCAACTAGGCCCTCCTCATTTCTAATTCGTCGCACAATCAGAAATGTCATTGAGACATGAGGAATTCCCAGCGAAACAAACACAAATCGTATAAAACAATCAGTTGGGCGGTGTTTTTAACCCAAACCCCCCATAGGAAATATACAGGAATTTTGGAAGAAATATTTAAAACATCTATTCATAAAATCCGGCGTTTGATTTGGCACCCATTCTGACATTGGAATATGTGAGAAACTACTTATAGTAAGAAGTGTTGCTCTCAAAAGTTGTCCATCATCCAAAATTGTTCTGGAAGCTCGGTTTGGATCAGTACACAGCGATGGGTTCGTCGTTCACCAATTTTCCGCAAACCCAAAGTTCCGGTCGAACGAACAAATACGTGCAACGCCACTTGGAGCCGGGTACACCGAAAATCAGTCCGAGATGATTTGTCTTGGCTCTTTGGTCAAGAACTCGCTTGTGTTATAAAACTCCTTGTAAAATTGCAACATACTCCAGGTGTGGCCTAATTCATTCCGTCAACAGTATGTCTCTAGGAAATTATAGCTTTTCTTGCAGATGTGAAACCGTTGGCGCATACCGCCAACATTTGTTTTGGGGTGCTGGGACCTATATATGTTGGGTCTCTGACTTACGACTAAACTACCTTCAAGCTCGTGATGTGTCTGAGAAAGTCACAGTATTTGTTCACCGATTCAAATCATGGTTGCTAGGGTCGTGATTTGCATTGGTGTAGGCTCTTCCGAATGATTTGCATTGGGCATGTTTTTTGCATTGGGCAATGCGGTGATGCGCATTTCCGGAAACATATACTTCCAGACTTAATGCACATCTCCTTTTGGGTCGACATTTTTGTGTTTTCTCTGGTGTATGTTGTTTTCCATGTATGCTTCGGGGAGGACTTGCCTGTTATAGTGAGAGCATGTTGGCCACCGGCATTTTATTTGGCACCCATTCTGACATTGGAATATGTGGGAAACTACTTATAGTAACAAGTGTTGCTCGCAAAAGTTGTCCATCATCCAAAATTGCTCTGGAAGCTCGTTTTGGACCAGTACAAAGCGATGGGTTCGTCGTTCACCAATTTTCCGTCAACCCAAAATTCCAGTCGAACGAACAAATACACGCAACGCCACTTGGAGCCGCGTACACCGAAAATCAGTCCGAGATCATTTGTCTTTGCTCTTTGGTCAAGAACTCGCTTGTGTTATAAAACTCTTCGTAAAACTGCAACATAGCCCAGGTGTGGCCTAATTGATACCGTCAACAGTATGTCTCTAGGAAATTATAGATTTTCTTGCAGATGTGAAACCGTTGGCGCATACCGCCAACATTTGTTTTTGGGTGCTGGGACCTCATATATATGTTGAGTCTCTGACTTACGACTAAACTACATTCAAGCTCGTGATGTGTCTTAGAAAGTCACAGTATTTGTTCACCGATTCAAATCATGTTTGCTAGTGTCGTGATTTGCATTGGTGTAGGCTCTCCCGAATGATTTGCATTGGGCATGTTTTTAGCATTGGGCAATGCGTTGATGCGCATTTGCAGAAACGTATACTTCCAGACTTAATGCAAATCTCCTTTTGGGTCGACATTTTTGTGTTTCCTCTGGTGTATGTTGTTTTCCATGTATGCTTCGGGGAGAACTTGCCTGACGCTCATTGACAATGATAATAGTAGTGAGCTGTGTGTGTGGGATATTTGATGGAAGTTCTCATTTCCCTTACTACCACCACAATTGCTATTGCTATTGGTACCGCTTCAAAACCCGATATAAATGATACCTTCGCGTGGACCCCAAACAGCGTTTTGCAAATTACCTTGATTGTGCAATCCTTGCTGGAGCTATCTGGCCTTACTTCTGAGATCCTTAGCCCGAAAATCCAGGTCACGCAGCAGAGACATGGCCGGATGAATTCGTCGTGTTTTATCATTTCGAAACGAGTTGTCCCAAGACAAGTTTGGATGATGGATGACTTTTGAGAGCAACAATTGTCACTACAGTAACTTCCCAATTATAAGGACGCCCCTTGTCTGGACAACCCCCATGGTGTCCTTAGATATATATATATATATATATATATATAATTGGAAATATATAATAATATATATATATATATATATATGTATGTATATAAACCCTAAACCCCTGAACCCCCTACCACCACCACACTCCCCATTTTTGGGAGTTATTTTGAGCGCCCTTCGGGGAAAAGATATTTTCGAAAAACGCATCCAATGCAAAATCGTTTTCTCATTGTTTTTCATTTGTGTCAAAACGCTTCTCAAAAACGGGTCTCAGCGGTCATCAAACCCTTGTGTCCTTATTCGGGCGACCTTAAGTCAAGGAAGACACTGTAGGTTCTGATAGACGTCCATGTCAAAACGGGTCATAATTATTGAGATATGTCTGGTAGGATTCTTATATATACCCCATAGGTCATGGCTTCAATTATATCCGCAACAGTACCAACGATTATTCCGAAATGATTGCAACCTACATTAACAAACAACGAGAATACTTAACAAACCCCCATCGCAGCAAAAAACAAAACATCGCTTCGGTCAGAACCCTATGCGGACACGACTTCGGTCAGGTGGTTGAATTATATACAGAATCCCATAGAAATCCATGCACAAACATGTAAACACTTGTATAAACATAACCTCTGTGGCATGTTGGCAGTCTGAACCCCCGGGTTATATGAACATTCATCAAACAACATCAAATCAAAATACCCCACACACAGATCACGAGATTTACTTCAATCGAACAGGTTTTGAAAGCTTGTTGAGGGAGCCCTGGGAAACACATTTATTAGTATGTGTCCGAAATAAATGAATTAACCAGTGTTACACCCAAATCACACACACCTACATAATCCAATTCTCCCACACGGATTGAGACGATTTTTGTGCGAATGCCATAACTTTTCACACTGTCTGTCCCTGGACATTTCCCGATGCAATGTTCATTTATATATTGTCAGAACACTAGTTTTTTGAATTGTAAAGTTTGGCATGGACCAGGTATCAAACTGCCAACATTTCTCGAGTTTGATATGGCTTACATTATATTTCGCATGGGTACTTTCGACTTACACGCAACATTTCTCAATATCTTCTCCGCTTCTTTAGTTTCGCATATATTTTTGGCCGGCAACAACAAAGAAAATGCCCAGGATTCGAAATACAAATCTTCGCATTTATGATCCTGGCAAGGGTGCTCAATCATAATGCCCAAGCATTTGTTTTCTTGCCCAAACTCATTTTCTGATAGTAGTGCGAAAGCATATGAAATGCACCCATTGAACAGTTTTACTGCGTTTTTATTTTGCAACACAAGGCCGTGAATGGACGAGCTTACAAATTCTTTCGGTTCCAGAATCCAGGATCCACCCACCGCCGGCCGTCGGCCGCCGCCGCCCGCCGCCAGCTGCCGGCCGTCGCCGCCGCCCGCGCGTCCGCCACCACATGCCGTCAGGCCGCCTCAGGCCGGCTGGCCGCCGGCTTGAGCCCGATGGGCCCCATGGCCATATGGGCCCCATGGGTCCACATGGGCCCCATGAAGGTTTTTGGCTTTTGACTAAAACCACAACTTTTTGTAGAAGTCTATGTTTGCGTGTGTGCGTTTTGTACGTTTCTCGAAAATGCATATAAATGCATGTTCATGATTGAAAGGAATAATGTGTCCCGCATTGAGATTTTGGTGCAGACTCGTTCGGGACCCAAATCCCACCATCCGCACAAAATCATTTCATCAACCAAATTAATTTAGTGATCCGCGTTAGGGTTTGATACTGGTGACGTATTAAATGAAGCAACACCTAAACCCTATTTTCCGGCCCTGGGTCCCTAAACCCTATTTCCCGGCCCCGGGGCCCCTCAAAACAGGTCGGGGATGTGTTTAGATGGATCTGGTGTGTGTGTGTGTTTGCATTGAATTTGAATTTGAGAAAATGCGTAGTACCATCGTACAATCAACAAGATCCCAACATTGGAGGATTTTCCATTCAGGGGAGGGACTTTGCCAGTCCTTCGGGGAGAACACATTTTCGAAACACGGACTGAAACAAATCAGACTATGTTATTTGATGTTCAATGCCCCAAACGGGTTTTTGTGTCGAACGATTCGTAAAGCTCCAGAGCACCAAAGTTTTGCTTAACTAATTCCATCAACCGTAGTTTACCAAAAAGACAATATAAAAAAAAACATTAAACACGTTTGTAAGGGTGTGGGGTTCCAATGCAGGCCAACCTTTTTCGCCTATGCAGTCCGTCGGCACTGCAAGAATTGGTCACCTTTGCGAAGGCCCGCGCATGCTATGCGGAGCACCTGCAAAAGGTTCGATACAGTCGCTACTACCAGGTTCTTTAATGAATGTCCCTAGGCAAAGCCACCTGGCTGGGATGTTAGACACATGTATATATATATATATATATATATATTCCACTTGTATTCGGCCTTCCCGCCACCGTGCCACTTACTGTCGATCGGTGAGCAGAGATAGTACTAATTGTCTTGGTGACAAGGCTGTGACTTGCGAGTGTCGCAACATACAAATGCACAAACCGACAGAGGGAGAAAAACAAACAGGCCATTGCTGACCTCTGAACCTATCCATGAGTGGCGAAACATGTCTGTCACCAATGTAGGTCTGTATTTAGGATTCCAAGTTGGGCCGCGCGCTTGTAGGTTTCAACGGTAGGCAGCCCCCATGAAGTTTGCTCTAGAGTTGAAAGCATCGTTCTTGTCCATGAATCTCCTCACTTAGCTATGCACGCTTTCAATGCTAAAGCGGTCACGGTTTTGACTTATTTAGCCTAGCTTGCTTCTCCCTCGTCAAGGGTCCGTTCGCTCGAAAGGAATGCACTGAATAAAGTGTTGCATCTAGCCACTAGTTCTTTGTCTGGCAAGTCTCTCTGGCATTTGAAGTTTCTTATCAATTTGCAGGCTGGGGCTCTCCCTGCCCTTCAGGGCCGTCCACATCACCATCCAGGGCATCGATGAGGGCTTCGCTAGGCTGATAGAGTGTGTTCTAGTTTGCATCGAACTGCCTGCAACAACCTTAGCCCTGTTGGCCGGGATTCGCATGCTTCCATTGTTAATTTGCATGGTGGCTTGAGATGCCAGTCTCCTTGTGCTCCAGATTCTCGTTCCCTGTTCCCTCTGTTGAATGATGCATGCCTTGGCTCTAGATATTGCTTTAGCTCGTTGGTTGAGAAAAAACCTAAGCACTCGCTACAAGCTTGTTTTTTCGAGGTTCTTGCTTGGCAGTTTCCCCAGGATTGGCACAAACTTATTCACCGTAGGCTGAGAGTTATCTGTAGCAATTGCGATAATGATTATACTTCTGCCATTCCTAATCTACAGCCCAGGCTTGTTGCAGCTCCCAGCTCCCACTCGCTGATGCTCATGAAGACTTTTGTTATATAACTCTTGGTCCACCAGCACAAGGTGCCATGAGGCAGTTCTCTTGGACTGTGTTTCTGGCTGCTCGCATGTCCACCCTCCTCCCCGGGTGTCTCTTTTGAAGACTCGCTCAGACACTACCTCGAGTGTCCTATTTTGTGGCTGATGGTAGAGGCTGCTGCCAACTGTATAGCAGGCAAGTGCCCAAGGGAGCAGCTTGGCATCACTCACTCTTTCTTTGATCTCACCTACAATAACCTTGAGTTCAACGAAGCAACGAAGCTATCACGGGGAATTATACCTACGACCACTTAGTGGCTTTTCGAGATGCCGCGTTTTCTGTTGCGAAATCTGCAGTTCTCGAGTTCATGTGATTGATTCCTTCGAAGTCTTGATTTGAATGATTGGCTTTGCGGAATATATACCTAGGTATATATATATATATATATACACATAGCAATAATTTATTGAATTAGGTAACCATTTCTGAGATGCCTATATACATAGGGCCCAGGGGCTATGATCATTATGTTTCCAATTGTCATAAGTTTAGGGGAACATTTCCGTTGGATTTGTGCCCCAAATTCCGCGCATAAGCTAGGTGTCGATGTGTAAATTGCGTGAATGAGACACCATTTTATTGGGGTGGGGGACCGCTTGCTTGGTGCTCAGGGTGCTTATAGTGGCGTAATGGTGTCGTCGGTCGGGTGTTCGGTTGGTCGGGTTGGTCGTGCGTTCGGGCGTTCGGCCAGTGGTGCTTGCTGTTTGGGGTCTTGCCGCTGCCCGGTTCCTTGGATAAAGTCTGAGTTCCTCCTGTTCTCAAGATCCATGTCAACATGGCGGCGCCGAGGTCTGCATCTGCTCATGCTCATTTGCAGCATGGCGTCTCTTGCACACACAGCTCACTCCGGGATACATAGGGAATAACAAAAAAGAAAATCATGCCTATTGGGGTGGGGGACAGCTTGCTTGGTGCTCAGGGTGCTGACAGGAATTGTCTCTACTTTTTATGATTTCGCAGTTTCCCATGCTCAACGTAGGAAATCCTGATTTTGTGTCCGCATGAAATTGAGCAACAGAGGTTAATTACATGAAGACACACGTCATGACGAGGCAACACCGTATTAATACTCAGCGCTACAGAATAGCACGGATTTCCATGACCAATCCAAGGGACGAGTCCCGGGACCATTAAAAATCTGTATATATATATATATATATATATAGCGGAAGTTAGTTGTTGCACGTGCGCGCATTAGGCGACTCTCAACCATGGTCCATATCACAAAAAATACCCAAACATGGCCCTCATGCTCCCATCCAGGGCGACTTTGCACAGGCCACAGATCGACTGTGAAGAGGCACTCATCCAGTGCGATTCTGAAGACCCCAGTACCCAGTTTTTTCGTGTCAAAACTGTCCCCAGCGTCATAAAATCTTTCATTCGACAGTTTTTGTCTCGGGAGGACATTAAGCTCGCCCTGCTGGTGTGTGCCACCCGGTGAAGCGTTGTGGCGCGCTCAATGTGCTTGGAATGGGCCCCCTCCAAGGTACGGGCAGGATTACCAAACGAGGTCTCAGGTTCTGTCCTGGGGGTGCAGGAACTGAAGTCCTCGGGCAGCGTAGAATCCCTACATTGTCTGAGGCCGGCGGCCAGCATGGAAGGGTGTCGGGCGGCCATTCCTCAGGTGTGGCATCCCGGGGTCCCTCCTGGCGGCAGTGGCACAACTCAGGTCTGCGGTCGAGTTGTTTCTTCCTTCCCATATGTCTTGGGCCGTGAGGGGCCGTATTGTGAATTAGTGGGGCCGTATTTCCCTCAGACTTCTGCATTCAGCGCGGAATGCGGTTGGCCTCGGCCTTCCTTTTTTTTGTATCTCAGCATCTCCTTCAGCAACTTCGACGCAATTGCGAGCCAGGCCTGATTATAGGGGTCCCGGGATCTGGAGACCGGACAATAATATCATTAACCTTTTAATATTCATACTGCTACGGAATTCCCCATTAAGGGATCGCTGAATCATCCTGAATATGGTACTTATTCCAAAAAGCATCCAAATATTGTCCTCATGCATCACACTTTGATCCTGCCACGATCTAGGGCGACTCTGAAGAGGGCACAGAGGGACCATCGACAGGCGCAAGCCCCAGTCAGGTTCCAACGCGCACATGTGATGTTTAGCAAGGGTTAACCTAGGATATATTGTCGGCCGGTATAATTTAAGCCACACCCTATAAGATATTTATAGGAATATTATAAGAAACATTTAAGGGTCGATTAATGAAATTCGGCATGGATTTTGGTACCCATTTTGAGATAGGAATCTATCCGAAATTACTTGTAGTAACAATTGCTGCTCTCAACAGTTGTCCATCATCCAAACGTGTCCTGGGACAAGCATTGAGTTCGTCCGACCACCAAATCTTCACAAACCCAGAATTCCAGTCGAAATGAAAAAGACGCGCAACGCCATTTGGACCCGGGTACATCGAATATCAGCTCGATCTAATTTGGATCGGACCCTCTTGGTGAGCAAAATGTTTGCGTTGTAAGCCTCTTGTGAAGCTCCTACATAGCCCAGGAGTGGCCTTTATAATACCGTCGATAGTATTGCAAGTGTTTAACTTTATTTTCTGGTCCCCAGACGCCAAGACCCTTATACTCAGATGCGGCCCGCAATTGCGTCGCATTTGCCGCAGGAGATCACGACATTGCCGAATGAGATATTTTATGACGCCGGGAAAGTTTTTCTCCGCTCCGGAGAACTCAGGATGCTAGCTGGTTTTGCATTTATATCTGAGATTCTTGAACATAACTACTGCATGTGTTTGTTGTTTTGCTTTTATCTGCTTAACA
>Ga0099797_100789_pt1 | contig 19035 bp, 14 predicted proteins | sample Uncmet_Sort48C_1_FD_89871 | JGI IMG/M metagenome (GOLD analysis project Ga0099797, IMG submission 89871) | Marine eukaryotic communities from CALCOFI LINE 67, Pacific Ocean - C012_Sort48C_1 | ecosystem: Environmental > Aquatic > Marine > Oceanic | place: Pacific Ocean: Monterey Bay | collected...
ACACTAAACTTTCCAGGGAACTTTACATGATCAGGAGAGAAGACATAGTTCAGTATCACAGTCTGGTCACATTTTCTCAGGACACTGTCTAAACTTTTCTCATCTTTGCACTCACCATCATGTGAGTTGCAAATGATTACTTTTCCATGGCAAAACCCAAGCAGAATTGTATGGCCTCTGCCTTCTCCTTTTGGATCTTTTTTTTCTGGATCCAATGAATACTCCAGTATGGCTCCACACAGACGGTGTAATATGCCTGCTCTATGAATATCACATATTTGCAGCTGTAGCAGCCTTGCAAGTGAGAATCCATTTCGATATGTGAGATGACTATTAAAAATGCGCTCCCTCTTAGCCTCAGGTGCACAATCCAAAATTGCGGTATGATTATTTGTTATTTTCACTCTGCTTTGTATGATCAAATATTCACTTTTACATTTTAAAAAACTTTGCACTGGTGAAGCCTCTTCTTGTATAATCCGATCCTTTCCCCTTTCATCCTTTCTGAGTTTCAGTCTTCTGTCTCTTATAGATTTTGACCTTCCATCAATATTAATTTCTGTGGAACCAAGATGATCAAAGCCTTTGAGTGTGACTCTGTATCTTGCACAAAGTAAAAGACTCACTAGAAAATCTACAGGATGACCACCATCAATGGTTGTGTCCTCATATGAAATTGATTTAGATTGCCCAGTTAGATTCGAGCTCATAATTTGATAGATATGCCACACTTTCTTACCTAAATATTTCTTTGGATGCCTGCTTATCAATTCAGCATTTAAAAGTGGATGGGCAGCAGCAAGTCTTCTCTGATATTGCACAAGAAAGGGATGTTTTTCGTAGAGCACAGTGTCATTTTGCAAAAACTTAACAACCATACCAAGTGCAGCATATGTCCAACAATTGCCTTCACATGTTTGTTCCCCAAAGTAGTCCATGCTGCATGCATCACGCGAAGGATCTTTCATTATATCTTCTGGCAGTTCTTCGAGTTTTTCCTTTCTTGCACGACTGTCACGCCATTCTGCCTTTTGTTTATTTTGTATATATTTTTGATTATTTCTTTGTTCTTTCACTACTTGCTCAAAACGATCAAGAGCATCATCACCAATGTCCTCAGTGAGCACATGAATCATGCTCCTCACATCTGGACTCAAGTTCCACCTATCATCTCCCCCAGCATCAGCTACAAGTGTAAATGGTGTATCACCTTTTTTGGTTCGATGATAGACATTAGCACCTGCATCAACTAGAACTTTCATGAAGTCTGCTTTTTTATTGCGTGCTGCAAGTGTGAGAGCTGTTTCACCATTGTCATTTGGCTGATCCACATTCGCACCATTAACAATGAGTAACTGAAGTATATCTGGTGTTTTGTTTCGAACACACTCAAGAATTGGTGCCCGCTGTTGTGCTGCAAGGTCCACATCAGCACCAGCTTCTATTAGCAGCTTTGCAGCAGCATGTTCCCCCTTAAGGCAAGCAGTCCAAAGAGCAGTCTCTTCATATTTATTCTGTAAATTGACATTGGCATTTGCACTCAAAAGAAACTTTAGCAACTCTGGATGGTTCACTGACAGTGACAGTAGAGTTCTGCCATAATTGCCCAAAGCAGAATTGATGTCAATACCAAGCCCAAGGAGTTTCTGAACCTTTGGCTTATCACCTCTTTTAGCTGCTTCATACATATCCACCATCAGTTCCTCTTTTGTATCCTCGTCCATTGGTTCCAGCTTCTCTGTCCTTGACTTTTTTTTGTCTTTTTCATCAGGAGCATGCATCGATTCATCATCATGAAAGCGAATGTGAGTTCGAGCCTTCTTGGCATGTTTTTCATCATCATGTGTGGCTTTTCTTTTGTGAGTGGCATCACCCATTGCACTTCTCAAGTGCATCAGCACCTTTTCTATTGGTGACATTTTTTCTTTGGCTTTGAACACATACATAAGATAAAAAAATCTTGAAGCTCTTTTAGCAGGAGGGAATGCTCAGCTGTCCTCAGTGGTCCTTGGCAGTCATCAGCCGTCAGCCAGTGGGGGGGGGATGATAGGTGGAACTTGAGTCCAGATGTGAGGAGCATGATTCATGTGCAAGGCGGGGCGGTGAAAGCACAATATGCACAACATTGCTGCATGGGGGCTTTCATTCCTTCCAAAATTTCCCCCAACATTTTGCACATTGAGTGCCATGTTCAAGTCTTTGAAAAAAATATCAGTATCACGCAGCAAAATGACAATTCCAAATGACTGTTCTTTGCTTTCTGATCTTCTCAAAACTGAGCAGCGACATGAGCAGCAGCAAAGCATTCCATGCAACACCATCAAACACATAATGGTCTGTGCATCTGCATTGGTGCTTTCTTTCTTTTTCATTGTAGTAAAGCCATCAGGCAGGTCTCAGTGCTCACATGCTCTCCTTGGCGCCTGCATCATCGCTGCATTTTTGACCTTTTCTTGTGCATTGCTCTATAGCAAATGAAGCTGAAAAAGCCAGTACATACGAAATGAGTTCTTGGAAGGCTGCATTTGAACCCGAAAGAAACTTGGTCACTCTTGAGCTCTTCTGTAGTTGATGACAACTTGTTTGGTATTGCACAAAGAGTGTGTGCAATGACACGATTGCATCAAACCAGTGCACATCAGAGCATACAACAGCTTGAAAAATATCCTCTGATGAGACCACAAATGTTTTCACAAGAAGTGAGAGCTCATATTTGATCTTCTTATGTTTTCTTGTCCGCATAACTGCACATTTGAACTTTTGCTTGCTGATCTTGTTCTGAACATACATTGCTCTCTTTACTTGATTGCACTGTGGTGTGTGTTCAATGTTTGCATCTGCCAGGCCTGGCATAACATGCTGTCTCTGGTGAAATGTAAACTTGTAAAAGCTCCACAGCATCCCTTGGTAAAATGCATCCATTTCACCAATGTTCGTCAGGACTGCATGTTCACTAGGCAGCCCTCCGCAATATTCTTCCAAATATGGACGATTTTCAGAATGCACACTAACTGCTTTACATGTCCGCCAATCCCAATCTGTTCCACAGTTACTGCATTTGACATGATCACAACCCCCAGTCTTAGCAGTTGCACTATGGCAAGTTGGACATGGACGACAGCTCCGCTGAATCTCTTGGAAGCTCTCCTTCATCTCATGATCACAGCTAACACCAGGGTCATGAACTTGATTACACTTTGCACAATGGAGAACTTGGCATTCCACACAGAACTGATTTGCACATGGCCGCTGGCATATTTCACATAGTGTCTGTCTGTGCACTGCTGAAATTTCTTGTTCAAGAGATGCAACTCTTGCATGTGCAGAAATCATCCGTTTTCTCATGTGGCGCATTGCTGACTGAATTCGCAGGATCTCACCTTGTTCTTCACTAACTTTGAGCTTCAATTGGTTTTTTCTCTCCTCATTAGCAATGAAAGCTTCACTTGCTGGAATCCATTGCTCCTCTCTCTTCACCATAACTGCTGCTTTGGCATCTTCTACTTTCTTTTGTATTCTTGCTGAAAACACATTTGGAACAGAAAGGTTGCATTTCATGCAAACTGGAAGCTCCTTATCCAATTTGACTTCAATGTTCTCCATACTCCATTTCAAATGGCATTCTTGACAAGCCTTAAAATTGCAGCCTCCACATGCGAATGTAGTTCGTAACTCGGTACAAACATCGCATGTGCTCATGGCACTAATTTGCGCGGTCTTTGAATTTTGCTTTTTCAAAACTCTGGTTGCGCTTTTCAATTTTCAACCACAACTCATGCATTTTTACAAATTTTCAATTTCAACTTTGACCATTTTTGTTTTTAATTGTTTTTGAAAATGGAGATTTTTTTGTCTTTTTTATCCCATAAGTGCACATTTGCTCAAGTATTGTTGGTAAATTACAAAATTGCGCCACTTTCCGAAAAAAAAGTATTTTGTGTTTGATCTTCTTTTTTTGATTTGCAGTTACAATGCCAAAAAGATTCATGCACATGCAAAATTGATGCATGATTGATGCACATGACACATTCATTAGTCCTGCTGTGCCATTTTTTCACTAAACCCACCTTGTGTGCTTTCGATTGTGTTGACTATCAGAATCCATGGGGCGCTTCCATCTTTCGTGTATAGCTCCACTGTCTGTTGTGTGAACATATGTGGTCTCCTCTCCTTTTGGCTGCTTAATGCCATCTATGACTGCGCCCGAAAATTTTCCGTGTTGCTTTTGAAGCTCTGTGAGTTTAGTCAGTTTCAGCTGTGCCTTTGTGAAGTCAACATCACTCAAATCACTCAAATTAAAGTTACATTGCACAATATGACATTTCCTGAAAATTGCACCTTGCATTGACTAAATTTACTCCCTGCCATTCTTGTGAAGGGGAATCCACACTTGATAATACGACATTTAAAAGTGGCATATTGCAAATTGCTTTGAGTGAAGCCACTCGAGAAAAACTCACCTTCAATCATCAGATTCATCTTCTTCAGATTTGTCTTCTTCATCTTGCATGGATGGCATTGCATTCCAGTCCCATCCTTCTTCTTTGGCGAAAGGACTGTCTCTATCAAATATACAAACTTCTGAATGAAATGACATGTCTACTGAATCTTCTGAATATTCTACATCAAATGCAATGACTGCTTCATCCAATTGGTCTTCAAGCTCATCTTCAAGTTGGTCAATCTCATTTTGTGTATGCACACGTTCAGTAAAAATCTCAACTCTAAGTTCGTTCATTCTAATATCTGCTGTTGGTAACTCTGTCCATTCAATGTCTATTGCTTGGATTATGAAATTTGTATTTGCAACAATCTGATCTTTAATTACTGATCTTAATCTCTTCATAGTAACAAGTGTGCCACGTGCAACTTTCCAAAACGTCCTAATGAAAACTCGCTCACCTCTTCTTGTTTCTTTTTGTCCCTTACCCTTGTCAATTGATCTTACACCAAACTGAAGTGAACCTTTAGATGAAAGAGCTTTCCTTTGTGTTGCACCATATTGCATGATCATCTGAGCCCTCTGAAGGTGCTGCAGTGCACGCTTTGTGTTGTATTGTTCTGGCATTTATTATCAATGCAGACATTTTTTCAAAATTTTTGAATTGTCCATAGCACCATTCAAAAAACATCCAAGAAATGAGTATGTGCTCAAGTCTCTGTCTTATCTGTAGCATCTGTCTTATCTGTAGCATCTGCATTCGTATTATCTGTCTTATCTGTCTTATCTGTATTGTTTGTATTGTCTGCATTGTCTTTTTTAGTACTATCTGTATCATCTGTATTATTTGTCTTATCTGTATTATCTGTATTATTTGTATCTTCTGCATTGCTTTTAGTGCACAGCCGCTTGCGTTCTTCAAATATCTCTTTTGACAGTGCCTTTCGATGCAAATAATCCTGCATAAGCTTGTCTACTTTTTCATTTCGCCAGTGAGTGTTGGCTGCATCTTCAGGTCTTGTGTTCAGTGGCAACCATTTGTACATGGATGCACAGTAAAGGTCAAAATGAGGCGACACTTCTGACACATCTTTCGCAAATTGCTGTGCATGGTCAATTGTTGAAAAGGCTCCCAGAAAATTCACGCACGCAACATCAGACTTTTGCCGACATTCACTTCCCAAAATAGCCATAACACAAAACTCTTGACCTGTGCATTTGTGTGGGATTCTAATCTCAGGCACGCCTTCTGTCTGCAGTTGCTCTTCTACAGCGGAAGCTGCATGTTCTTTGGCTGCATCTAACACATCACAAGGAAGCTCAGAATCTATTGTAAATCTGCTCATTTACTTTTATGTACACCATTTTTTTGAACAGTTCCCAGACGAAGATTTTTTGAAGATTTTTTTTTCGAAATTTTTCACAGTGTGAGTTCAAAAGTTTTTAGGAACAGTCAGGTGCATGTTCACAACTTCCTGAATTGGAGCCAATCCAACTGCCTTGAACCGCTGGTCCACCACATCATCAGAAACCAAATCGAAGCGGTCGCCCTTCTTTGGCCACAATTGGAATCCAAGACATGGACACTTTTCTCTGTCACATCCTCCATGCTTCTGGTCCTTCGGCATTGTTCTCTCAGTCAAGAGTGCAGCAATGCACATCCCAATTCCAAAGAGGTCACTGTGAAACAAATTCTCCAATGACAAATGATTCACTGGATACTCATCATGATGACAGATCTCTTCATTTTCAATGAACAGTCCGAAGCACTTTGGGCTCACATATCCATAAGTTCCACAATTGCCACTTGAAACCCATTGTTTTTCAGTACCATCCATTTGCTCTGAGTATATATTGAATGTGGACAATATATACTCAAAGTCAATGAGTTGGACTTTGATACTGCAGGTGCTGCCAGTTCTTCGCACATCTGCAACCCAGTTCTCAATTTTGACATCTCGATGCACAATGCAATGCAAATGAAGGTGTTCTATTGCAGAATGCATCTGGTCAGAAACATCGGCAACTTCGCCAATTCCATGCAAAGCCCTGTTGCTGATGATGTAGAACAGATCTAACCCACCATTGGGATAAGCAATAAGCTGCAGAGAGACACTGCATCTGATTGCCTTCATGATGTTCGGATGATCTGGGACAATTTTCAGGTCCTGCAGTGCTTGAATTTCATTATCAAGGGTGCCATGTACATTCGACTTGAACACAACTTTTTGGGGGGTTCCCAACTGCCATTGAGTAGCACAATGGTGCAGCCTAATTGCTCGCTTCTGGATGAATTGCGCAACCTTCTCATTTCTTGCTTGAGCTGCTGTGTCACCCTTCTTACAAGAAGGAAGCTCCATGTGTGACATTGCATCTTTGGTCACTGGTATGTGCAGCTTATCTATGAGTTGCATGCGATGATGTAAGCACGATTCATCTACACAGTTGATCGCCTTGATGCAGGCAGTCAGGCTGTGCCCGCACGCATGTCTATACAGCTTAGACGCGATAGGCCCAATGCCAGAAGTTGCAAGTTTGTCCCATAGATAGTCGCTCAATTCTTCGTCTGGTAGCTCAAGCTCACGCCACACTGCTACTATTACTGCAATGTCTGCAATGTCTGAGCATTTGCGCGCGGCGCCATCTGCATTTGCAGTGACAACAACCGATCGCCAGTTCGCATGGATCACATCCCTGCTGAAAAGCACTCTGCATTGCTCAGCAAGAAACTGCTCTGCAGTCTGATAGCTGGCACCATGTCCAGGCACCATACATCTGCTATGATGTTTGGAATTTGGCGCCATATTGAAGCCAGTCTCAATTTTTTAAAAATTGCAATCTGGAAATTCGTAAATTTTGAAAATTTTGAAAATTTTGAAAATTTTGAAAATTTTGAAAATTTTGAAAAATTGCCCAAAAAGACCGGTCAATTTTGGAGCGGAACCAGGGTTGGCAATTAAAGGTTGATAACCTGTGTTCCTTTCGGACCTGGCCTGCACAATTGTGGTTTCGCGTTGTTTTGAACCCGAAAAAAATTGAGCTCACTTACTTATGGGTTCGCGCTAGAACAAATCAATGCTGCAGAACAGGAGAGTGCCTATTCGCAAACACGATAGCAAGGCAGCATATAGGCAAAAGAAGGCACAATGGCACGTATTTGTCAGGAATCTTTCTGGCATGAAAAGCTCGCCTGGGTTATTTCGCCCCTCGCAATGCCAAGAATGGCGCAATGGACTTCGCACAATTGATACCAGAAGCACTGATTCAAACATACCACAACAAAAGGTGAAAGAAACAGAGCAGGCAAGTGCATTTGCAAGAGTATATTTCAGCAAGGAGCATCTCAGTGAGTACACTTCTGATCATCTTGCAACTTGCATTCACAATCACATATGCACTGCTGCGCATCATTTCCGTGTCCAAATCAGCAGCTCCATCGCAAATCCAAGCACATTTCCAAATAACATAAATGAGAGATCAACTGGCAAGGAGCTAGCATCAAAGTTGCTTCAATTCACACGCCAATTCACCTCACTTCCATTGCAGAAAAAAATGCAAGAAAAAGACCAGAGCACAGCATCATATCCAAATGCACATCAAGCCAAAGAAAAGAAAGAGGTTGGCAACAAAGCTTGCAAACAAGCAAAGAAACCCAAACACAAAACACAACAAGACAACATGGTCATCTCCAACGAACTGTCTGCACAAATGCAAATTCATCCAGATGAAATGAACAAGGAGTCCATCGACGATCTTATCAAGAAATGGCTATGTGACCCTGATGCATTTGAATGATCTTGCAGAAGGCACGCTCTCCAAAAAAAAAACCTGTGCTTATTTGCAATGTTTGAGCCACTCTTCCCAATCAAAAAACCGTCTCTCTTTTCGATGTATGAGAAGGCTGTTGCCTCATTCTGGACAGTACAAGAAATTGACCTTGAACATGACCAAGAAGACTTCAAGAACCTCTCAGGCGGAGAGAGAAAAATGCTGAGCAGCATTCTTAGCTTCTTTGCTGCATCTGACATAATTGTCAATGAGAATATAATGCAAAACTTGTTTAAAAATTGTGTGTACCCTGAAGCTCAGCAATTTTATGCATTTCAGCTTGGTGTTGAGAGCATACACACTGTAACTTACAATGTCATCATTGAGCGATACTTTGGTCAAAACAGTGACCTTTTTCATGGAATCGAAAACAATATTCACATTAAAAACAAAGCCAATTTTTGCTTGAACTTCATGCACGAAGATGTGCAAAACTCACAAAGATTGATTGCTTACGCTGCAGTTGAAGGCATCTTTTTTTGTTCATCTTTTGCATGTATATACTACTTCAAAAAACGTGGACTTATGCCAGGACTAACATTCTCAAATGAATTGATATCAAGAGATGAGTCACTTCATGCTGAATTTACATGCATGCTGTACAAGACACTGGTAAATGACAATCACATCTCTCCTCTTTCAGAAGATGAAATCCACAACATTCTAAAAAGTGCAGTTGAACACGAACTTGCATTTGTTGATGATACAATGTCACTTCCAATTCTTGGTTTCAATTCAGAAATGATGGGACAGTATGTCAAATTTGTAGCTGATGGATTTGCAGTTATGCTGGATTGCAACAAAATCTACAATGTCACTAACCCCCTTGAATTCATGGATATGATAAGCTTATCAACAAAGACAAACTTCTTTGAATCAAGAGTCAGTGAGTACAGCCGGGTTCGTGACACAGAAAGAAAATTTGAACTTTGTGCAGATTTTTGACCTGTTATATGTAATCATTCTGTACGTTTCGTGGAAATATTTCCAGTGAGGGTGAATGCAAGAGGGCTAGAGAACTCCTTCTTTATTGAAATATTATTTGTATTATTTTTTACAGCCATCTATCTCTTTTGGCCCTTCTGCAGTCTGGCCCACACATCCCCATTCTTTGCAGCACCCTCAATTAATGGTTTCATGAAAAGTCCAGGCATCAATGGAACACCTGAAGAGAACTCCTTTTTATTGAAAAAATATTTGTAATCGTTATTTGTGTTTGCCCACACTGCCTTTTCAAATGCTTCTTCCAAAATAAATTCAAATTCCCTTTTTTGATCAGCACTGATTTCTTCACTGGTGTAACAGTGGAAAACAGCTTTTCCCTTTTTGTCATGCCCTTTTTCAGCATATGACAGTTTGATATCAACACCATCAACATCAAGGTAAGAAAATTTTGGTTGAGACAAACTTGCAATAACAGAATCCTCGAAGGCTTTTAATTTTTTACCAGTTTCACTCTTGCCTTTTCCAGTCATGAGCACAGGCTCATTCAACACACCATCTCTTATTTTTTCCTCAATTAGTTTCGCAACTCTAATGCGTGGCGTGTATTTTATTTTAATTTTTGTCAGTTGGATAGGCCTTGGTCTTTTTTTCCCACCATTTTTCCCACCAAATTCTTGAACAAGTGCTTGTGCTCGGTCAATATGCTGCTGAGCTTTTGAATCCATCTTTATTTGAATACTACACATTTTTTTTCATGCATCAGCAGGTTTCATGTGACAAAAAAATCTTGCAATATGCAAAATGAAAAAGTTTTAATTGTCAAAGTTTAATAATCATTTTGCAAAAATGTCGTAACGTGTTCGAAGATCTGCAAAAATGTTAGGATTTAACCCAGGATTTAATGGCAAAGTGGAAGAGAACTCCTCTCCATTGAAATAATATTTGTAATCGTTATTTGTGTTTGCCCACACTGCCTTTTCAAATGCTTCTTCCAAAATAAATTCAAATTCTCTTTTTTGATCAGCAGTGATTTCTTCACTGGTGTAACAGTGGAAAACAGCTTTTCCCATTTTGTCATGCCCTTTTTCAGCATATGACAGTTTGATATCAACACCATCAACATCAAGGTAAGAAAATCTTGGTTGAGACAAACTTGCAATAACAGAATCCTCGAAGCCTTCTCTTTTCCGACCATGTTCACCCTTGCCTTTTCCAGTCATGAGCACAGGCTCATTCAACACACCATCTCTTATTTTTTCCTCAATTAGTTTCGCAACTCTAATGCGTGGCGTGTATTTTATTTTAATTTTTGTCAGTTGGATAGGCCTTGGTCTTTTTTTCCCACCATTTTTCCCACCAAATTCTTGAACAAGTGCGTGTGCTCGGTCAATATGCTGCTGAGCTTTTGAATCCATCTTTATCTGAATACTACACATTTTTTTTCATGCATCAGCAGGTTTCATGTGACAAAAAAATCTTGCAATATGCAAAATGAAAGTTTCTCAAAAAAAAATTGAAAAAATTTCTCAAATTTGGCTCTATTTTGGGGGCTAAAAAATGCTCAAAAATTATAAGACACAAAACTTCACTCATCTTTGTCATGCCAATTCATGTAAAAAAAGAGCGGGATGTCATAAGACCATTTCAAGAGAGAGTAGCAACTGCAGCTGACCGCATGATGAACTCTCACTGGAATGAAGGTGACGAAAGGGCAATGATGCAGATTTTTCATTTGAAACGCAATAAATGCGCAGTCTACAACTGCCAAAATTTTCCAAAAACTCAAGAACACATGTTCGATATAGTAAGCAAACAGGCTGAAGTGCGTGGGGTTCATGGTGCATGCAATATGCTGCCAATGTGCTTGAAATGCAATGAATCTGCCAATTATTCATATGGATACAAAAAGCATATGTGCAAAGACAGTGAAATTCACAATTTTTTACTAGATGGAAAGCTTTCTTCAGAAGAGGAGGAGAACTTGAAAAACCATGCCCCTGCCAAGTATGCAATGTACTCAAGCATCATGAAGTGGACAGCGTATTGTAAGAAGCGCAACTTGCAACTCTCATATAAGTGGAAAAGAGAAGATACAGAGAGGGCACTCTGTGCACTTGATGTGTGCTGGAAGAGAACATGGCAACAAAAAAACAGCCACTTGCTGAGAGTGTGACCACTTGCATTTGAATTTTTTAATTTATTTGATATTCAACTGACTCTCATTTTGCTTCACTTTTACTTCTCCAGTTCCTTCTTTTTTCAAGATATCTTTTGCATTGCTTCTCAATTTAGTAAGCTTCTTGTCAGCTTGAGAAGTGATGATTTGTTTCCAATTCACCAATGGCCGTTCCCATTCACTTGATGCATCTGATGACACTGAGCATTGACTGTCTGTAGCAGACTCATATGATTCTGACTCTTCCTCAGTATCTGTGTCATCATGGATGTCACAAATGAACGGTTCTCTGCACAATGCAGGCACATGTGTCTTCTCTTGAACAATATGGCACCCATACATTGATACAGGGCTAGATGATGTCATGTCATTGATCACCTGAATGATATGAGCTTCAAATACAGAAAAGCAGCAAAACAGCTCATCAGTTGTGAACCCAGAAACAAGGCACACAGCACACACAATGAACTCAAAAAGATGCTTCTTCTTGTTCTTGAGAAGGATTGTCTGCCAGTGAAGAACCATTTCACCAATTCCCTGGTAATATTTATCATGAACATCCAGATTTTCAAGAACCTCTTCAATGGATGACTGCATTTCAGATGGAGGGGACACAAGCTCAATTTTTTGAACACAAAAGCCTGCATTGCATTTTACCAAATCAGTACATCTTGCCCTTTTCGAAGGACATTTCTCACACAGATCCTGAATTAGTTTTGACCACTTTGGGTTATGCAATTTGATTAATGCACAAATTGCATCATGCTGCTTCTTTTCTACATGGCATGTTGCAAGTATGATCTCCATAATAGTCACACCAGCAGCATAATCGTCAACAAGAAGGTTGTATGAGCAGTCACTGAGCTCTGATGCCATGTAATGCTGAGTACCACATCTTGGTGAATGGCATTCTGCTTCACATTCAAACTTCGACAAGCTGAAGTCAGTTAGAACTGTATCATTCTCATCAAAAATCAAAATGTTGGCTGGTTTGATATCCCTGTGCATAATCCCAACAGAATGGATGTATGCAACTGCCTTCAGCAGATTACTGAGAACTGCTTGGATGAATGCTTCACCATATGCATACTTAGACTCAATCAAATCTTCCACTGACCCAACTGCACACCTCATCGTAATGGACTTCTGCTCAGGTGCATACTGTGTTTGTATTATATGCATGATGCTCTTGTGCTTCAGCAAACTACCTATTGTTGTCTCACGCAAGGCAGCTTCCTGGCAATCTTGAAAAAAGTGCTTCTTTGCATGCCCATCTTCATCTTGTATAACATATCCAAACGTCCCTTTTCCAAGCCGCTTCAGAGCTTTGGAATTCTTGGAATTATTGGAATTATTGGAACTTTGAGATTTTTTGGAATCTTTGGAATTCTTTGAATTCATGGAACTCATTGCAATAAGGAAAAGACAATTTGACACATCTATCTGACGAGGATCTAGTTCATTCTGGTTGTAATTCTAGAAAATCATTCCTTTTCCACATACTCAGGTGTCTGCATTGCAAACAATCAAACTTGTATCGAGTGATGTCATCATGACAACAAACCGCTGTTGACCTTGCAGTTTCACTTCTCACAACTCTTGCCTGGTTGTCTGAAAATGTGATGTACTGTGCATGAAGCAAGCAGAACTTTCCGTTGGTGCACTGTGAATAAGCATTGTTCTTCAAATCAGCCCGAATCACCATATGTGGTGAGTGTGACTCACAGTGCACATTTTGACCCTCTGGTACTTCTGTGTGACCAATAACCAAAGCATTGATCTGATCCAACCCTGGCAATTCTTTACAATTCTTGTTCAATGCATACTGTCTATCATTAACCACACCATGAACATAATCATTCTTTTGATGCAACAAAATAGACTTGAATGCTTGGTGATTGATCCATCCACACCACTCACCAACACCATGCTTGTTTATATCCCCAACATGCTTCAGCTGCAAACCACCATGAACTGCAAGAATCTTGAATGCAGGGAAAAAGCGTGCTACATTAAATGTCAAGAAATCACGAAAGAAAATTGGGTGTTTTGGAAAGATATTGTAATGCACTATGTCATGTGCAATCTTATCAATTTTATCTCGAGACACATCAGTATGGTAAACAAAGAATGCCTGCCTACCAGTGCAAAATTGCCCCCTTTTCCGAGCATCCTTAGCATGCATGAAGGTTAGCTTCTCCTCTTCAAGTGTACTTACTGTCACGTTTTTACCTCTCACCAACCTCTCTGCTGAATACTGCTTGTTCATGCTCTTTAGGCACAGTCTTGAAGTGTGGGTTGGCTCATGACCAAGCAGGTTCCAGTAGCAGTGGTTACCCAGAATAACTTCAATTGCATTATGAAAGTATGGATGGGTTCTATTCAGATGATGGATATGTGCCAAAATCAGAAGCTCCTCATTCTTCATCTCACCCACAGTTCTCTTCATCTCACCTACAGTTTTTTTGTGTGGACGTGTTCTATTAGTGATGTCTCCTGTAATTAGCACACAGGTCTTCAATTTTGTACTGTCTTCTGTCCACCTAACATATGGTCTACCTACCTGTTTGTCTGAAAAAAATTCAATAAGGCCAGAATGATGCATTGGCTGCAAAAATGCTTCCAAGCAACCATGCAAATCTGAAAGAATAACCATTTTTAATGCATCAACACGTGCATCTCTCTTCCCAACTTTATGTCCATCACAATCATACCTTCTGTCAGTCCTTTCAGTCCTTGTTTGGTGCTTTTGGCCTTTCAGGTTATTTTCATCACCTTCCTCACTTTCGTCACTTTCTGTACACATCCACATTTTTGCATGTAATATTTTTTTCTTTGAGGATTTAATAATATGGGAAAAAACGGTGAAAAGGTGCTAATCGGATTGGGTGTAGTTTTCATCTTGTGTCTTATCGTAGGTATTGTTATACTTGGTCTTTACTTGGCAAAGACTGGTCCATTCAGTGATGATTCAGACTCTGCATCTGCCACTGCACCTGCCACTGCACCACTGGGGTTCGGAACCTTTGTCCGGGACTGGGCTGACACATTGAAGCATGATTCTGGACAGGTACGTTTCAGGAACATCCACAGCAAAAACACTGCATCTCAGTACAGAGCACGAAAGGGCGCAAGGGAAGCAGATCGTCGAAAAGCTGAAGAACAAAGAGCTCAGTATGAGGCCAGTGCTCAATATGAGGCAGATCAGAGAGCACAGGATGAGTTCAGGGCCCAGCAGGCTGCAGGCCTAGCACAGCAGCAGTATGGCACAACATACCAGTACAAAAACAGATTCTCTGACATGCATGTTCCAGGAGGTGGTGGCAGATATGAACCTTCATTTGGGGATGCTAAGAGCTTGATGCCACAAGGACAATTTCCTGGTGTCCCAAATGCAGGAGGTGCATTTGGTAAGACAGCTCTTGAAGCTCATTTGGACAGCTTTGCTGCTACTGGTCGTACCATGTCATTTTCAGATCAAAGTGCAACAAGTCTAAAAGGTCTTCGTCCAGATCCACCAGTCAACATGAATTCAGACTGGGGTATCTTGACAAGTGCACAGAAAGAAAATATTCAAAGAGGCCTTGATACACAGGGAGTCAAGAGCGGATTTACAATGGGCACAGAATGGGATTTCGATGCTCTTGAGAAGAAAAATGGCATTACACCATACACTCAACTGAGCCAGCGCTAAGATTTGGAATTTCGTTTCAGTGTTTGCTAACACCAAAAAAAAATAGTCAATAACTGAAAAAAAATGCCAGTGACTGGATCAAAATGCCAGGTATACTCAGGAAGTGCAAAGCACACATCAGGTAACCTATGCAAAAGTGATCTCACAAAGAATTCACAAGGCCGCATTGTGTCCTGTCGCCAGAGTGCAAATGCAGCACAAAAATTTGGCAAGTCGGTTCTACAGGGGCGGTTTCTCTCTGCAAAGCACGTCGCAAGAGAAGAGGACCTGCCTGTCCAGGATGTCATGATGGCCAAGCCTGGTACACAACTTTACAAACAAGTACATGAAAGAACAATTCAATGGTGTGCAAAAAATGATGTGCCTTGGGTTACAAAAGGAATTCCTGCATACCACAAAACAACGCAAAATGGTGTCCCAGTTGCAGTTGCAAACCCCGAGTGGATTCAACACAAGAAAAACGAAGCAGCATTGAAACAGAAGTTTGGCTCAACACAGAAAAGGAATAAAAAAAATAAGTCCACACATGGCTCCTCACAGAAAAAGAAGTCACTGAAATCATTTGGCAAGTCTGGGAAGTCTGGGAAGTCTGGAAAGCTTGGAAAGTCCAGCAAATCAGGTAGAAAGTCATTTGGAGGTAAGAAATCTGGAAAATCCAAATCTATATTTGGACAAAGATCAGGCAAATCCAAGAAATCTGCCAAATTTGGCAAATCTAACAAATCTGGCAAATCTAAATCTGGACGATCTGGACGAAACAGAAAATTCTAATTTAGATTGGCCAAAATTCAAAAAAAAAATAGCAAACAATAACATGCTTTACATGACATCTTGTTGTTTGTAATGAAATACATGCATGTATAAGAAAATTGTTTTTTTTTGTTTTACTTGTTTGGTTTGGTTAGTTTTGTTTCCTTTTGGATATATTTAACCATATGTGTAATCAATCTCATGAATCCTCTTGTAATCAAAGGTCCAATCAAAGATTCTATATTCACTATGCCAATCAGCCCCACTATAACCCACACATTGCAATTTGTAACACTTGTAGTTATTCATATTTGTTGTTGCTCTGAATGTCCACCCTTGTGTCCACTCTCGCGCACCAAAGTTACTCACTGTTGCACTGTTACTCGGAGTTGCATGCAAATAGCTCTTACATGCAATTGCTTCAACAAGCCAAACAGCATTTAACTCTTCAGGATCAGCATAGTTGTTAAGATCCACCCAAGTTCCATCTGTTGCTGTTGTAGCATCATTACTGCCATAGATCTTCAATGTAATTTGTGCTAAACAACTTTCTGTAGTATTCAGACCACCTAACGTATATGGGTCACACCAAATAGTGAACTCATTAATGCAACGCGGAATACCATCGTTGAATGTGAATGCAAATGGCTTCTTTCCAGTGCCACTTCCAAAGCTTGACTGGCCATATGAACGTGAATTAAGATCTCCATCAAGAGTATAGCGCGACCATGATCCATCATTGTATGACCCAGAAAGCTGAACAATTCTGCCTGTCCTGTATGCTGCACCTCTATAGTCTGCCTCCAATCGTGGGGTGAATCTTGGTGGAATGTAGGTCAAACGTGGTATTGGTTCCCAGTTAAACCCTTTTTCTCCATACTGCAGGTCATACTTCTTATCAAGAGAAGTAACATTGTACCTAATCAATACAACCCCTGATCCTCCATTCCCACTGGCACCTCCACCTCCACCTGTATTCGGCTTCCCATGCACGCGCGGATCAAGTACAATATTTGCGTCGGTATGGTCAATTTCATAGGCAGCAAATGACGCATACTGATACTTGGGCTGTGCAGCTCCACCACCACCTTTGTGTGGGTTCAGATGTAAATATACTTTATCCTGAGTGGTAGCACCCACACCTCCACTTGCAAACCAACCATCGTCACCAAATGAAGCATAGTTGCCATTTTCATCAACCCCCTCTCCTCCAAACACATGTGAGAAATCCATACCCTTCCCACCTAAACCATATATGCCATCTGAATCACCCTGCCCTTCTGAACCTGCTCCTCCTCCACCTCCATTCTGGTTCGGAGTATACGTATAAATGTTATAAATAGTAGGGTTAGGCACCTCTCCACCACGATTTCCATACCCTGTGTTAAAATATGTGTTCAGGCCATCTGAGGTGTCAACTGGCTGAGTTGGTGCACCTCCACCCTTGTACCAAGTTCGATTGTAAGATGTACTGTTAGATGATGGTGCCTTGCCACCATAATTCGCACATACACCATGGTACTTGCTCCATAAGTTTGTTGCTGTATCATATGTGAAAATTTGATCCCATGTACCATATTGGTTGTGTGTTGGGCTAGCAGACCACCCTCCGCCTCCTGATCCTCCTTCCAATGTGTCATTTCTTGTTGAAGACCCTGCTCCTCCTCCGCGTGCTCTTAATTCCAATGGAGTGGTTCCACCTGTTGCTTGGACAACTGTGTCATGCCCTAAAAGTTCATCAAGCCAAACTGATGTTATTACTTCACCTGCTGCTGGATTTGCTACTTCTGCAGATCGACCTCCTGCACCTATATTCAAAGTAAGTGTAGGATTGTTCCCAATATCCCAAGATTCAATATAGATCAACCCTCCTGCACCTCCGCCTCCTCGCCCCTCATGCTCATACTGAGAGAGTGCTTTAAATGCACCTCCTGCTCCTCCACCACCAACAACAAGAATTGATACTTTTGTAACACCTGGAGGCACTGACCAAACTATGGGGCCTCCAGTATTTGTGAAAGCAACAGTAGTAGCTTCACTTGCAAAATCTTGTGGAAGTGGTGGAACTGGTTGTGAATGAATTACACTTTTTTCCAATGGACCCAAACACAACTTTCCAGAATCTAACCAAACCTGATTGGGATGCTGATCATCATACACTACTGGTAGGTCAGATGCTTTAACCAATAGAGATATTTCATCAAGATGCATTGCAGCAAACTTGAACATTATGTCATTATGATGTCCATATGGTGACTGAGCATGTGAATAAAACTGTACCTCTACAGATTCAGTAGTTGGGGTAAACTCCAAAAATCGATTCTCCCATTCAGTACCCACATCAGCCTCCACAGTACTCAACAGTTCACTTCCATTTTCAATGATACGTACATCCATTGTATTGTTTTTTGTGTAATCTCCAACATGAGAACGCTGATGCCACATCAGTTTATGAGTTACATTTGGTGTTACTGTTACCGTTCTCTTCAGTGTTACTCCTCTGAAAATCATCCAAACTGATCCATCAACAGGATCTGAACCAGGTGCATGGTAGGATGAGCCTACACCAGCGCTTGCCTCTCCCTGCTTTTCTAAAAATACATTATTCCACCATTTTATTCCAGCACCTTGTTGTAATGTCCATCCTGTTATGGTGTCTGTGTCTATTGTTTCGAATGAGTGAGTTTCCTGGGCACTGTATAAGGTTGGTTGTGATAATGCACGATACTCACCACCACTAAATGCAACACTTGAACCCAACTCTTCAAATCCACCATTAATATCAATCTCTTTCATTGATGATGTGCCTAATTTGATCTCATTTGAGTCAATTGTGCCACTGCTCGATCCTCCACTTGCATCCACCTCACTCCAGTTGAAGCCCTCAGGTCCATACTGCAGGTCATACTTCTTACCATTCGCCAAATCTGTTGGAAGTGCTGGTACATCTTGTGAATGAAGTTGATTCGCTGATCCACCATCTGATGGACCCAAACACAACTTACCACCATCTAACCAAACACAATTCTCATCAGCTGCTGTAGGTAGTGTGGATGCATCATTTACCCACCCACCTAATTTAATATTGCTTGAGTGAATTGTGAACTCACGATCACCAATTGAAGATGCCATTTTTCCTGAAATCAGCGGGTACTGGTTGTTACCTTCTTGGTACCCAACAATGAACTTGTTTTCTTCAGA
>Ga0099797_100790_pt1 | contig 18989 bp, 11 predicted proteins | sample Uncmet_Sort48C_1_FD_89871 | JGI IMG/M metagenome (GOLD analysis project Ga0099797, IMG submission 89871) | Marine eukaryotic communities from CALCOFI LINE 67, Pacific Ocean - C012_Sort48C_1 | ecosystem: Environmental > Aquatic > Marine > Oceanic | place: Pacific Ocean: Monterey Bay | collected...
GACTTTTTCTTACCTACGGTTAAATTTAATGATCCAAAAGAAAAAGAAAAAGCAGAAAAGAAAATTGTGATGTTAACATTTGATGTCATTACTAGAACAACGAAAACAAAAGTTGTTACAGCAGATTCTTTAACAAAATTTTTAGACATTTGTACCCCACTACCAGATGATCAAAGACGAACCAGAACGAGACAATTAAGAACTTGGTTTGCTGAAAATGTTGATGGAGGTTTAAGCGGTAAATTGACCAAAGTAGATTTTTATAAGAAAATTACTCAATTTGCAGAGGAAGAAGATGCATATATAGATATGTTTGATCCTATTAAAAAAGATATACCATCATTTCCAGAGACTGCACATGCAGAAAAATATTTTCAAGGTATTGAACCAGAAGACGAGGAGGAGGCGACGAAGACGACAACATCACAAGAAAAAGGTGGCGACCACGATAGTGATGCGAATAATAATAATAATAATAATGGTAAAAAGAAAAAAAGTATATTTCCACATTGGACAACGCATCATGATCATCATAAATGTAAATTTCCATTTCAAGTATTTGCAATTGAAACCTATAAAGGTAATCATGGAAAAACTGAAATATCGTTTAAAAAAGGTGATTTGATTAAAGTATCAGGGGAATGTAATGCCGATGGAACTCAGGCTACGGATGTTCCACGAACTAAAAAAAAAGTAAATGGTATCATGGATGTAAATTATCCAGTATATGATCCAAATTCAAATAAATATTGGATTGGTGAATTGATTAAATATACAGCAGATCCAAACCATTATCCAAATCATACGATTGGACATTTCCCAATTAAAGCAGTGCAACCTTCAGATATTTATTTAGATCAACAAGCAAAAGCAAGTGCAAAACGTGTTGAAGATCGCAAAGAAGAACGTAAAAAAGAGGAAGGTAATAATACAGCAAGGTCGAATCGTACAGAATCTACTGAAGATGATGAATATGAAATTACATTCCAAAAAGGCCCCATTGGTTTGAAATTATTTGATAAGAATGATGCTTGTTGTGTACTTGCCATACAACCTGGTAGCCAAGCAGAAAAAGCGGAAGATATAGCAAAAGGTGATATTGTCGTTCAAATTAACGATACCGATGTTGATGGTGAACCGACAGAAAAAATCATGAAAATGTTAAAGGAATTACCAAGACCTGTACGAATAACATTTTTAATGGGTGACGATGAAGAAGATTGAGTGTGTGTGTGTGCGTGTAAATGAAAAAAAGTAAAATATTACGAGTCGTACGTATTTTACAGACATTTTCGTAAAAAAATACGAAGTACGAGAGAGAGAGGGTACTCGTACACATAATATCATTATACTTCCGTATATTATACGACGAGAAGTGTAAAATTATTATAACTTAGATTTTAACCATCATTATACTCGTATGCATATCATATCATATATCTCTTTATTATAATTTAAATACGAAGTACGTTCGTATGTTTTACGTATGTTTCAATTTTCATGAAAATTTACTTTTCTTTCGTTCCAACGATTTTTCATCCTCACCATTACCACCATTATTACTACTACCATGACTACTACTACTACTGCTGCTGCTGTTGTTAATATTTTTACCATCATCATCATTTCTATTCCTTTTCTTTTTATTACTATCATTATGTTTACTAATAAAACTATTTTTTAACTCTTCAATGAATTCATCTGTGATTGGCCATTTCTTTTTACCTCGTTTGTTTTGCAATATAAAAACACTTGTATTGAATGTAGCAATACGAAATCTACTTTTATTTAATAAATGCTGTGCACCTTCTGTATAACCATGATCACGTTGTTGTATGACTATGTGATTTCGTAAATATTTGGAATTTTTCAATGTATTCCATCCTGTAGTATGATCCCATTCAGGAATGATTACAACGAAGGATAATGTTTTTTTTTTCTTTTTCGATATTGATAATAAAGAATTCATTTTTAATGCCATTTTCTGTATTAATGTATCAACAAAAGGTGGATTCGCTTCAAAGGAACCTTCTATTGGATTAAAATCATCACTAAAAAAGTTACCAATGGAACCAAACATTAAATCTGTATCTGGAAATGCACTGCAAAAAGTAGAATAACGACAATTCAATGGCGATGCAAAACATTCCATGGAACAATCTAAATATTTTAACAAAACATCGAAACATGCACCTGGAATAGCAGCTTGAAAACCAGCACCTTCAGTATATGTACCATTAATAGCATTATATCGTAACAATAAACAAAAGATTCTATCGTTGATATCATGATCTGATAATTCTATTTTTTCTTGTCTTATATCATTTTTAAATTTTACATTAAATGCTTTAACATGGATTTGTATTAATGATTTTAATTTTTCATAATGTTGCACAGTTATACGTTGTTTAGATTTCCGATATTTTAATAATATCATACTTTCATCGATAACATCATTACCCATATTTACACCACGTTTTAAACTAACATGTTTTGTATTGCTACTATTATTATTATTATTAATGCTATTATTGCTACTACTAGACAACATGTTATTATGATTATTATTATTAAATCCAAAATGATTCATTTGACGTATATATTGTGAATTTGTTTGTAATGTAAATTTTGATACTTGATGTGAAATTGTAGTAGCAGTTGCTGGTGCCATACCAGTCTCCTCTAGCGATTTAGCCAATTCTTTTTCTGTTACTTCATCGATTTCACTTGTCAACAATGGATCAATCGATTTCATTTCATTGCTTTTTGCCGTAAAATACCATTTTTCAAAAGCTTGATTTAATTTATCTGTATTATCTTCAAACGTAGTTTCCTCAATAGTTTTATTGAAATTATTTCGAATTAATTGCAATGTTTTTTTACGTAATAATTCATGTGCCACAATATTGGATGGTATTATTTTATGAAGAATAGACGTATTGTTTAACCAATCAAACGGCACGGATGTTTGTGAATTCCATATTTCCATATCACCAACATAATGTTTTACAAACTCTTTTTTATCATCATTGGTAGTTTTATCATTGGTATTATTTTCTAATACTTGGTCATCATCAGATACACCATATTGTTCAGCTGCCATTTTTGATAATATATCATCTTCCTCATCATCACCATATGCAAACATTTTTATATTATTAAATTATTAGAAAGAGAGAGAGAGGGTGGGATGCGGAGACAAGGATGAAGTATTTAATTCTTGTATATCTTTGTTAAAATGATTAATTTAGTAAAAATAGTATGGGTGTTAATATATATATATATATATATTGATACTTGAAATGTATCTTCTTATATTATCACTTTGCACCTTTAATTCATATTCACATTTTAACTGGACGGGATTTTAATTATTAAATTTTACATTTTAAGTATGGATATTAGTATACCAAAATTATTTTAGTTTTGATATAGACAACTTTTTATTTTTGGTTTATTAAAAAAAAAATTAAAATTGGGTTATTTTTGCATATATTTATACTGTTCTATGCTATAATAAATATTACATAGTGGGGTTGTTTTATAACATAAATACACACATCTCTCTCTCTCTCTCTCTTCATCCCTCTGTTCACCAGGTTCACCCGTTACGATTTTACCTCGTCCATCTTTTTTTTTTTAATTTTTTTCAACTAGTTGCACTAGCGCATTCCTGCATTTCCTCTTCCACCATCAACTTTTAATGTAGTACCAGTGACATAACTTGCTTTATCGCTTGCTAAAAACATGATACATTCAGCAACTTCCTCAGGTTGTGCACATCGTTCCAATGCTGCACTTAATGGATGTGTTACTTTAATGGAACGATCTACAAATGCTGCATAAGAATCATCATCTAATCCTCCACGTTTTTGCAATTCAGTAATGACAACACCTGGATTAACATTATTTACCCTAATTCCAAATGGTGCTAAATCAACACTTGCACATCTCATGATCATATCACATGCAGCTTTTGATGCACAATATGACATACAACCACCAAAACTTTGCATGCCATTGACAGAGGAAACATTTACAATCGATGAATCTTTACTTTCTTTTAAATGTGGAATTGCATTGTTCATGAAACAAAATACACCACGAGCATTTACCGACATATTAAAATCAAAATTATCCATATCAACTGCATCCGTAGCACCACCTTTTAATACACCAGCATTATTTACTAAAATATTAAGCGCACCAAATTCTTGCACAGCAGATGAAACAACACGTTTTACATCAGCATCATCTGTAACATCACCAACAAAACCTTTAGCAACTCCACCATTAGCAGTAATTTCTTGTACTAATTTATTTAACGCTGCTTCATTTCTTCCAGTTGCAGCAACTTTGCAACCATTTTTTGCAAACAATTTCGCAGTAGCAAGTCCTATTCCAGAGGAAGCACCTGTTATCAATGCAATTTTATTAGCTAATGCCATTTTTATTTTTTTCGTCGTTGTAATTATTATTATTTGAATGAACTTTATGCAATTTTTTTTCTTCTTCTTCTTATAAATTATATCTATCTATAATATAAAATATATTTATACGTACTATATATATATAAATGACAAAATGCAAATATGAATATATGATTACTTGTTTTATTGATACTGTTATCTGTATACACAGAATATATATCTGGTTGATTCACTTTCCTATTACAAAAGATATGTTTTTATTATATGATAAATATCAATATGTATGCCAGGTATCGGAGAAAACAAATAATCTTACAACATTTCCTATAATGCTGTGTACCTGTATTTATGATGTAGAAGAGGGGAAATTCGCGAATAAAATTATTTTATAATGGCACAGTATGGAGAAAAATGAAGGAACATAAACGTGTCGTCGTAAATAAACTCCCACGTAGACCTCTTTCGGTGCTAAATATATATATGTATTGATGATGATGTTTTATATTATGCACACTGAGTATATATATATATATGTATGTGTAGAGGTATTTATAGTTTGAAAGCAAAGAAGACCAATACGTATTATTTATATATATATATATATATAAGAACTTGATTTGCATCAACTTTTTCTTTCTTTATATACGCCAATATACCATATATTTATTCTCAAAATATACAGTTTTGGAACAGATACTAACAAAAATATTAGTTATAGAAAGTAACATCATTATTAAAAAATAAAAATATGTCGTCAATAGCTACTGATATTATAAATGTTGCTAAAGAATATATATCGTGGGATCCAAATTCATATACAAAACAATTAGTAAGTGAAGCATTGGAAAGTAACGATGTTGATACATTGAAAAAAATGTTAGGGAAACGTTTAGCATTTGGTACTGCTGGTCTACGTGCAAGAATGGGTCCAGGATATTCATGTATGAATGATCTTGTTGTTATACAAACATCACAAGGTCTTGCAATGTATTTGGAAGAACAATTTGGTGCTGATGTTGCACATGAACGTGGTATTGCAATAGGTTATGATCATCGTGCAACGGAAAATGGTGCATTATCATCAAAACGATTTGGATTATTAACTGCAGCTGCATTTTTACAACGCGGATTTAAAGTGTATTTAATGGAAAAACAAGGCTTTGTTGCAACACCTATTGCAGCATTTTGTACACTACATAAAAATTGTGTTGCAGGAATTATGGTAACAGCATCTCATAATCCAAAGGAAGATGATGGATATAAAGTATATTGGGCAAATGGTGCACAAATTATTACACCGCATGATAAAAATATTGCAGCATCCATTTTAAAAAATTTAAAACCATGGATTCAATATAATGCAAATGAATTAAATACAGTAACATCCAATACATTATGTTCTGATCCGACGGATGAAGTTGCAGATGAATATTACAAAAAATCAGGTGAAAAATTATGTTTCTATCGCAATAAACATGCAGAATGGGCAGAAAAAGATGATAATCCAAAGATTGTTTATACTGCAATGCATGGTGTTGGACATCAATGGTGTGTTCGATCATTTAAAAACTTTGATCTACCACCATATACGCCTGTAAAAGAACAATGTGATCCAGATCCTACATTTCCAACAGTAGATTTTCCTAATCCAGAAGAAGGTGCTGGTGCATTACAATTTGCAATGAAAACTGCAAATGAAGTTGGTGCAACAATTATACTTGCAAATGATCCAGATGCTGATCGTTTAGCAGTTGCAGAGCGGATTACCACTACAAGTACGGATAAAGTGATTGCAAGTGATTGGAAAGTATTTTCTGGAAACGAAATAGGTATATTATTTGCACATTGGATGTGGTCGTGCTATGTAAATAATAACAATGATACAACAAATAATGATGGCAAAAATATTTACATGTTAAATAGTACAGTTTCAAGTAAAATGATACGTGCAATGGCGATGAAAGAAGGCTTTAATTATGAAGATACAATGACAGGTTTTAAATGGATGGGAAATCGCACGGAACAATTGGAAAAGCTTGGAAATCAAGTGTTATTTTCGTATGAAGAAGCAATAGGTTTTTGCATTGGTGATATAGTACGAGATAAAGATGGTGTTGTTGCTGCTGCTGTATTTAGCGAAATGGCACAATATTTAAAAAATGAAAAACAAATATCTATAACAGAACATTTAGATCAATTATGCCAAACATATGGTTATTTTGCACAATATAATGGATACTTATTTTGGAAAGATCAAACGGTGATTAATAATATATTCAATCGATTGCGTAATAATGGACATTATTGGTTGAGAGTTGGTAATTATAAAATTACACACATACGTGATTTAACAGATGAAGGATATGATTCGGAGCAAAAAGATGGCAAACCAATATTACCAACATCTAGTAGCAATATGTTGACTTATACATTTCAAAATGGATGTGTAGCAACATTCCGTTTAAGTGGTACAGAACCAAAATTGAAATATTATTTTGAATTAAGTGATAAATCATTGGAAAAGGCAAAAGAAAGAGTGGCGGAAATGGCTAAATATATTATTGAAGAAATGTTGGAACCAGCTAAAAATGGATTAAGAAGAACATTGTAGTAGTGTGAATATATATATACATGTACAAACACGTGTGTGCGCGCGCGCGCGTGTGTGTAGATACTAATATTGGCTTTATACGTGTAAAAAATTTGAAAAAAAGACTTTCATACTTTTTTATATTTTTATTTATTATAAAATTTTATTATAAAATAAAATTTTTACGAGAGTAACAGAGATTCCTACGTGTACGAAGTTCGTCAAGATATAACACACGGAGATAAATAGAAATCCATATTATGAACAAATATAAAAACTATGTTTAACATGAATATCTTTAACTGTACACAATACACTTCTCTTTTTGTGTTTCAATCATTTAAATCACCATTACCTTCTCCTACATCTCTACCATTTTCATCAAAATAATTTGCTTTTCCACCTTTTGAACGTAAAAGTGCAATTATCTCTTGGCGAATTGGACTATCATTAAAATCATATGCATCGTCCAGGGGAGTGGCTCCCCCGGACGTCTTCATATTAATGCTATCAAGAGGCATATGAGTTAATAACAATTCAATCAGCTCAGTATTTGTTCTGTTAAACCATGCTGCTAAATGTAATACATTCTCTCCAACACTACTAATACTATTTGCAATATTAGGATCAGCTTCACCTTCTTCAATTAAATATTTAACTATTTGGAAATGTTCGTTCATTGCAGCTATCATTAAAGGTGTATATTCATCACCATCACCACGTTTACCGACTTGACTCACCATATCTTTCAATGTCATCTCATCTCTGTAGCAATTTACATCACGATTAGTAATATACTTGTGAAAAGGATGAAGATTCATAAATAATTGTACATCATCCATACGTCCGCATTGACATGCACATACGATAGGTGTACCACGTGGAAACTCTCTTTGATATCTTTCAATTAATAAATATAATCTTTTCGCTGGATGTGTTAGTAGTATCTCATTGATACTTCTTCTACCTTCATAACTTAGACTCAATGCTATATCACGTACACGTTCAAAATCATCTGATCCAAATGCTTTTCTACATTGCTGTATTAAAGAAGATCGTTTCACATTACATAATGTTTTAATGTCTAAATATTGTAATATATTTAACATGATCCCGCAGGCAGATTCAAATCCAGCTGGTAAAACTAATATACCAATCTTAATAGGTGGTGGTGCCCGTTTTTGTTTTAACCCTTCAATCGTTGATGGTTTTAACGACGTACGACATTGTCGTTTTGCAGGTGGTGGATCTGTTGTAAGTGATGCCATGGTTGTGTGTGTATATGTATATATGTATATATGTATTTTATGTTTTCTATATTTTCTTTCTAAATTCATTCATTCATTCATTCATTCTTAGTTCATTCAAAACATGTTTATAAATTGAATGAAAAATGGACACGATAAAGACCCGATAAAAGACACCCAATGGAAGAGGAGATAGGAAAATGAGGATCTAGACAATTAAGATTGAACAAGACGCGATTAGAATTAAAAAATAAAACAAAAAATATATCTCTACGACGTATTTCACACGATGCATACACACGCACACGACGGGCACGCATTTTTTAAAAATTACTCACCCGTCCCAAACTTTTAATCCTCCTTTGCTTTCCCGGTTGTTTTATAATAATGTTCTTCAAAATAAACAAACAAAATTAACAATGCAATGCTACATAAAAGAGAACAATATGTAAATATTCTAATTAATTCTTTCATTGGATTTGAAGAATCTTTGCTTTGTTGAAGATATAAAACTAAAACGGAACCACCATATCCAAATACGTCAACAAAAGAATTTGATGTAGCCATAACACGCCTTGTTGCATGTTTCATTGTCCATGTACCCATACATAAATAAAATGCTGGTGCTAATGTGAATCCTAATAGAAATGCAACCCCAATTTTCATTTTCGGGCCGACAATAATTTGATCCTCAACATTAAAATCACTCAATACTATGGAAAATAATATATAATTACAAAGCATTGGTATTGCAAGTAAAAAACCTTTATGAGTATATGATTTAACTTTATCAAATAAAATACCAAATATTGATACAGAACATAAAATACCAGCATGCCATGCACTTACACCAATACTAACATGTGTCTGAGTTAATGTTTTATCCATGCTTAACCATATTGGTACTTGAGATTGAAATTCAGCAATAGGTGTTGTCGATGCTTGAACTAATGCAGCAAAATAAAATGTTGGTTCAAAAATTGTACAATCAAACAGTTCATTCCAAAAACTTTTTTTTTCAACATTATGAATAGATTCTTTTTTTACTGTTTCTTTACTACTACTTTTTTTCTCAATCTTATTATCATTTCCAGTATCATCTTCTTCTGTTGGTGGTGGTGGCTCGTTTTTCAAATTAAAACTAAGAATTATACCATACAAACATAAAAATATACCACAACCTAAAAAGTTTAATTGTATCGTTGTACTTGTGCTTAAATATGCAATCGTAAATGAAACTAACATAACACCAGTTCTTGATGCAGTGGACATCACACCCCATGCACGCCCATGTTCATTTGTAGGAAACCATGCATCAAATAGTACATTGGCTGCAGGCCATGTAGCTGATTGAAAAAATCTCATTAAGTACCATCCTAAAAATATCGATAATAAAGGAGTATTGTTTGAGGTTATAATGCCACATGACATAATAATCATACCACAAGCAAATAAGCTACCAACACCAATGCCATAAGGCCCAAGTGCTCCAATAAATAATCCACTAGAAAACTTTGCAACGATAGTTACTAATGTCCCGATGGATAACAATATTGGCACATCAGCTTGTGTGAAATCTCGATATTCATTTGTATTATGAATAATGTTGGGCAAATTTGATTCAAAAATTACACGCGCACTTCCACCCACTAATGCATGACAAAACCAATAAAAAAATAATATATTCCATCTTTTCTCATTGTTATTTTTTGGCATGTTTCTTGGTGTGTTTTTGTTATGTGTGTATATATTATTATACTTCAATAATAACAATTGAATGGTATCAATGAATGAGATTTGTTCTTTGATAAAATATGTCTACTTGCTAAGTGGTTAGCTGTGTTTAAATTAGATCTTGTTACATAAAAAATATATCTTTTAATCTATGGTGCATACAGGGTAAAAATATAATAAATGTGGATAAAAAAAAATGTGATGATGACACACACGCGCGCAACCCATAAATAATATAATATATACAAAAGTTAATTTTAAAAATATAGCATATATTATATATAATATATATATAATTTTTATTGTTTTAATTTTTGGCCCCGTCGCCCTCTGATGTCTACACGTACCTCCTCTCGTAATTTGTGTATTTTATATACAATTACTTGATCGACAGTCCATATTCAAAAATATCATTAAATTTATGAATCGCATTATAAAATGTTGGAAAATGTTTTGTTATATTCTTATCATTATCAACAAGCCAAAATTGTATAAAAAATTTAATACGACCATGATCAATAGGTGGTATAATTTTGCTTATTGGATTCCGTTGGAATAAAAATCCCCTCGTTTTTTTTTTGGAACCATCATCATTACTTTTCGCATTATTTTTTTGTTTTTCATATTCTTTAACTTTGTTTTCCATATATTCTGCTAATAAATTTAATATCATAATCCATTGATCTAAGTTGGTTAACTTTAATAATGAATATGCAGATTCTTCTGTAACAGCTGTGATTCTTGAATCTGATCTTCCTGGCATCGTAGTTGGCCATACATACCAAGCCCAATGAGACGTTTTCTTGCCATTTTTTTGCAATTCTTTAATAATTTTTGGAAAGAATTCTATTTGCGTATCTAATAATCTTTTTGTTTTTATTGGTAAACTAGTTAATTCAACATTTTTATTATCATTAATTTCCATTGCTTTTAATTTAATATTATTTTCTTCCATTTTTTTACTTTCCACGCCATCATGTTTTTCTTTTTTTTTCTTTACATTTAACATCTCTCTTATTATTTTGTTTACTAACCACAATCTAAATCTCTCTGTGTTGTTCTTCTCTTCCTCTCTCTCTCTATATATCTATCTATCTCTCTCCATCTCTCTATATTATTGTGCATATTCAATATATATATCGAAGTTAAAGTTAAAGTGATGTTCAACCCAAAACCTTTTTTGTTTTTTTTGATGAGGAGGATATCCCTTAATTTTACTTTCTCCCTTAATGAATAATCAAGAACAGAAATATAAATTATTATAAAAAATAAATAAAATGTACATGTATTCGTATATCTACATTTTTCTCGCTCTCATCTCTATCTATATCTATAACAGAATTTAATATATATTTTGAGATCCTTTCTATATTACGGTGTATATGCATATATTTTGTTCAGTTTTGTTGTTGTAAATAAAATATGGGAAAAAATAAAAAAAAAAGGAAAAAAAATAATACGTCTTCTTCCTCATTGAACTCATTATCTTCGTCATCCAATAATAATAATAATAATAATAATAATAATAATAAAATAAATCAACTAAAAACACAAATGGAAGATGTATTTTATAATACAACATGGGATAAAAATAATATGATGTATAAATGTATAAAGAAAGATTTAATGGAGAACAATGGTATATTTGAGATTAAACAAATGATTACGAAGGAAGAAGCATTTAAAGTCATTGAATTAGCTGAATCTACAGGTTTTCAAGAGACCTTTCAACGAGAGACACGAGAATGTGCTTTTCGAAAAAATGGAAGGTTACAAATTCATTCTGAGAAATTAGCACAAATACTGTTTGATCGAATACAAATGCATTTACCTACATTCAATGATAAAATAAAACCAATAGGTTTATCTGATAATTTTAGATTGTACAAATATACACCAGGGCAAGCATTTGGACCACATATAGATGAATCCGTAAAAACGAATGCAGGACATACGACATTATATACATTATTAATGTATTTAAATGATGAAGGTTTAACCGGTGGGGAAACTACTTTTTATACAAGTGATTCATATCCTGGTCGTAATATGAATATTGCATTGAAATACAAACCAAAATTAGGGAATGGATTGGTACATATGCATGGTGATCAATGTTTATTACATGAAGGAAATGAAGTCAAAGGTGGTATTAAATATTTATTACGCACTGATATTGCTTATAGTGGTGGTGTATAATAAAATGGGAAAATCTTTACCCCCTATATATGATTCAATTTAGACTATTAAAAAAAATGTACTAAAAACAAACAATAAAAAATATCGCTATATCTTTCACTTACATTACAAATAAAATATATGTACTAAAAAACAATGAAATTAAAAACCTTATCACAGGTCCGTCGATCAAAAAATCATCAACGAAATTAAAATGTTTTGTGTTTTTGTTCCATCTGATGCGAAGCTCGTGTGCTGCTCGTCGTTCTTCCTCCTTCCAAATAAATTAATAATAAAATTGATTAAAGATAGAACATGTGTTGAAACAAAATGTATATATATATATATATATGTACAAGAAAAAGTAGATTCTATATATATATATATATTGTGAATATTGTATCTTGTTGCATGGATATAAATAAACGATATATACATAAAATAATGCATCGACTATATAATAATAATAAAATAGTGGCTTGTTACCTTTTATTAACACTATATATTATTTCGTTTTCTTCTTTTTTTCTTCAAGTTTTAGGAAATATTAATTATGATGAAGAAATTGAAATACGATATGAAACATATCGTGCTGAATTATTACAATCATGGCTAAAAGAAAATGGTGCTGAATTTGATTCATTAGGTGTAACATATGCCATATCAGAAGGTCGTGGTGTTGTTGCAGAAAAAAATATTTTATCACGAGAAACAATTGCTATTTTGCCAAAGAAAGTTTTAATAACAACACCAATTGTTTTGCGTTTAGGATATTATGCTAAACGAGCGTTTTATGCAGAATATTCTCCATGGTCTGGTTCACAATATTTACAAGAGCACATTTCAATGGCCGTTTTTATTATGGAGCAACGACTTAATGAAAATTCTTTTTTTTATGCATATTTAGATACCTTACCAAAAGATTCTTCGCATTTACCAATGTTTTATAAGGAAAACGACTTTGCTGAGTTTACAGGCAGTGAATTTCCATTAGAAGTTATTTACATGCAACAAAATGCTAGGGTGGAATTCAATGATTTGATCTCATTGTTAGGAAATAGTTTCAAACAACGATTTACCGTAGATGATTATTTATGGGCTAGGGCTACTATTTTAAGTAGAGCATTTCGTATATATCCAGAAGGCCATTTAGATGAATCGTTAGAAATAAATAAAAATAAATGTACAAATGAATTGCTTGCTATGGTACCAATGGCTGATATGTTAAACCATCGTGCAACACCAAATGTAGTTTGGACGTTTGATCCAGATTTACAAGGATTTACAATGATAGCTACGCGGGATATATTACCAGGCGAACCTATTTATGATTCGTACGGTAGTAAATCGAACACTCAATATTTAAAGAATTTTGGTTTCGCATTAAAAGATGCTGATACATCATTAACTTTTACTATGTACAGATCTGATATATCGGATGTTTGCCCTATTACACAACCACAAGATGGAAGGCCTATGCCATTGAAAAGTGGTGTTGGTAAATGTCATAGATTACCAGCATGGAAGGAATTTTTGATGGATCTATATGATGTTCCATATGCAAAATCGATCACATTAAACCGTGCAATGGATGCAAATACGGAGGAATTTATTGATCATTTAAAATCTGCTATGCCAGATTATTTACCTGAAAATGAACGAGGATATTATTCCATGATACTCTTATATACGAAAATGAGTATTTTAAAAAATGACAATAATAATTATCATAATAATGGTAACAGCCGTGACAAAGCTACTTATGATAATATTGAGCATCTCCAAGAAGAAGAAGAAGACTTTCATCCAATTACAAAAGATGATTTAATTGAAAAGATGGATACATTAGATGAAGAAATTAAATTAACGGAACAAATGTTGGAAGAAATTAGAAATATAACAAACAATCGTACAAATCATACTGCTAATAACAATAATACAAACAACAGCAGCAGCAACGATAATACTGTCGGCGATGAGGACATATTAGCAAAATTAAAAGAATTAGAAAAGAAAATCGATTTTTTTACAAAGAAGGAAGATATGTTGTTAACATTAAAAAATCATCGAAATCAAATATTGTTATCTAATTCTTCTATCAAACAAAAATTTGCAAATATAATTGTTGATGCGGAGCAAAAAATTGTACTATGGTTTAGAAATATGGCAATTGCTGGCATTCAAACCGCCCATGCTGCTGCTTTATCAGAGAAAGAAGAGTTAAATGGACAAAATTCAAGTATTAAGAAATCAGTGACAAAAAAAATGATTAAAAAAATCACGTATACAAATTTTTTATCAATAGGTGGCCATAACAATATTCTTGGAGAAAACACCTTAGATTCTGATGAAAATGACTTGCTTGCAGAATTACAAAATGCAGTTTCAAGCTCATCATCTTTACAAACAACTATTGGTGGTGGTGGCGGCGGCGGCGAGGAAGTAGGTGAAGACGTTGAACGTAGCAATAATTTATCCTTTGAAAATAGTAATACTATTGAAATAAATGCTGGATCTAATTCAGAAGATATCATGCAAGCTGTGCAAAATCAATTACAATCATTATTGAGTGGTGGTACAGGAGAATTGGATATTGGTGCTCTTGATACCGCATTGACTACAACAGATGGCAATACGGAGGGTGAAGCTTCAAGCAGCGAAGGTTTTGATTTACGAAGTTTACAAACAGCATTATTAAATTCATTGCAATCGTTAGGTAGTAGTAGTAGTACTACTACCACCACAACAACTACAACTTCAACAACGGGCGATGTGTCACAACTTGTATACGTAGCAGTTGCTACAAATGGCGCACCACAAATACGATTAGCTTTGCCGATAGCAGAGGATATGGAAGAAGTGTCAACGAATAATTTACTTTCTAGCCATACATTAGTTTCTTCGTTGGATGGTTTAGAATCAATGTTACATGGTGCTAGAATTGTAAATTCACTTGGGGGTGACTCCGATGCTGCTGATATGAATAATAGAAATAATCCTATTGATCCGCTAATGGCGATGGTTACAATTGGTAGGACAGCATTAGTTAAATTTAATCAGGATGATAAGTATTATTCTGCCATCATCACTGGAAGAATGGAAGATGGAACTTATCAAATTGCTTTTAAAGGTGTTCACCCATGGATAAAAGCAATTTTTGAATGGGATGGACCTGGCTACCCTACACAATCTATTATGGGGGTTGCCAAAACGGATATCTTCCCTGTTACTTCAACCACTTTAAATAAACAATTATATTCCGACGCTAATTGCTGGGTAAATATGGATCAAAATTTAGATGGAATTCCAGATAGAGAAATTAAAAAAAACGACGTAGTATATGGTAGATGGCAAGGTAAACGTGGAAACATGTATTATGATGGTAGAATCGCATACGTGGAAGATGACGGTGTTAGTTATGCCATAAAATATAATGATGGTGATTTTGAAAATTTTGTGTTGCCACGGTATATATTTTTGAGGATTGGATTGTAAACCAGTGTGTGTAAAAATGTTTTTTCATATTAAAAAATTAAAATATTTAATTTTAAAAATATGAGAGAGAAAAAGTATGAATACGACTCGTATTAATTTTTAATATTTTATATATATTTTTATCTCTCTCTCAAAACAAAAAATTTAAAAAGTACGGTGTACGAACATACATAATTTAATATATGGCATATATTATTCGGAGTATGATATTCATATTATAATAATCAATCATCCCAATACGTACATTTTTACAACCTCATCGTAGCTTTATATGCTTTAAATTTCTTCATACGATCTCTTAAGCCGTTCGAACCACCATTGATTTTATATGTTACACGCTTTGTATTTGCGAAATTACCATTAACCCCTTTGTCATATTTAACACGAGCAAACCAATAATTAATGGCAACAGCAGCTGCAACATCTAGATCACTTGCACGCACGGGTTGGTTTTCTAAATCTACTCCTAATGCTTGTCCATAATATCGATAATTTGCACGCCCTGTCAATTGAATATAACCACGTCCTTTGTAACGGACGCCATCTCCCTGGCGTGTATTGCCTAAGTCTAATCTCCCATTGTATGCTCTTCCACTTGCATATTCTTCCATCGCTTTGAATTTATCAGATTCATGGCCCATTTGTGCTAAAAATTGACATGCTTCTTCACCCTTAATACCAACATGCATTATTGCATCGAATAAGGCCCTTTCCCTCTCACCTATATTGATTTTTTTACCTTTTAATGTAACTTTTTGCCCTTCAAATAACTGTTTTGGCATTTGACCAGGTTGGACCATCAATGGCAACGGATCTAATGGATAATCTTGGTAATTTTGGCAACAAACCGTGTCCCCTCCACCATAACATTTGCCACTAACAGTTGTACCACCATGGTTTTTACACTTGTAGGGTAACCAGCACATACCAGGTGCACCTTTCCTACATTTTTGAAACAAGTATCCAGGACCACCTTTCGTTGTTTTACCGGTATGTGGATCGGTTCTAATCCATTCAATTTGCCCTGGCTTCGGTGCTTTGTCCCCTATTACTTTGTTACTGGTTGATTTGCGTTTACTTTGAACCTTTGTTGGACTCGTACCTTTGCTTTGCATCATCTCTTCCTCTGCGGATAATATTTGTGTGACATCTGGTTCACGTTCACTACTTTGTGGTAAACGATTTCCAGATTGAGCCGATTCTAAAGCGCTTTGACGTATTTTCCCACTTTTTTTGCCTTTCTCAATCGATTTTTGATTTGCTACATCACCATCAATATCTTTATTATTATTTAAATCTCTGAGTTCTTGTTGATTTCCTTGCAATTTTTCTGCGTTTGATTCTTGATCAGCTTTTAATACGGGTCGATTATTTTGAAGCGATTGTTCATGAGCTTGAATTTGATTATTTTGTTGTGCATATTGTTCCCGTCGATGCTCACCAATTTCCCTTGTCATTTGTATCTTTTCATTTTCCCATTGCTCTTCTTCCTGGTAATGCGTTTTCATATCATGCATTTCTGGTGTATCTTTCTCTTTATTGTACTCCCATTTAGACTTTTCAGCTGGTTTCCAATCTTCAAAAGGGCCTGCACTCTCATCTTCTTCTGATTCTTCCGCTGCCGACTGTACCATTGCTTTCACATTGTCACCTTCACCTCCACCATCATACGAATTTACATCCTGACGAGGGGTCGCAGGTTCTATCATAGCATCTAACGCACCATTTGCATGCGCACCTTCCCCTATTGCATTTTCCACCCCACCTGCTTCTTCGTTCCATTGATTTCCTTCGTTTTTTGGATCAGAAACATCAGGTGCGGCTTCTTGATATTCTGGATCAAGTCTCATATACCCCCTTGGGTCTTCGCCACTTGCAGGTAAAAAAATATCATGGCTTCCTTGTGAACGTCTAGGTATTTTCTCATGTGAGTTAAAACGTTTCACTAATTTTTTCTGATCATTCATCCATTCCCCGGATGGTTTAACTTCATCCGGATCGGTCACTGGCATTGTATCCGGATCGCCTTCATTAGTTACATCTAATGAATGATCGGCTGTATCAAGTGGATCTGATCCTCCACCAAAAATAACAGGTTTTTGTGATTTTGTACCAGCAACGTCTTCATCTGGTGTGACACCATCGGCAGATGGTTTTGACGGTGTTGGGTTTGAGGTTGCAGCGACAAGTGGTTTAACAGGCATTCTATGTCTCAAGGTAGCAGCGGTGGCTGCATGATCAAACAAAAACAACATAGACATTAAAAGCACGATATATGAACGATGATGGTGACGATGACTATTACGTATGTAAAAATGATTATTATTCTTATTATTGCATTTTTTATTTCTTTTATTCACAAAATTATTAAAACAACTGTGTTGTTGTTGTTTACTTCTTTTAAATATATTTAATTCCATGTTTTTTATCATTATACTAATGTGCAAAATATGTATGTACATGTAATAGATTTGATATATATCATATAATATATATAACGATGGAAGGAAACAAGATGGATTTATTGATGTGTATGTTTACATCTGTTCTATTAATATATATATAAAATATAGAGTATAAGAGCTTGCCTCCTCATTTTTTATAGAAGTAAGTTGTGTTTTTCACTTCTCCTTTCTTTTTTTTTGCAACAAAAAGGCTGTGGTTTATGGTGTTATTACGATATTCGTTCTTACCTATATCTTATGCTGTAATTAGTATACTATCAAGTATAAATTTATATTTTACTTTTTACTCAAATAACTCACCTCTCTCATACTTTTTCAACAAATCATTTAAATATTTGGTATAAAATTTTGTTATTTCCATATGTCCTAAATCAGATGGATGTGTCCCACCCACAGTGGGATTAATTAAGACTTCCTCATTAAACAATTCATCTTTTGAATTTTCTATTAAATATAAATTTTTATCACCAGTCTTTGCAATCAATTCATTATATTTTTCAACCAATGCTTGTCGTTTTGAATCATTTGGTGTTGGATCGAACCAATGATCTCCGTACCATGTACCTGCTACTAATATAATTGGTGTTGTTGGATGTTTTTCTCTGATGTAATCAACAAGTGGAATAGTACGATTTGTAACTAAAGTTGCATTCATATTTGGTAAGCAATCTATGATGAAAACACTTGCATCAATTGTAGTTAAATAATTTGCTACATTAATTTCCATGATACCATTTCCAGAAAAACCAAAATTATAAATTTCACGTTGTATATTTCTTGATATCCAATTTGTAAATATCATACCTGGACGACTAGCAACTGCACCTTGTAATATACTTGTACCATACCA
>Ga0099797_100791_pt1 | contig 18984 bp, 15 predicted proteins | sample Uncmet_Sort48C_1_FD_89871 | JGI IMG/M metagenome (GOLD analysis project Ga0099797, IMG submission 89871) | Marine eukaryotic communities from CALCOFI LINE 67, Pacific Ocean - C012_Sort48C_1 | ecosystem: Environmental > Aquatic > Marine > Oceanic | place: Pacific Ocean: Monterey Bay | collected...
AGCGGGTCCCACCACGGAAGAACAGCCTGGCAAGGAGGCACTGAAGCTGGCGAAGGACTCGCAGGAGCACGCCGGCGAGGCGGATCCGCGCTTGAAAATTTTGAAGCAGCTGGAGACGAGCGCGGCGGCCAAGGAAAGCGGGGGGAAGGAGACGGAAGCAGAAAAGAATAACCCGACCTTGCAGCTCTTGAACACGAAAGAAAAGCAAGCGTTCGCAAGCATGAAAGATCACGGAAGCGAACGCAAGGCGAGCGCGAGCGGGAGCGGCTCCTCCTCCTCCTCCTCCTCCTCGGGAAGCGGCAGCGCTGAAGAAAAAATCGCGAAAAACGATCAAGACGCCATGAAGTTTGCCGAGAAGGATTTCGAGGAAAACGAAACGAAGAAGAAGCGATAAACGTATAGAGGAGCAGTGTCAACACCATTCTTTCTGTAGAAAAAAAATCCGGTTCTTTACAGGATGATAGATAATTGCGTGTGAAATATCATACGACTTTGGTCGTGCTGCAAACGATCCCAAAATGGGTCGCTTGGGCACAGGACAATCATCATTATGGGCCCCGCATGGTGTGGTTCCAGGAGTATTTTTCAATTTTTGTCGTGTACTGCGGATGTGAACGTTTTTGAATTGCGGATGTCACGCATTTGATTATTAGGATGGCTATACATTAAGTATAAATTAGAACAGCATTCACATTGTTGTTGGTTTGCAGCATGTTTTGAACCGAAAATTATAATTATTATCAGCATTGGCCATGGTACTGTAGCTCTAAGAGTGATCGTCCGCCGATTCAGGGTCCCAACGAACGGTGGCCACAAAAAAAGAATCATACATTGGAACGCATCCGCAGCGGGCGCCAGACGGAGACTGCGGCAGTGTTGTGAACATTATTAGCTAAGCGGCTTAGCCAACCCAACAACTTGGCACGGTCCCGAAGAGTTGATGCTCGCCAAAGATATCGCTCTCTTTTCATGCAGCGTATTAAAAAATTTCTTGTAGTCAGTATAGGCCGTGTGCAGTCTCCATCGTTTATTTAATAGTATAGCGGTAAGTTTGTCAGTAGGATATCAATGGTCGAGGGTATCCCGTTGAGATTTTTTGGTCGGCACAGAATGGTCTTCTTGCAGCTGACGTGCGCTTGTTTGGTTTCGGGCCGAAGGGTATTCCGACAGGATGCTTTGGTCCAGCGAGACGCGTCTGCTGGTAATAATCCTGTTGCCTGGATGGCGAAGAAGGAGCCTTTTACGAGTAGCAGTAGCAGTGGTGATGACGCTAGGGAAAGACCTAGCGAGTCTGTTTCTTCTTCAGAAAGACCGGACGCGCTCCGAGAGGCCGAAGCAGACGAAGGTAAAGCGGCTGGGCGCCCCGAAGACAAAACTCTTCCCCCCCCGAAGGAGCGCGTGAAGGGCGCCAATGAAGCAGACGAAGCGCAGTGGATTCTGATTTTTCGCCAGACCGCCGGCACGTATAAAGCACCGGAGGAGTGGCTTAAGAGCTTCGGGCAACCGATGGACGAGAACTACAGGTGTTTTTGCCTTCGACGGTGTACAACAATGATTTTCTACATTGTACGCAGAATTCTCATATTACAAAAAAAAACAAACTATATTCCTTCAGTATCTCGGATATTATTGATCATATAAATACGTATGCAAAAAAAGCATCCTGGACACGCTGGCGGACGCGAACAAGGGCGCAGACGGCAAGTTCCACTTCAAAATTAAATGGCCCGAACGGTCGGGCCCGAACTTCAACGAGTGGAAGCAAAGTAGCAACCCGGCCAAAAAGGAGAAGGTTTTTTCTCAACTTTACTACTAGAAGAGTTGAAATAGTTATACGTATTTTTTCAGGCTTCTATCGAATAGGTGAGAGTTGATCTATCATCATATAATACAGGAAGAGGATTGGTAATAGTAAACTAAAGTTTATACGAATTAATTTGATGAAAAATATTGGAAAGGTTTCGGGCTACGAAGCCGTGAATGTTCTGTTTACGGCGAATCACTGGCGGGGGCTGGAGTATAATGGTAGCATTTACACGATTTAGTGGGTTGTACGCAACAAGGCAGTAATTGATATAAAATTCATGGAGTGCAGCATTGTTGTAATGGGGCTTAATTTGTCTATTTTTTGTCCAACATATTATAGCATTTGTGTGTGCACGCGCGCAACACGCAACAGTATTTATTTTATATAAAAAGAGGTAAGGCCACGCTCTTCGACGGCTCTGTGGATTCCACGAAATGGTGGTACGCGATAGGGACGAAGGTGCCCTATTTGGACGGTATGCCGGGGCCGGAGGAAGGGAAACCGGAGAAGCAGACGGAGCTCTACATCTACAAGGGCCCAAAAAAAAAGAAAGAGGACTCTCCTACTAAGGAGGAAGAGGAAAAAAAGGGTAAAGAAAAGGGGTGCGAGTCCGCCAAACCCCTCATGACGTTCATCCTGCAAAAAGCGGGGAAGGTATATTAAATATAATTTTGCTATAGTCTTCGCATAATTTATTTTATATAAAAGCTCGTCTCTCGGGGCGGGGGGGCCTTTTGTATTGATGTTAGAATTAGTGACCAGACCGGGGTATTATCATGATTGTTGAACAGACTGCTTAAATCTGTTAAGTTGTTGAACAATATTAAGTTTGTGGGGCGTATAGTAAGGATTGCTTTAATAAATATAATTCCATATTTAAATGAAGGCCATGCAGCAAGCCGGTTTATTGGCGGCCAACGGGCACCAAGTGCCTGAAGTCGACCTCTCCACAAAAGCGAAGGAGTGCGTCTGGTGCCCCATTCTCAGCGCACTGAAGAAGGAACTTGAGCAGACGGGTTCATCTTTTTTTTTTTTGAATATTTTTGCACGCAGCGTTCGTTGCACATAGCGTCGCACAGCCATTTTAGGAAGATTCGCATATCTTCCTATAAAGCAAATTCGTAGTATGTCATACTAGAAAAAAAAACAGACTGCAAGGGTGACTGTGCGTTTTTACCAACAACTTCTACCACGACGCCGCGGCCCGCGTGCGCTGCGGCGGAGCTGGCGGCCACGGTCTTCACGAACGCCATGGTCTTTTGATATTTTTTTCACGATCAGATTAGACGACTGTGATTGGTTAAGATATATGTTTCATAAAATTGTTATCCGCACTTGGTACATTATCGTCATCATGCGTGATGTTCATGTTAGTGATACCGAAAAAGTCGTTAATTGTTGATGAAAAAAAAACACCAGGCCGGAGAATGCATAGCGGGCAAGGAGAAGCAGCAGGTAGACGAGTGCACTGGTTGCCCTAAGACTAAGCCCGCGGGTTGTTGTCCTAAGCCCGAACCCTGCCCAAAAAAACAGGAAGAAATACCTTGCCAGTTCCCGAACTGCCCGCTGAATAGTAGTACCACGCCACCATGCCCTAGTTGTGGTACTTCTGATAACAATAATACTGACAAGCTGCAGTCCGGCCACGAGTTCGTGCAGGGCATGCTAAAATTGCTAATTCCGCGCATGGAATGCATCCAGAAGCAGCACCTGTCGAAGAAATGTTTGAGCAGCGAGGAGCTGCACTTGAGCAAGCTGATCACGCACATGCTGGATTTGGTCAAATGCAAGAGCTGTCCGGACAAGGCGCGCGAGAGCAACGAAAAGGTGATTCTGGAATTGATCGAAAAGGCGGGCGAGAATAATATCGACCTGTCGAGTCTTCCCAAGTTGAAGGAAGGCTGCAAATCATGCAGTAAAAAAGTGAGGAAGGAGAGCGAGGAGTGTTGCGAGAGGGAGGGAAAGAAAGAGAGGGAAAGTGAGAGAGAAAAAAGCGAGAAGGGAAGCAAGAAGGAAGGCAAGGAGGAAAACGAGAAGGGAAGCGGGAAAGGAAGCGAGAAGGGCATTGGTAAAGATCCTAGTCTGCCTCTAGTCTAATACCATTACGCATGTTGCATCATATAATTTCTGTGGTTCGAATTATTACTTTCAAATTCATACACATTGTATTTTATAGCATGTTAATATTCGCCCCACGTTTATTTTACGGGACCATTTCTGTCAGGAGCATTTCAAATTTCTATTCATGTAAATTTACTTCGTATCATGTCTTCGTTGTGTGAGTGGTTTATACTGTATAATTATTAATTATAGTCTCTGGGTGGTGAAAGGAATTTATAGCTGAACTGGTCATATTGCATATTTTTATTTTAGGATTGAAAACAAGCACCCTGTACATTGTGCATTGTACAAGATGTCGGTAGAACTTTGGTTTGATTCTGCATTCCTGTTTCGTCCCCATTAATTGGCATGCGGTTGCGATAAAAGACGGATGCATTCCAGCACTGTCTGAGCCATCAAGACTGTGTTAAAAAGCGGTCTGCGGAATCCCGCTAAAGAAACGTGTTCCGCGAGACGGTTCTTACCGTGTAGGGTTGCGGCAACTGAATTCAGTACGCGTAGATACGCGTATAATGGCGCGCCGTGTTGTTGGCGTTACCCAGTCGCACGGTGGCGAGCATTGGCACGTCCGGATAGTGTCATATCAGAAGCCTCTTCCCCCCGGTAGCGGGAGGACGCTATGCGAGGTCATTAAGGGTAGTGCTTTTTGGATTGACAAAATAGTATAACACCAACTCAGCACTCCCGACACCGTACGAAACTAAATCCCATACAATAGTCAATATAGCTGTTTTATTTGAATATTAGCGAACATTTTTGAGCGATAAGTATGTAGTACAGATGTGGGCAGGCGGGGTTCTCCTCTAGACCCCGTGCGCGTCCATATTCTTGAACAACATAATATCACATTCCCCACCCCTCCGTATAGTATAGTCAAATAACATTCTTATCCAGTAAAGATTTGATTAGATAGCTATAAGTCTTCATCATGAAACTCCTCGGCGTTACAGGGTCCAGCTTTTCCAGCTGCTCGGTTCTCATTGCTCTTCCCGAAGTGGTCCGGGCTCGCAAGAAGGTCTTCCGGCAGGCCGTTAGTAGTGACGCCGGTGATAACAATTTTTCCACCGCACAAACGCTTTTTGACTTCAAGACCTCGGCTTCCACGGGTCCCAAAGTACCCGAGGACCATTTCGCCTCGCTGATCAAGGAAGTGAAGCTCAAGGTGGCGAAGGGTACCGCCGAGGGTGTGGTGCGTGCCCTGGTCAGCGAGGCCAGGCCCGAGGAGCTGGAGAAGGCTAATTACAACGATTCTATTTCGTCTTCTTCTGTAGGACTAACAGAAGAAGAATTACGTGCCAGGAAAAATACGGTGCGCCTGGAAACTACAGAGACTTTTCGAGAAGAGAAGAAAGAGAAGAAAGCGCCGGACGCGAATGTTGCGGCCGCTGCCGCTGCCAAGAAAGCGGACGTGGACACTTCCGGAAATTGGACTCTGTTTTTTCGGCAGAGCGCCGGTACCTTCAAGGACCCGGCCGAATGGCTGAAGAGCCACGGCCAGCCCACGGACCCAAATTTTAGTATCCTGGACACGCTCGGTGACCAGCACAAGGGGGCAGACGGCAAGTTCCACTTCAAAATGGTCTGGCCCGAGCGACAGGGACCGAACTCGCAGGAGTGGAAGCAGTCCTCGAACCCCTCGAAGAAGGAGAAACTGGCCGGCTACGAGCCCGTGAACGTGCAGTTCACGCAGAACAACTGGCGGGGATTGGAGTACAACGGTTTCGCGACGCTCTTCGACGGTTCGGTCGGGAGCGGCAAGTGGTTCTACGCGATCGGCTCCAAGATCCCCTGGCAGAACGGGATGCCCGGGCCCGAGATGAAGCCGGAACGGCAAACTGAACTGCACGTGTTCACGGGCCCCAGCCAGGCGGACCTCGCGAAGAAGAAAGCGGAGGAGGAGGCGAAGAAGAAGGCGGAGGAGGAAACGAAAAAAAAGGCCGAGGAAGAATCAAAAAAGAAAGCGGACGAGGCGCGCGCGAAGGAGGCAGATATTGCGGCCAAGAAGAAAGCCGAGGAGGAAGCAGCAAAAAAGACGCCGGCCCCCACGCCAGCACCAACACCGAGTCCACAGGAAATTGCGAAAAATAAAGCGGACGAGGAGGCCAAGAAAAAAGCGGACGAAGAGGCGAAGAAAAAAGCGGACGAAGAGGCCAAGAAGAAAGCCGACGAAGAGGCCAAGAAGAAAGCCGACGAGGAGGCCAAGACGAAAGCCGAGGAGGAGGCCAAGAAGAAACACGACGCCGTGAACGCGCCCATCCAGGAGGCCAAGAAGGTGGTGACGAACTTGCTCAAAAAGGCGGTTGAGGCCATCCAGGTACAGCGGGGCGAGCCCAAGACGCCCGTGGAAGTGGACCTGCACGGTAAGTCGGAGATCTGGGACCCTGTTGTGACTGCGCTGCGCAAGGAGCTCTTCCAACCGGGCATGACGCACACTAGTGGGGGTTCTAGTAGTAGCCCCACGACTACTCCCGAAGGAAAGGTCAGCGACATCTCGACCGGGGCGTCAGGGGACCCGAACAGCACGTTGAAAAGGGAAATCATGGAGGGGGTGCAAAAGTTGATCGCGCCGCTGCTCCCCGCACTGCGTGGCGACAGAAGTCGTGGAAAAGAGTCGTGGCCGTGGGGTCCGAACGTTTTATCATTCACGCCCACGGGCGGGGCAGTAATAAAAGACCCGCACAGCCACGCGGTGTTGGTGAAGGAGGCGGCGGCCAACGGGTTCAACGATAAGCCGCGTGCGGTCGGAGAGCCGGCCCACAAGACGCTGCGGCTCCCGGCGGGGACCGAGCTGCCGGCGCCCGACGGCGTGGGCACGTTCAAGCTCCCGGTCGCAGTTGAAGTCGACCTAAAACTCAACGGGTACGGCAAAAATTCATCCAGTAGCGACAATTCGGGGCTTGCCGCGGGTACCTCGTCGGGGCCCCAACCCTTGTTCGGCTTCCCCGGCCTGCGGGAGAAGCTCGAAATCGCCCTCCGGGGGGTAAATGCGAATAACAGCGAAAAGTCGACTGGCGGGGACAAGGAGCAGCTCCTCAAGGAACAGCTCCTGGCCGCGCTGCGGAAGCTACTGGGAAAGAGCAACGAGGACGCGGAGAAACAACGAAAAATGCTCGCGGAAGTGGCCGAGGTCCTGCAAAGAGTCAAGAAGACCGAGGAGGAGCTTCGCCGGGCGCGGGACGAGCGCGGAACGGCGCCGTTGCAGCTCAGCATGGTCCGAAAGGCAATAAAGAGGTTTTTTTCCTCCTTGTGCTCTACTTTACAAATCTTGCATAGCGTGAATGTCGTTGCGTGGTATCGTATTCGTAGGAGCGATTGAAGTGATACGGTGTACGAGAATCTCAAAATTAAATAAGCGACCTGAATTCTTCGGATGACAAAATCCGAGAGGCGGAGGACGAGCTGGCGAAAGAGTTGGCAAGGGCCCGCGATGGCAACGTATACTATCTTTAGGCGCCCATTCAAGTAGAACATAATTTTTTCCGATCCGCAGGAGCATTGAAAAACTGGTCATTTGTTTTCTTTCAGGTATTGGATATATTTCTTTGCAAGCTACGCATTAATGATAATCTGATCATGATAAGTGTAAGGCCCAATGATATTCTGATCTTAGTCTAGAGAACAAAATCATCCAGCTCGTTCGCTGCCCCCCCGGTGGCGACTGCAACGTCGAGCAGCTGGTTGTGGGGAAGGAGTCCGATGGAAGTGGCCGCAACTCCGGAAGGAGACCGGAAGGAGGTTCAGCACCGTCCGTGGACGCGTTGCTAGCAGAGATTCTGGCGAGTCTCACCGGTGGCGGGCCCTTTGCTGAAAAGACTGAGCCGCCGCCGGGTACTACGGTCGTTACCGTAAATCCCTCTACCTCGTCTGGTGCTTCTTTTGGCATGGGGGACAACAATCCGAAACCGATTTTCGCCGGGGAGAGTGGTAGTAGTTCAACAACAACCTCTCCACAAATTTTTTTCCCAGTCACGACAACTGAGACGACACCAGGAAGCGGGGGAGACACCAAACCCATCTTCGCGGTAGAGGGTGGTAGCAGCAGCAGCAGTAGCCCGCCGTTGCCCAGCTCAGCAGCAACTGACTCCGCCCCCACAAATGCGGGTGGTGGTGGTGGTCCGAAACCGATCTTCGCAGCGGATAGTAGCTCCTCGAGTACTGCGGATAATTTCGAATCAATGAGTAATATGAAGTCTGGTGGTGGTTTTTCAGAGACTGGTAACAATAACGGCCCGGACACGGCGTTTCAGAGCGAACACGGGCGTCTGATGAAAGACGCGATCTCGCAGGTCCGTGCCAGCCGAGAAAATTCTCAGTTTCCATCTTCGTCCACGGGCAGTAGCAGTGGGAGTGTCTTTTCCTCTTCGCAGTCGTCCTCGGGCAACGGCCGGAACGGCGGGAACGCGTTCTTCCCCAACAGCAATAACAAAGATTCCGCAGGAGCTGCGACTGCGGGCGGAGGAGGGACGCCCAAAACGAGTACGAACTCCGGAGCTGGGGCGCAGTCCATCATGACCTTCAACCGGTCCGCATTGGCGCTCCCGCAAGAGAGTTACTACGATGAATAAGTTTGTACTGCCACATTCATTCTGCTAGCCATTGCAAAACAGAGAATGTGCTGAGATTGATACAGAAGCTTCTGACTTCGTAGAAGTGTATATTACGATCATCATTACCCGTAAATAAAATTGTATATTCAAAAAAGTTCACAACACCCCCCCACAGCATCTATCGTCTCCCTCCGAGATTTTGATATATTTATAGTGTCTCACAAATATGTACAAAAATGAACATATACGGATTACGCGATGTTACAGTTACGCACGCACACACGGCGTATTCGTCGATTATTTCATGACATTCACAATTTTACGAGCACGTTATTCCAACTGAACAGCTGATTGACATTGACATTACATTTACACCTATTGCCCATCAGAATTGTACTCTAACATCAGTACTCCCTAAGTATACCTTTCGTTATGACTCATTTGTTCCCGAAAAAGAAGGGGACCATCACCCCGCAGCGGGGGATTGGTCCCCTATCTAGTAAATGCTATTATTGCTAAACGATTCGAAGAAAACCCTGAGTATTATGGTGATTGTTGTTTGTGCTAAGCAGCATCGCCCATTGACTAATCCTGTACATTGTGATTATTTTTTCTTGGGACATTGAATTTTCATCAGCCGTTGCCTCTAATGGCATCAACCGACACATTTGAAACCGCGTCTCCTTATTCGTCCCGGTTGGTGGAAAAAACGAATAAAAGCGCAACGCGTGGGGTGGTTTGATGATATTTGGTTCGAAACCTATAAATTGTTCGAAAAATCCTTGCTCCGTGAGTGTTGTTGGCACGTGATGATGCGTAAATGATCACTCCTCACCACCTTCAAGTATTATGATTTGAGATCCGTGTTTCGTGTGTTGTGTCCGGGACCCCTCGTGTTGTGCAAGCGTGTATTATCCATATTATGCTCCAAAAAGTTGAAAAAATGAAAAGTCATCTCGACGTGCCGCATTTTCCACTTTTCTTCTCTTTTCTCCGTTAAAATCGTTGGTGTATTCCTGGAACCATGATTGATCGTGCGTGCAATACATCTTTTATACAGTGAGGTTTGGTGGGGGATAAACCATAACAAATTGGGGAACGGGTATTGATTATAATTCTACACCTGAAGAACAGAACGTAAATAAACTCGTGCGTGGTTGTATTATAATATAGTCTTTGCACGTAAACTCCAAAAAGATGATGCAAGGAATGCGTCCCGGGGGAGGCCAGATGATGGTCCTCAACAAAAACACCAAGCGAGAGACCGGGAGAAAAGCGCAGAAGAGCAATATCTCGGTTCGTTTCTTTTTTTTCGTCGGTGATCGTGTTTTTGCTCCTATGGTAATGGTCGGTTATGTCCAACGATGGCACCGGGGTAGCTTGTAGTACAGCCTTGCTAGACCTGAGAGTAGTAGGCATCAAAAAAAAAACAAACAGGCCGCCGTGAACGTCGCGAGCATCATCCGGACCACCCTGGGACCGAAAGCGATGCTGAAAATGTTGCTCGATCCCATGGGCGGCATTGTGCTGACGAACGACGGTAAAATAACACTGTGAACAGTAAAATAAGCATAGGTTATAGCAAAATACTTCCTAGTATATTTTTTAATGAGTTTCAAAATCGCTCACGACAACTATATTTAACTTAACACAACTCGATCTATGATCATACGCATACCACTACAGACTATGCAAGTGAAGTCCTATTAAGACGTGCACCCTTATAGCTGCAGTGCGCACAGAGGGGACCCCATGATTGCATAGTACCGGTACTACGAAAAAGGCCAACATAATATATTATGCCGAGAAGCAAAAAAAAAAAGGCAACGCCATTTTGCGGGAGATTGATGTCGGGCACCCGTGCGCGAAGAACATGCTGGAGCTGAGCCGCGCGCAGGACGAGGAGGTGGGCGACGGGACGACTTCCGTCATAATTCTGGCGGGCGAGATGCTGTCGGTGGCCGAACCTCTGCTCGACAAAAACATCCACCCGACGGTCATTGTGTCAGGTTTTAATTTATTTGCACGTTTTTTCATTTGCTAATATTAATTCGTCTGCTGGAATCGTAATATTAAGACTCCTTGAAAAATGATGTTAGACGTAACTTGTTGTCCCACAAGTATATGCATAATGGTCACCAAAAGAAGGTGACTTGTCATAAATATCAGCAGAAGACTGATCTCTACTATTAGCATCAGCAATTATGAGAGGACCTCGGTACTAAATTCTAAAATCAACCCGCCCTAACAAAAAAACAGGTTACCTGAAGGCGTTGGAGGATGCGCTAGAGTGCCTGAAAGAAATCGCCATTCCGGTTGACTCGAAATCCATCGACGCGCTTGTTGAGGTCGTGCAATCGTCGATCGACACTAAGTTCGTGTCGCGTTGGGGTTTTTTTCTCTTTCTTTTAATGTAGAATGGTGATGTTGTAGATTTTCACGTAAATGTTACGTTAAACAGCATGTTAACCCTAATTAAACCAGAGCAGACATGAGTATAAATAAACTTTCGCATTATGATGCAAAAGCAAACAACAGGCACGATGATCTCCAACCTGGCCGTAAAAGCAGCACTGACCGTCTATGAGGAGCTTCCTTCGGGCAAGAAGGAGTTGGACCTCAAGCGTTACGCAAAGGCATCATTTTTTTACATTTCACAATCGAGTTGATGTAAAGCTCAGCATCATCAAGTATAGTATACCATCATCAAGTCTATTAACTTGAGCGAGCCGCTTTTGTAGTAAGTAAGCGTCTTTACACAATAAAAGTGTTTCACCCCTAAAATTTTGATATAGGTCGAGAAGCTCGCCGGCGGAGAATTAGAGGAGTGCCAGGTGCTGCAGGGCGTTATGTTCAACAAGGACATCACGCACCCGCGCATGCGCAGAAAAATCGAGAAGCCCCGGGTCGTCTTATTGGATTGCCCGCTGGAGTACAAGAAGGTATTTACAATTTTTCGGTACACGTTTATGAGGTATTCTGTTCAATAAATTGTCCACTTGAAAATGCGTACAACCCATTAAATCGTGACGCTCGCATATTTTTGTTTACCCAAAAAAACAGGGCGAGTCGCAGACGAACGTGGAGATAACGAAGGAGTGCGATTGGGAATTGATGCTGAAGCAGGAAGAGGAGGAGGTAGAAAAAAAATTTTGTCATGTTTGTGCAAGTTGTGATCACGGTTCCAAAATTAATTGTTGCAAGAGCAGCCAACTAGCATTGATAGGTGAAGAAAAGCTTTCCGACGAACGTTATGCGCGTATTAGTAAGTAAATCATCCAAAAAAAAAATAGGTGAAGAAGCTGTGCGACGAAATCATGCGCGTGAAGCCGGATGTCGTGATTACGGAGAAGGGCGTATCGGACCTTGCCCAGCACTTCCTGATGAAGGCGAACATTAGCGTGATTCGGCGCATCCGGAAGACGGACAACAACCGGATCGCGCGCGTCACCGGCGCCACCATCGTGAACCGGGCCGAGGAGCTCACGGAGAACGACGTCGGGGAGGGCTGCGGCCTCTTCGAGGTTTTTCTCTCTTTTATAGTTTTAAATTATGTTTTTCTTCCCTCCGTGTCGAACTGCATGAAATATCAATAATATTCTATAAAAGAAATGATGATCCGATACTTCACACACTAATTAGATGTCTGAACTCCTGCTTCGCACCGAGGAGCCGTTCTGGCTTCTCTCCGCGGGCTATCCAAAGTGAGGACACAACTTTCATGCGCGACATCTGAATAGTTTGGAACACGACAATTATGATCCGGCACCGTATACAATATGAGCAGCGCGAGTGTGAGCAGATACATATTAAAAGTCACAAAAACCCACAATGATTCACAATTATATGAAACGAAATACAGGTGAAGAAGATCGGCGATGAGTATTTCACCTTCATGACCGACTGCGATAACCCGAAAGCGTGCACCGTTTTACTCAGAGGTGCCTCGCGGGACGTCCTGAACGAGATGGAGCGCAACCTGCACGACGCGTGGAGCGTGGCGCGGAACATCATCCTCGAGCCGAATCTGCTGCCGGGCGGCGGCGCCGCCGAGATGCATTTGGCGCAGAAAATGAAGGTACTACGCTACAAATTTATGCAGTGCTGCTGCACTGAATTAATATTCAGTTGTTGCGCGCAAGAAAAAAACGATCTCTATCAATCTTGAGTAGAATACCATGATGAACAACCTTTTGGCTGTGGTTCCGAAACTCACTGCACCGTTTTCGGTATGGTGTTGCGGACAAACCAAAGTAATTCAAACTAGTAGAAGTTCTGACCGCCATAATATGAGCGTATGATAATGGAACCTATGGGTGCATTTCATTTGTTCAGCACAAATACTGAACGTTTTTTCAGTAATAGCCGATGTGATCGATTCTTATATGCGTTGTTCCGCTGCTAGCGGCCGTAGAATTTAAAATGTACATCAAACAAAGGCAAAGTCTAAGACCATCGAGGGGGTGAAGCAGTACCCTTACGCGGCAGTGGCCAGCGCATTCGAGGTGATCCCCCGCTCGTTGGCACACAACAGTGGTGGGAACGTGGTGCGACTTATGACCGACCTGCGCAGTCGGCACGGCACGGCCGAACCCAGCCACATGGGCTTCGACGGGGAGGTTTTACTTTAGAACTTGTCTTTGTGAATAGGACGGAACAGCATTCCGTCTCACTGCGTAATGTCCATTAAATCGTTAACTTCATTTGAAACTTAAATATTACAAAAAAAGGCTGCGAAAATCGTAAACACGAAAGAAGCGGGCATTCTGGATACTTTTTCGACGAAAGCGCAGTGCATCAAGGCGGCCATCGAGAGCGCCGCAATGCTGTTGCGCATCGACGACATCGTCAGCGGCCAGAAGTCGAGCGCCACGAAAAAGGAGGAGGCCAAGGCGTACGCGAAGGAGCACAACCCGTACGAGGATATGGAGGGCGAGGGCGGCCAGATCTAAGACGAATTTTATTTGGGGAATTTAATTGATGTTATATCATATTTAGAATGAAGAATCGCGCGGTGAAGAGAAGGGCGGTATCGGCTATAATATTGGCTGTTCTTCGATCAAATGTTCTTTATCAGTATATGATGTCTCAAAATATCTACGCGACTGACTCGGGACGATTTTAGTGGAATCGACTTTCACAATGCGTATATTTGTATCTGTTCTTCTTTACTCAATCAAACCCATATTAATTTATACACTCAATATGACTTAACGTTGATCTGATATCGGACGTAGTACGACGACCCTTCCCCCCTTTGTATTTTTAATGATATTATGCGCCGTAGTTGTTCCGCATTTTTCAAAGTGATTTTTTTTTTGACAGAGATGAGCCGACGGTGTGCACTTATGTCTTACCAAGTGGTATTCGTATATGAGTTAGTAGGGCTCTCGTTGACTCTAATTATAGATATGGTCTTTTTTTTTAAAAAAGTTAGTAGTGTCATTATGTGTATACCATATCCTAGTTTTGAGTAGCAGTGTTTGTTCTCAATAGATTCTTATGGTGATTTTTAAAATGTTCTTGTTGTACATTACAATATTATAGGTGGAAAAGAGCCGCTGTTGTGAGGAGCTGTGGGCGCTCCGATGCCAATTGATTTCGCATGCAGTGATGGTGCCGCATGGCATCATTTTTGCATGCGAAGGCAAATGTGCATCTATAGACAATATTTCACGAATTTTATTCGCTGCTCCTCTCTGCATGCGGCATTCCCGAAGTTGATTTGATTCTCTTCTTGTCCATTTCAATATAGAAGCTGCATTGGTTGACCAATCGCCAACTGAATACGTAACGACTTTTCTAACGACCATTTTATTATATTTCGATCTTTCATTTTGCCAATAACAAAATTTCACTCTTGAATCTGCAGTATACAGCAATACTCCCAGGCCATTAGTTACACCCAGACGACACAATTGTTGAGAAGAGTGTCATTTTTCACGTGCAACCCAATTCACGCGGTATTCATATTGTTCGGTATTTATTTTGTTCGAAGTCGCGCTTCTTACGGAGACAGCACCCCCTCTATTCTCCAATATGGGGTGTGGGATAGTGGTAATCGTCGAGCCACGGAAGGCGGGAAATGTGTTTGAACTGCGATCTCAGTTGTCCAGAGGATGATCTACTATCAAACATTGTTTACGTGTGGGAACCCATCCTAGTACCCCATGAGGGTCAGATAACAGACACCATCGCCGTATTGGCCGATGTGGACTTTCCAAAAACAGAGTGGGAATCACGGCTGCAGCCACAGGGTTATAAATCCTGTGCCCTCAGTAATATGATTCAGTGTGATGGTTATTTCGTTGTGGATTTCCGTCCTAGTTCATTGATATGTTGCGGGAGGCATTCGGTTATTTTCCCATGATTTATATGAGATTGGATAAAAAAAAAGTCCATCGCAGGTTTCAGAAATCGTCTTTAGTTGCGTTTTCGATTTCACGCCATATTGATACACACATTATTTTCCAATTAACCAGAAAGAGATGTCCAAAAAGCTGCTCTACAAGATGTCGGCTGTGTGCCTCCTGACGGGCAGCCCCGTGGACGTTCTAGGAGCAAACGGTTTCCTGGAAGCTGCGCCCGCTCCTGATAATCGCACCTCGGGAGAGGTATTTACATCTATTCTATTAGTGTTTAACCATAAGACTCATAGTACAGGTACGTAACAGCATGTGCATAGTCCAATGTCAAAATGATTTCTCGGAGTCTGCAGCACCCAAGTCCTTCGTGCGGGCTGTGCACCCAACCGTTGTGCATCGAATTTGACTCGCAATAGTATACATTCCTTGTTCCGGTCGTCGCCTCTCCTGCAGGATGATTGTCTGAGTGGCACATTTAACCCGTAACAATATGCGTTCTTGTCTTCGGTCGTCTTCTCTCCTACGGGATCCGTGTGTCGCCCGGGTGAAGTCCTGCGTCCAATTGGGTGATGTGTCGAAATGGAGTCGTCAAGAGTAGTGCTGCGTGTTCATCCGATATGATACCCCCCGTGGGGAATATGATACAGTATTTTTTTAGCACACAGTCAAATGATTGACAAATGAATTCCTTCGCAGGAGATGATAGACGCCATCAAGCGCAGCGATCTCGCGATGGTGAAAGCTGCCTTGGATGCGGAAACGGGGAGCTCGGTGCAACTGGAAACGCTGGCCGACCATGTCCTGGCCGACCGCGAGTTGGAATTCCAGCACGCCATGCGCGCCGCCAACAAGGAAGAGGAAGGACGATTGAGACATCTACACGATCTGTGGCGGGCTGCCGAAGCCATCTACAAAGCGCTGCTTGATCACCCCCTCACCGACCTTTGATCACGGAGATTAGTTCTTTTGACACTAATGACAATCATCATATCATAGTATATTAAAACAGCAGCTGTGCTGCTGTTGCGCCATGTGGTCCGTAGTAGTAGTACATTAAATAGAATAATGTAGTTTTAGTAGTCAATAATCATTGCCGATCAGTATTACGTACTAATAGTGCAAATTATGAGTCACTACACGTACGAATTCAAAAATTGAAAACTATCATAGCTTCCAAAAATGTTGAGTGTTTTGATGTCCAGCATTAAAAAACGCACAACATTCATATGGATTTGTTCGAAGTCGCGCTTCTAACGGAGGCAGCACCCCCTCTACAATACCGGGTGTGGGACGTTGGCGATCGTCACGTCTCGTCACGTCACGTCACGTAAATGTGTTTGAACTGCGATCTCTAGCTTCAGGCTTATTGAGTATTATGTCTTTCCTAGTATGTTGTTGAAAAATTATTTGTAGCGTAAAATATAGTAGCGCAAACGAAGTCATAGTTGAATCATGAAGCGCCTGAGCGGTAAGGTCTTCGGCAAACTGTTGCCGGACGCCAACGAGAAAAAACTGCTGCAGTGGGTGCAGCGGCACCTGACGGAGAAGGAGCGCGCGGCGCTGCTGAAGTTCAAGAACCCCGCGGATCTTGACAAGAAGGCCCCGAAAAACCGGTGCTGCGCGCAGCAATTTTTACAAGCGTGGTTCGCGGCGTTAGTGGAAGATGACGACGATGCTACAGGGGGGCCCGAGGCTGTTCCGCGAACAGCTACAGCAACTTCTAAAATGACGCAACAACAAAACGCGGGGGTAGACAAAAAAACTGGACCTGTTAGTTTCGTTCTGGACAACCGGGCGGTGCGGCACCCTGGAGCCATTTCTTCCATTATAGTTAGGCACTTTCGGTTTCCGGTTCCGATTCCGTGCCGATGTTGAAGCTCTCCACTTTTGTGTCCGGGACGGCTTTTTTTTCCCCACTTAGGTCCCCATCATTCCCATCATTCTGGTTCTTCATATCTTGATGATGAGCGAGGTCCCCCCCGGTTGTCGTTGTGGGGGCCCCCCCTGGGTTCTTCTCAGAATCGGGTCCGTTGTTCTCAATCTCGGAGTCGAGGAAGACGGCCGCACCGAGCAGGAAATCGCGGTCGAACTCCGATTCCAGCCGGCTCCGTAGCGGGAAGGAGCCCTCCCGTTGCGCCACCTGCTGCCGCAAATACTCAGCGGCCGCCGGCCCCCCCAGGCCGTAGACTTCCAGGGCGGCGTGGCTGAAGTGGCGCTGCTCCGGAATCACGCGGTCACTTCCTCCTGGTTGCGGTTGGGAATTGCTACTATTACCTTGTTGTTGTTGTAATACTTGCTGTTGCTGTTGCCCATAGACCAGGCCGTCACTGACCGCCTGGTGGCCTTCTAGTGCTTGGTGGATCACGTTGCTCCGCGAGAACGCCTCCTCGAAGTCGCAGGCAATTGCAAATTCCTGCGGGAGGGAATCGTTGAAAATTTGGGTCGTCGGCTCGAAGTGCGGACAAGTGGCAAGAAAATGGCCCTCGCCCAGCGAGCCCTCGTCCCCGCTCAACCACAAGCGGCTCTTCCGGCCGCCCTCCTGCGGGTCCCCGCCGACGCCGAAACCGAGGTCCTTGTAGGGGCTGCGAAAGTTCAAATAAACGGGTGTCAGCTCCTGCGTTTGGTTCAGCACGCAAATGTAGGATTGCGTCACGCCACCGGGCCCCGCGTTCTGGGTCGTACCGTGGGCCCCGCCGGGCCCCTTCTCGATACTTTGGGACCCTTGCGACCCAGTGGTTGCGGGTTGTTCGATACGCCGTCGCGCTTCGGCCGTCGCGGTTTTCAGAATGGGGTCCATTAGCCGCGATTTTTCGTTTACTCTTTTGGATTTGAAGAAGCGCCCCGTCCCGTCGTCCTGCGCGGCCGCGAACAGAAAGGCGTTCCCCTTCAGCAACCCGCCGGCACGCACGTTGCAACCCTGCGGGAGGTACACCCCAAAGGCGCAACCGCCGCTGTGAATCACGATCAGAAGCGCGTGGGGGCCGTAGTCGTCCATTCGTTGCGCCATCGTTTCGAACGCCTGCGCGCCGTCGCGCTGCGTCGCGAAGAGCAATTGTGGCTCGAAAAAGTTGCCGTGAAAGTTGTTAATACAACTACTTTCGTGCCCGTAGATTCGCAACCGCAGCTCCCAGCGCCAAATTTTTTCAAAGATCTCGGTCCCGTTGCCGCCCATGCGCCGGAAGGCGCGCCGGATGCGCGTCAACGCCTTCGTTCCGCCTCCTCCGTTTCTTCGGCTCGGAGGACCTCGCGCGCCGGAACCACTACTTCCGCGAGTGAGACTGAAGCCCGTAAAATTCGTGGTGGGCGTGCCGCCGCTGCTGGAATTGTTCTTTGGCATCGCCGCTCCTCCGCCAGTGTCCTCGGAAAATGAATCCTCACTGTGGTCGTCGAAGAGGAAACTCCGCAAGAAAACGCGCAGAAGCGCGCACACTGCCCTATATTGCTGATTCAACAGTAACGCCGTGCGCTCCACCAGCGGGCCGGTGGTCATCAGACTGGTCGGGGAATGGTCCTTCTCTACCACGTCGTGGTCGAAGAAGAGGTTGAAATTCTTCGCACAATTTTCACTACCGAAGAGACCACCCCCACTTTCTTCTCCGGGGGCCGCATTGGAGCCCCCCCACAGCCCGCTGGAGGTGGAACTCTTGGAATTCAGATACTCAATGGTTTCTTCCTTGTTCCAGGAGCCTGAAGCGCCCTCACCATGATTTTTACCACTACTCGTAGTACCACCGTTGGGGTTCGCCGTCAAAAACGTCAAGAGTTCGTAGAAGGGCCGCCGGTACAGGCCCCCGAAGATTCTCAATAACGAAGCGTAGAAGAGCTCCTCCCGACCGAACTCGGCGGTATAGAGTTTCAGCAGGACCGCGATGCGGAACTGGAACTTCGTGAAATTTGTGACGCCGCCGGTCTCCGGCAGTTCGGCGAGCATGGCGGCCTCGCCCTCGAAATCGTCCCCGCCGCTGCTCAGATGATTGAATAAGGCGTATCCGAGGCTGTGCAGCATCTGGAAATGCTCAGAACCGAGGCGCGCTTCGAACGCGTTCATCTTCATGTCATCGTCCTTCTTTTCCGGAAAGGAAGCCCATGGGTCGGGGCCAGCTTTTTCGCCACTACTCAACGATTTCGGCCCCTCCTCTAAATC